>JAEEGF011612090.1_pt1 | contig 11280 bp, 10 predicted proteins | sample 9134171 | NCBI WGS metagenome assembly JAEEGF01 (sample SAMN16246542, study PRJNA631951) | gut metagenome | biome: gut microbiome; feature: rumen; material: AP-attached | host: Bos | place: Iran: Karaj | collected 2018-10
CTTGTCAACCATCGTCTTTACAACATCGTTCGACGGGTCGCCGTTGGCAAAGCGGTCGGGCATGAGCAGGTAAAGCACATCCGATGCATCAAAGCCCTTTCTGTCGGCTCCAGCCATCGCTCTGTTCTTCAGTTCATACTGCCATACTTTTTTCTTCTTGCCCTTCAGGAATGTTATGGGCATCTTGCCAGCCTTGGCATCCGAAGATAAATTAAGGTACAGAATGACGTAGTTTTTGCTGCCCGGTTTCACAACTTCTTTCAAAGTCACACCGGGATAGTCGATGCTGAATTGGTCGTACGAAGCCACATCTTCACCATATACCATAAGTTGAAGTTCGGGATTCTTCATGCCGACGAACCAGTTCAGCGGTTCGATTTTTGATACACCTATAGCATTCGCACCCATCGTCGTGAAGAGCGACAAGCCGGCTATCAGTAATGTTTTCTTTATCATGGTTCAGATTGAATTTTTCAGATTAGTTTGCTTTTATTGAGATTGCGAATCCGCCGCCGCGAGCAGCTTTCAGCTTCAGAACGCTCTTTGACGTAACGACCTGCTTTTTGATTGTGTATGCCTGCGGATTATTCTGATAATCGGCATTCTTGGCATCGGCATAGATTGTAGCGGTGTACTTCTTGCCCGGTGTGAGGAAGTCGAGTTTCAGCACAGACTGATGTCCGTTCTCGTCGCTTGTGTTGCCCACGAACCAGTCTTCGCTGCCCTTAGCCTTGCGAGCGATGGTGATATAGTCGCCCGGCTCTGCCTCAAGATAAACGCTCTTGTCCCAGTCGATAGCCACATCTTTTATAAACTGGAAGGCATCCATAAACTGCTCGTAATGCTCAGGCATGTCTGCCGCCATCTGAAGCGGACTGTACATTGTTACATAAAGTCCAAGCTGACGTGCGAGTGTGCTGTTCACCTTGCTCGAATTATCGGCAAACTTAGAAATATTCATCTCGAAGATTCCCGGAGTGTAGTCCATCGGACCGCCCTGCAAACGGGTGAACGGAAGGATTGTGGTATGGTCGGGAGTATTTCCGCCGAAAGCCTCGTACTCTGTTCCGCGCGCACTCTCGTTGCCTACCAAGTTTGGATAAGTTCGGCACAATCCGGTTGGGCGGACAGCCTCGTGTGCATTGACCATTATCTTATAGTCGGCAGCCTTCTTGATGGCATAGAGATAGTGGTTTACCATCCACTGGCCGTAATGATACTCGCCTCGCGGAAGAATAGGACCTACATATCCGCTCTTTACTGCATCGTAGCCGTATTTCTTCATAAGCTGATAAGCCTTGTCCATGTGACGCTCGTAGTTTCGTGCCGAGCCTGATGTCTCGTGATGCATCATCAGCTTGACGCCCTTCGAGTGGGCATAGTCGTTAAGAGCCTTGATGTCGAAATCGGGATATGGTGTCAGGAAATCGAAAACATACTCCTTGGTCTTGCCAAACCAGTCTTCCCAACCCTTGTTCCAGCCTTCTACCAGCACCTCGCTGAAGCCATGCTTCGATGCAAAGTCGATGTATCGGCGAACGCTGTCGTTGTTTGCCAGATGCTTGCCGTTAGGCTCGCACTTGTCGTATCTGGTTTCGTCAATCTTCACGTTCGGAAGGTCGGTATAAGCCCATGTGTTCTTTCCTGTAATCATAGCCCACCACACGCCTACGTATTTTGTAGGATGAATCCACGAAACATCATCGAGGGCGCAAGGCTCGTTCAGGTTAAGAATGAGGCGCGATGCCAGAGCCTTTGTTGCGCTGTCGGTAATCATAATGGTGCGCCAAGGTGTATGGAACGGAGCCTGAATGTAACCCTTCATGCCTGTTGCATCGGGTGTAAGCCACGATGTGAACGTAAGGTTCTTGTCGTCGAGGTTGAGGTGCATACAAGGATAATCGACCAATGCAGCCTCGTGGATATTGACGTACAAGCCGTCTGGCGTCTTCATCTGGAGCGATGTCTGAACGCCGGTATTGCTGAATGTCGTAGAAGACGAGTTTCCTTCGTGAGCCTTCAGAACCGAAGGCATCTTGCCGGCAATCTCGCTAAGCTTGCACGTTGTGTAGCTGTATTCCTGCGTATCGTAGTCGCCGGGAATCCACCACGCCATGTTGTCGCCAGCCATGGCAAACTCGCTCTTCTCTTCTTTTATGAAATAATAGTTAGTTGCACCCTGCTGAGGAAACTCGTATCTGAAGCCTATTCCGTCGTTAAACACGCGGAAGCAGATGTTCATCAGTCTGCCGTCGTTGTGCTTCAACTCGAGCGTGAGCGAATTATAGTTGTTTCTGATTGAACTCTCCTCGCCCCACACCGGAGTCCAAGTCTCGTCGAATGTAGACGTAACTTCTTTCAGTTTCTCAAAATTATTCTGAAAATCGATTACTTTTCGGTCTTGGAAATTCTCATAAAGTTCAAAACCGAGTTTGCTCTTTTTTACGACCTCTCTCTTGTCATAATTAACCTTATAGACAGGCGTGCCGTTCTGCAAATCGACCGAAACGACCAGACGACCGTCGGGCGATTTTACATCTGTTGCACGCATAACCGCCGGGCACAGAGCAAGTGCCAGCAGAAAACTCTTGTAATTCATACTCTATTTATTCTTAAAATTTCAGTATCATAGCAGTCTGAGCAGGCACGCGGACTTTTCCGCCTAAACATGTTCCTATCTTGCCGCTCAGGTCTATTCTGTTCTCCATGGCAAGGATTGTATATTCCTTGTTGTCGAGTTCGAGTTCGACGGTCTTCTTGTTGCTGTTCAGAATGACTATCAGTTCTTCGGCCGAATCGCCGCCGGCGTGACCGGAAATCTTGTAGGCAACAACATTCTTCTCGCCTACCGGAAGGAATGCAAGATGCTTGCGAACCTCATCGGCATTGCCAAGACGGAAGGCCGGATGCTCCTTGCGAAGCTGAATAAGTCCGCGGACATAGTCGAACGCTACCTTGTATTCTTTCTTCTGGTGCCACGGAATAGTGTTTATGCTGTCGGGACTTTCGAACGAATTGTGAACGCCCTTCTTGTTGCGCATCATCTCGTCGCCGGCAAATATGAACGGTATGCCCTGACTTGTGAAAACCGCCGTCTGCGCCATGCAGAACAGAGAAATCTGTTCGTCGCGGCTTGCCTTCGGGGCAGTAGATTTTATGCGGTCGGCAATGCACATGTCGTCGTGACAGCTTACATAACTAATCATCTGCGTTGGCTGCAAAGCCCAAGGCACTTTTGAGTAGTTAACCTTAGAATAGTCAATCTGCGGATGCTCTATCGCGCCCACGATTCCGAACTTAACGCTCTCTTCGTTGCCCGGCTCGCCTACCAGAAATGCGCCTTCCGCATCGTTCTGCCAGCCGCCGCGCAGTCCGTCGCGCATCTCATCGCCAAAGACCGAGATGCCCGGCATGAGATAGGCATTCGACTTCATGGCAAGCTTGGCATCGTCGTACAAAGGCGATGATGCAGCCCAGCCTTCGCCGCCCACATAAATAGTAGGGTCTATCTCGTCGAGTGCCTTACGCACCTCGTTCATCGTCTCGATGTCGTGAATACCCATCAGGTCGAAGCGGAATCCGTCAATATGATATTCCTCTGCCCAATGACGCACGCTCTCGATGATGAACTGGCGGTATGCAGGACGCTCGCTTGCTGTCTCGTTTCCGCAACCCGAGCCGTTAGCCCATGTGCCGTCGGCATTCTTTCGGTAGAAATATCCGGGAGCAGTAAGTTCGAGCGGACTGTTCGTGGTATTGTATGTGTGATTGTAAACCACGTCGAGAATCACTCTTATGCCAGCCTTGTGACAGGCCATAACCATCTGCTTGAACTCGCGCACGCGGGCCGTAGGGTCGGCAGTAGTAGTGGCATACGAGCCTTCGGGCACATTGTAGTTCATAGGGTCGTAGCCCCAGTTGTACTGCGGAACGTCGGGCTTGCTCTCATCAACCGAACCGTAGTCGTACGACGGCAAAATCTGAATGTGCGTAACGCCCAGTTCCTTCAGATGCGAGAGGCCTGATGCGAGGCTGTCGCTCGTAACGGTATTCTCCTCGGTAAGGGCGAGGAACTTGCCGCTGTTCTTCATTCCCGACTCCGTATCCATAGAGAAATCGCGATGATGAAGTTCGTAGACAATCATGTCGGCGAACGATTTCATAGGCGGACGCTTGTCGCTCTCCCACCCTTCGGGGTTCGTCTCGCTCATGTCTGCCACATAGCCGCGCTTGCCGTTTGTCCCGACCATCTTAACAAAGATGCCGGGCGAATGAAGGCGTTCTTCCTTGTCGCCCTGCTGCATCACTCTGAAGTCGTAGTAATAGCCGTGCCAGTTACCTTTCACGTCGGCCTGCCATGTGCCGTCGCTCATCTTGCGTAGTTTTACGACCTTGGGCTTGCATCCGGCCTCATCGTTCTTGTAGATGTAAACGCTCGCGCTCTTTGCCATTGGCGACCACACCGAAAAGTGGGTGGACTTTGGCGAATAGCACATCTCATTGTCGAGTTGCGCAGGCACAGGCCATTGCTGATAGTCTTGCGCCACAGACGAGAGAGAAAGCCCGGCAAGCATACTGAGGAACATTATTTTTGTTTTCATTATCAGAAAATCTAATATCTGCCACTATTGTCAACCATATTTCTCACGCGCTCGTTAAATGCCTTCTGCTTCATCAGTTCCTCAACGCTCAGGTGCATACGGTAACGCCAGTAATGCTTAGGATTTGCAGGAACGTTGATACGCTCGCTTGCCACATCTTCCTTGCGCAGATTCTCGTCGATGCTGAGCCAGTCTTGGAACGACAGGATGCAGAGCATAGAAGGACTTGCCAGATGCTGGGCCACAACCTCGTTGCAAATCTCGCCTGTAGCCTTCTTCGGAGCATCGCCACCGCGCATCAGAGCCTCGTGATAGTAGTTGTTGGTACGGTTGTAATCTTCTTCCCACCAGCCGCGCAGGGTGCTCATGTCGTGAGTTGATATTGTGCAGACCGAGCGGTAAGGATACTCGCCAAGATGTCCGTAGTTGTAGTTCGGATTCTTTGGCATAGTCTGAATTTCGAGGCTGAGGATGCGGAGGTCGTTCATCGTCCAAGGCACACAGTCGGGCACCATTCCCAAATCCTCGCCGCATACCAGCATACGCGTTGCCTCTGTCAGCATCGGAAGTTTCTTCATCGCCTCGCCATACCAGAACTGATTGTGGCGGCGGTAGAAATAGTCGTTATACAATCGGTTGAAGGCATCTTTCTCGTGCCATACAAGCGTCTGATACACAAAGTCGAGTTGTGCCGAGATGCGTGGATGATACAAATCCTTATTCTTATGGTCGCGAACAAACAACACGTTGCTAATCAGCGCATAGAGTCCGTCTCTTATCCAGATGCTCTTATCGTCGGTCTTGCCCTCGAAGGCTTTTTCTACCTTTCGCTGTGTGTCGTACTCATCGCGCATACAATACAAATCGTCGTGACTCGGCTTGATGTACTTTGCCTTTACTTCATCTACGTTTTCGCCAAATATTTTGTCGAGAATCCAGTCGGTAATGAAAGGCTTTGTCATGTAATCCTCGCGCCACCATAGTCCGTAACTCTCAATCTCCGAAACGCTCATTGGCAGCGACGGAGAGAAATGTCCGAGCAGTCCGTGTACGGCATCGACCGGAATCTCCCAGATGCGGAAGAATCCGAGGATATGGTCAATACGGTAGGCATCGAAATACTCCGCCATCTTGCGGAATCGGCGCATCCACCACTTGCATCCGTCGGCAAGCATGGCGTCCCAGTTGTAGGTTGGGAACCCCCAGTTCTGTCCGTTTACCGAGAAATCGTCTGGCGGAGCACCAGCCTGTCCGTTCATGTTGAAGTATCGCGGTTCGGCCCAAGCCTCAACGCTGTTTCGGTTTATGCCGATAGGAATATCGCCCTTTATAATCACGCCGTTCTTGCGAGCGTATGATGCCGCCTCGCTAAGTTGCAGATGAAGGTGATACTGAATGAAATAGTACTCGGCAATAGCCTTGTAGTTCTCGCCTCCTACGGCTGTGAGAGTCTCGACCTCTGCCTTGTTGAACGTGCTGTATTCAGGCCACTGGCTGAATACTGGCGTCCCGAACTTATCCCGAAGGAAACTGAAAGCGGCATAAGGCACAAGCCAGTCGGCATTGTCGTCGAAGAACTTCTTGAAGCCTTTGGTTCTCAGGGTCTTCGCGCCGTCTTGCAGATAGATGAGGTGCAGATATTCGCGCTTGACTTTGTTTACCGCCTCATAGTCAACCTGTTCAAGGTCGTTTAGTTTCTTCTGCTGAGCAACAAAATATGCCATCTTCTCCTTATCGTCGAGCACGCCTACCTTTACAAGATTGGCATACATTGGGTGAAACGCGTAGATGCTTATGCTGCTGTAAGGGTACGAATCAACCCATGTGTTCGTAATCGTTGTATCGTTTATCGGCAGAATCTGAAGCACTCTCTGATGCAGCGATGCCACCCAGTCTATCAGTTTCTTCAAATCGCCGAAATCGCCCACTCCAAAACTGCTTTCGGTACGTATTGAGAATATCGGAACAACCATTCCGGCTCCGCGCCACGCCGACATCTGTAGATTGACCTCGCCGTCGTCAACAACACGGGTCTCTGTTCCGAACATCGCATATTCGTCTATGCTGTGGTTGAAGCCTTCTTCCCAGCATCCGAACGCGCCGTCGGTATATGCAGCAAACTTATATTCGAAAGGGAAACTGAGTTTGTCGGCATCAAGCGCAACAGCCCACTCGTTTATGCCTGTGCAATGGAGCATCTGCGGCTTGTCGGTCTTCCACGCGCCCAGATGTTTCTGGTTGCTGAGGAGTCCGAGTTTCTGCCCTGCCCTGAGTTGAGGGGCTTTCACCTTTATTATAAGCGAATGTTTTGAATACTTAGGCTTTAACGTCTCTGCCTTGTGCGGCTGAATACACTCGGTAAATGCCGAACTGTACAGATAAGATTGCCACGGTATGTCGCACCAGCGGTCGCTAAGTACATACACGCGCTTTGAATCATCGTCGGGAAGAAGGGTGCGTGTGTTTACCGCCCACTCTTTCCTTACCAACGCCGAATCCCGAAAAACTACATAATTATATTTAATGCTGCTGACATTGTCGCCAGCCTCATACTCCCGAACCCAATGCAATCCATCAACAGTATTGAGCCATGCTTCCTTATTACATACCGAGCCGTCGGCCGATGTAATCTGCATCTGAACTCCAATAATCTCGCCCCATTGGGTGAAATACTCTATATTGAACTGTACTTTCATGGTTTAGAAAATAATGCTTTTTATTAATTTCTCTCCAAAAATACGAAATAAGCCAACTATCACAATAAAAATTATTTACATTTATGGCAGAGAGTTGCGGAAACGATTGCGGCGCAACTCTCACATCTGTCCCTACAATCTTTGTCCGAGGTGCTCGCGACACATTTTTCACAAAAAAAATCCTAAAAAGTAATCTGTCGTGACATTTTTTACTTATCTTTGCACCGAAATATTTTCTTAATGATAACTTTTTGATTTACAAATCAATTCAAAGTTTTAATAAAGAAATAGTTTAATATGAGGAAATACATCGTAGCGGTTTTGCTGCTCGCTCATCTCACCATTTCAAAGGCAAGCGAGAGAGAGGTACAGAACGACTCTATCCTGCGAGAGGGCAAGACGCTATACAAATACGAAAAGGCAACATGGCTGGTTTCGGACTTGGCGTACAAGTCGAGCATCAAGAATGAGATAAGACATTCGCTCACCTATGCCCAGAACGATACCATCGTCGTAATATATACCGACAAGGACAAGCAACTCATCTACGAGGGAATGGTGAACAAGGATGGCAAACTGATAAAATCGGGAATGCGATTCAAACCGCTCACTCGCGAGGAGAGGCATCTGCTGGCGGTACGCAAGAATGCCATTGAGCAGATAAACAAGATGAACATCGTGAAAGCGCCCTCGGGCGGACAACTTAACATCGACATCATTCCGCACAACGGCGGCTATAAACTCTACGCTCTTTCGGGTACTCTTCAGGAGAACATCGTTCCGTTTGGCAACGACTACCTCTTTTATATTGACTACAACGGAAACGTGATGAGTTGGCAGAAATTCCACAACGAATACAATCCGCTCACGCTTAACCAGAAGTCGCAACTCTCAATCCCGGCAGCATCTTGCACCAACGACCCTTACATCACGGCAACGGACATCTGCACGTTCCAACTCTATGCCGACATGTATCCGCAACTGAAGTCGTTCGACGTGGAAACGACGCAGGGGCACAGTTTCCGGTTCGACCGCGAACAGAACAGAATAATGTATGTAAAGAAATAACTTCACAGCAAGGAAAACAAAGAATAAAACAATAAAGATGAACGCAAAAAGCAAAAAAATCTGTCTGTACACAGGCGGAACGACAGTCATTCTTATTGGCATAGTATACTTTCTGTTCTTCTTCGGAGCGTTCCGACCAAAGCAGACGGCAAAACTATGCATCGATGCCGACGACACAACCGACTCGGTATATACAAAACTCGACAAGCAGGCAAATCCCGTTTGTATGCTCGGCTTCAAGACGCTGTGCGTGATATTCAACTATCCCGGACACGTTCACACCGGATGCTACGAGATTCCAAACGGAACAAGCACAATAAGGGTATTCAAGAAGTTGAGAAAGGGACAGCAGTCGCCCGTAAGCCTCACCATCCCAAGTGTGCGCACGCTCGATAATCTGGCAACCACGCTCTCTAAGAATCTGATGCTCAGCAAAGAGGAGATTATGGCTGCCGTAAGCAACAACAGCTATTGCAACTCGCTCGGCTACGACACAACAACCATCGCGTGCCTGTTTATCCCAAACACATACGAGGTTTACTGGAACATCTCGCTCGACGACTTCATGAAGCGAATGGTAAAGGAGAACAAGGCTTTCTGGACCGAAGAGAAGATTGCCAAGGCTGCCGAGGCTGGTCTAACTCCTAATCAGGCTTACACGCTGGCTTCTATAGTAGACGAGGAGACGGCAAACAACGCCGAGAAGCCGATGATTGCAGGCTTGTACCTTAACAGATTCCATCAGGAGATGCCGCTTCAGGCCGACCCTACAATTAAGTTTGCATGGCACGATTTCACGCTCACCCGAATATACGAGAAGTTGCTGAAGATTGACTCGCCATACAACACATACGTTAACAAGGGTCTGCCTCCGGGTCCGATACGTATTCCGAGCGTTGCCGGCATAAACGCGGTGCTCAACCACGCAAAGCACAACTTCATCTATATGTGTGCAAAAGAGGACCTCTCGGGTACTCACAACTTTGCCGTAACGTACGAGGAGCATCTTGCCAACGCCAAGAAATATACCGACGCACTTAACGCACGAGGCATTGGCGAACACAAAAATTAGAATTCTTACACAGAGTTTTTTTGACATAACAATGACATCGATAAAAGGCGTGGCACACAAGTCACGCCTTTTTCATTTCAATCCGTCTTGCCAATGAATTTTTTGATTATCGCTGCCCAGTAAAACTCATGGTTAAGTCGAATATGCCGCCCGAACGTAGTTCGCTTGCTACCGAAGGGACGCAAGAATCCCCACCACAGACGCTGAAAGCGTCTCCGCTTAGTGCCCCCACCGTTCAGCCGAATTTGCCGCTCGAGCTCCGTTCGCTTGCGACCATAGGTCGAGCGCAGAAATTCGGAAGAACAAGATACGTTCTACTACATATTTGCATCAAAACTTTGGACGGCAATATAGATATGACTTGTATCATACCCCATGCTTTTTTGGGGTTTTGGCCATTTTAGTAAATCGTGATTCTTGATACTCAGTTCCTCGTTTTTGGCACAAGGAACGAAATCACGAAATCTCAGCACCTTGTTTTCCAGCATCATATCACGAACATGTGCAGATACAAATATCTTTCTATTTGCAGAAAATCCATCTCCGAAAAATTCCTTGCTCTTGTAAATGTGAGGCAATGGATGCTCTTGTAGCGGATAGTAGCCAAACGTCATTGCGTCATATTTTGTCACGCCGCACTTAGGGCATTTCAAGGATTCGTAATAAGACAAATCTAATGGTTCATCAATCACGGGGAGCACCAATTGCACATATTCTTCGATGATTGGGTTTTCTTTGTTCTTTTTATACTTTCGTACTGTACGACAAGCGATATCTAGCGGTTTGAATATTTTTTCATAGATGTCTGTTCGCACGAAGAATTCATCAAAAATCCATCCTAATCCCCAAAAAGGGTATTTGGGAACTCTTTTCACTCTAAAATCATCTTTTTGTATATTACCTATTCCACAAACGTTACACATATTTATGGTATCATAAGTGAGTTCCATATACCCATTGTCATTATCTGGCATAGGATATCCAAATAAATTCCAACGGTCTAATACACAATACTCCGCAGAAAGAACCTCTTTTTTTGTAAATTCAGTTCCTAGTGTGTCGTCAAAAACCTCCCATTTATCTAATAGAGGTTTCAATTCTTTATATAGATTTAAATCATAAATGTTAAATCTATCAATTCCCTCTTCCACATCAATATTATATCGATGCAGGATTTCAACCTGATTTTTATCCCAATTACCTGAGATTTCTCTATAAACCTTCATATTCTATAATAAGTTTAATGCTTTTAATATTGCTGGATAATCTTTATATATTTCTTTAGCCGCATTTATAACTTTTTGTTCTGAGGCATTAATGGTCGTTATTGAACGGTTGTCATTTTTGTAACCGATTTCTTTACGCCATGCATTTGTAAATTTACGATGTTCCTTTGGTTTTAAAACAATTGAGAGCATTTCCTCCCTTGTTCTGCCGAATTTGCAATTTGGCTGAGAAAAAATCGGGAATTTGCAATTTCCACCGCTGAAAAACAAGTAATGCGAAGCCGAAGGGATGCAAGAATTTCCACCACAGACGCTGAAAGCGTCTCCGTTTAGTAACCGTAGGTCGGGACGACCTGCGGGATAAGTCACAATAAAGTGACAAGTACTCTGAAGGAGTGCCCCAAACTGCAAACAATTCTTCATATAATAGCAAAAATTGAGATTTTTTCACAAAATAAGAGATTAAACCCAAATCGGTCATTAGAAATTAGGCATGTCTATTTTTCTAATGACCGCCATTAGAAAATATCGGTTGTATTAGGCTATCCTTCAATAATTTACTACCTTTACCACGCAGAAAAACATAAGAAGATGATGCGTGACTATGATATAAAGTT
>JAEEGF011672352.1_pt1 | contig 11278 bp, 6 predicted proteins | sample 9134171 | NCBI WGS metagenome assembly JAEEGF01 (sample SAMN16246542, study PRJNA631951) | gut metagenome | biome: gut microbiome; feature: rumen; material: AP-attached | host: Bos | place: Iran: Karaj | collected 2018-10
TAATGTCGTAGTATCGATATAATAACTTTAATATAGTTGATTTACCACTACCACTAGAACCTAAAATTAATAATCTACTCCCTTCTTCGATATCTAGCGTAAGATTGTTTAAAACAGAATAATGCTTATTATAACTATAATTAAGATTAGTTATGTGGATACTACCATGAATAGTAAGATTTTGTTTTGTGTCTAAACTTTCATATTTATAATTTATTAAATTATTAACTCTGATTAAACTATTTTTAATATAATAAAATTCTTTATAAAAATCTAAAATATTTTTAATGGGGGTCAAAAAATATAATATTAAGGTATTATAAGTAATTAGACTTCCTAAAGAAAGAGTATTATTTATAACTGATGTAAATCCTCGATATAGAATAAAAATTATAATAATTCCTTCGAATAAGCTTTTTAAAAGATTTTCTAGATTAATATTTTTATTTAATAATAAATTATTGCTAATTGTTGTTTCATATTTTTTATTTATTTTTTTAATGAAGGATTCTTCAAGAGATAATCCTTTAATTGTTTCATAACTACTGATAGATTCAGTTAAGAGAGAGTTAGTTAAAGCACTACTGATTTGAATTTTTTCAGTATATTTTTCGATTATTTTCTTGTATGAAATAAATATTAAATAATAGATAATAGTTATTATAAATAACATAAATGTCATAGATGTATTTATCTTAAATAAAATAATAATAATTGTTAATGATAAGAAAAAATCTAAAAAGATTGTAGTTATTACTTTAGTAATAATATTTTTTAGATATAAAAGATCATTAATACGAGAAATCATTTCACCAGTTGTTTTATTCTTATAATAACTATAAGGAAGTAAGATTATTTTTCTTATGATGGAAGTAATGATCGTTAAATCTATCTTTTTATTTAGATATATTAAAAGATTATTACGGAAGTATTCGCTAATTACTTTTATTAAATAAATAATTATAAAGATAATTGATATAATTAATATTTTAAAAGTACTTTGAGATAGATAGTTATCGATAATTATTTTTAAATAACAACTATATAGACAAGTAAAGATAGTAGTAATTATAGTTAAAATTATTAAATTTATAATTAAATATTTATTACTATTTATAACTGATTTAATAACACTTTTTAAATAATTGGATTCATTATACTTAGGTAATTCTTTGAAGGGCTCAAATAGAAGAATATTACCAGTATATATATTTAGGTATTCAGTTAGGGACATTTTGACCATTCCTTTAGCTGGATCCATAATAGTAACCATTTCATTCTCAATTTTATAGACAACTATAAAATGAAGATAATTATTAATGATTACTTGACTAATAAATGGCTTTGTTAGTTCGTAGAGTTTGCTAGCATTTTCTACTTTGTATCCTTTTACTGAAAGGCCTATTTCATAAGCTGCTTCTTTTATGTCATAAAAAGTGGTTCCTTCTTTAGTGGTATTAGTTAGTTTTAGTAATTCTTGCATTGATACATTACCACCATAATATCTAATAATCGATAATAGACAGGCACTACCACATTCTTTAATTCCATCTTGGATAACTACATAATTTTTTTTCGTCTTTTTCACCTCCTCAAAAATAATATTCGTAAAAAAAAAGAGTTTTACTTTTTTTTCGTAAAACTTTTTTTCTTTTTTTTAAAATTAATCTTGATGTTTACTATAAATTACTTTTAAGTTTAATTAAGTCATCTTCTAGTTTAGAGATATCATTTGGTGACATGAAGATAAATGCGGCATTTTTGTATTCATTAAGTAAACTAGCATCAGTTATTTTTATTGGATGACCATTAGGTAATTTATTTATGATTATATCACTTGTTATATCTGGATAATCTTCTTGTTTTTCTCTAGCAGGATGGATATCCATAATATAAGCCTCAGAAACATTGGATAATACTTTCGCAATATCAGAAGCAAATTCTTTAGTACGGGTAAATGTATGTGGTTGAAAGATTGCTATTATCTTTTTATCTGGATATTTTTGTTTAGCTGCTTCAATTGTAGATTTAATTTCATTTGGATGATGAGCATAATCATCAATGATTACGGAATCGCCAGCAAATGTTTCTGTAAACCTACGTTTGGCACCATTAAATGTTTTTAAGTATTTAAGCACATCAGAAGAATTAATGTTTTCTAAATAACACACACTTATGACGGCTAGAGAATCTAATAATTGGTGTTTAGCGTATATTGGTAAATCAAAGTGACCATATAATTTATTTTTGATAATAACATCAAAACTTGTTCCAAATGTATTATATTCGATATTTGTAGCTACAACATCATTACTAGCATCAAGGCCAAAATATGTAATGTCTTTATCTAACTTTAATTTTTTGACATTAGCATCATCACCCCAAGCAACAACTTTATATGTAGTTTTTTCAGCAAATTCTTGATAGGCAGAAATAATATCATCAAGATCTTTATAATAATCGACATGATCTAAATCAATATTTAGAATAACTGTATAATATGGTTCGTAATTTAAAAAGTGACGACGATATTCACAACTTTCTAAGACAAACATATCATTATCAATATTAGCATTACCTGTACCATCACCGATTAGATAGTTTACTCCTTTAATATTATCTAAGACTAGACTCATCATCGAAGTTGTCGTTGTTTTTCCATGGCAACCACAAATACATATTGTTTTATATTTTCTAGTTAATATTCCAAGCATCTCTTCATATGGAATAATTTCTAAACCTAATTCTTTTGCTTTTATTAGTTCAACATTATCATCGGTAATTGATGCACCTTTAATAATTTTATATCCTTTTGTAATACATTCTTTACTATAACTAGTCATAGGAATATTATTTTCAATTAAGGCTTTTTCGGTAAAAAAGTGTTTAGGGACATCACTTCCTTTAACTTCATTACCTAATTTTTTTAAAATTACAGCAAGAGCACTCATACCAGCACCCTTTATACCTATAAAATGATATTTATCCATAATATCACCTCTCGTTAATATTATATCATAAGTAAAATATTTAGTTTACAAAAACATATAATTTAATATGAAAAATAATTTTATTATTTCCACGATTATATTAATAATTGGTGGTTTTATTACTAAAATTATGGCAATGGTTATCAAAATATTTTTAACGAGAAGTGTTGGAGAAGATGGAATTGGTTTGTATATGTTAATTATGCCAACATTCAATCTTTTTATTACGTTATGTTCTCTGTCATTACCTACCGCTATTAGCAAACTAATTTCTGAGAATATTAAGAGTAAAAAAGTAATTATTCCGTTAGTGCCTATTATTTTAATTTATAATTTTATTTTAATAATATTAATAATAGTATTAGCACCTTTTATTTCTAGTAATCTCCTTAATCAAAAGGAAGCTTATTATCCAATAATAAGTATTGGTTTTACATTACCTTTTATTGCTATCTCTAGTATTTTGAAGGGATATTATTTTGGAAAAGAAAGAATGTTACCTTATGTTATAGCAAATATTTTAGAACAGACGGTTAGACTCGTTTTAATTATTTTAGTTATTCCTAAATTTATGAAGTTTGGGATGTCTTTTGCTATATCGATGGTAGTACTAATTAATATAATAAGTGAATTTACTAGTACAGTTTGTCTCATCATATTTATTCCTAATAAAAAGATAGTAATTAGTGATTTTAAATATGATAAGAATATTTTTAAAGATATACTTAATATATCGTTAAATGCGACAGGTAGTAGACTTATTGGAAGTATATCATACTTTTTTGAACCAATTATTCTAACTTTTATCTTACTTAGGACAGGATACTCAGCTTCATTTATCAGGAGTGAATATGGGATTATTATGGGATATGTATTTCCGCTATTATTGCTTCCCTCTTTTTTTACAATGGCAATATCTACTTCACTATTACCAGTAATATCTAAAAATTATGCTAAAGGGAATTATGAATACGCTAAAAAGAAATTAGAACAGGCTATTTGTTTATCTTTATTAATTGGAGTATTATCAACGGTTGTTTTTATTATTTTTGCTAAGGAACTACTACATTTTATCTATAATACAAGTTCTGGAATAAAGTATATTAAAATATTGGCGCCTTTTTTCTTGATTCAATATATTCAGGGACCACTAACCTCTTTTTTACAAGCTACAGGTATGGCTAATAAGGCAATGATGGGGACACTTACGGGAGCAATTATTAAAAATATATCTTTAATTATATTACCTATTTTTATGGGGATGTGGGGATTTGTTATGGCTAGTTTAATAAATATTTTTTATGTAACAATTCAACATATATATTGGGTAAAAAGAACTTTCTTAAGTAATAATCATGTAAAGTATATTGAATAAAAAGGGTTTGTATGCTAAACTTTAGTTGGTGAAGTTATGAAAAAGAAGAAGAAGTTTGGATATATTTTTTTCTTTTGGATATGTATTTTTGCACTTAGTCTTGTGAGGAAATCATTTCAAAACGATACTTTCTATACGATTAAAATTGGGGAATTAATATTTAAGAACGGGATTGATATGTTAGATCATTTTTCATTTCATGCTACTCTAGCTTATACGTATCCACATTGGTTATATGATTTATTTATATATGGTATATACAAATACTTTGGATATACTGGTATATATATATCATCAATAGTTTTATTTATTATTCTTTTAGCAATTATATTTAAAATTAATATTAGGAATTGTGAGAATTATTCACTTAGTGCAATTGGAGTATTTGTGACAGCTTTAGCAGTAAGTGGATTTGTTACAGCAAGAGCACAATTAGTTAGTTTTATTATATTTGCATTAGAAGTATATTTTATTGAGGAATTTTTACGAAGTAAGAAGAAAAAATATTTGATATTTTTAATTATTTTATCATTAGCATTATGTAATTTACATGTAGCGGTATGGCCTTTCTATTTTGTTTTATATATGCCATATTTAGTTGAATATCTTGTAGCAATTGTAGTTAGTAAAATTAAATTAAAGAAAAAGAATGGTTTTATTAAATTCTTAGAAAAGAAGATTGTTTTAGAAAAGAATGATGGTATTAAATATTTATTTATAACGATGTTACTTAGTACTCTGACAGGATTAATGACACCGATTGGTTTAACTCCATATACATATTTAATTAAGACAATGATGGGAAATTCACAAAAGTATATTCAGGAACATCAATTAATTAATTGGATAAATGCACCATTTACTATTATTATAGCTTTTGAGACATTTGTTTTGTTCTTACTTGGAAAAGCAAAACTTAGGGATCTATTTATGGTAAGTGGACTTACTTTGATGGCAATTATATCAATTAGACATATTGCTTTACTATCAGTATTAGGGACGCTTTGTTTTATAAGAATATTTTGGTATTTTTTAGAGACATATCATTTTGATATAGATGATAAGGTTATAAATTTCTTGAGTAAAAAAGTAGTTATTTTGATATCCTTTGTGATAGTAATAGTATTTTCAACTTTTATGTTAAAGAGTCAATTAAAGACGGAATATGTTAATTCTAAGGAATATCCAGTTAAAGCTACGGAATATATTAAAAAGAATTTAGATGTCAATAAGATTAGGTTATTTAATGAATATAATTTTGGTAGTTATCTTTTATTTAATGATATACCTGTATTTATTGATTCAAGAGCTGATTTATATACGAAAGAATTTAGTGGATTTGATTACGATATTTTTGATGATTTTCAATTTATAATGGGAAATTATCAAGATAAATTTAGATTTTATGGTATTACTCATGTATTACTTTCAAAAAAGAATAATAAGTTCTATAAGATACTTAATAAGGATAATAATTATGTAAAGGTATATAATGATAATTATTTTGCTATTTTTGAAAGAATGGAAAATGATGATATATATGTTTCATTTAATTAAAAACTAGAGATTAATCTCTAGTTTTTATAATTTATTTACTAATTTTTTAAACTCTTGTCCTCTAACCATAAAGTTTTTATATAAATCAAATGAGGCAGATGCTGGACTAAATAATACTACTTCTCCTTTGGTAGCTACTTCTTTTGCTTTATTTACTGCTTCATCTAAGGTAGATAATTTATATATTTCTATTTTTTCATCTTTCTTTTCTTTGATTACGGCATCATATATTTTATCTTTAGTTGCACCAAGTAGTATCAATTTACTTACATGATCTAGAATTGGTCTAGCTAGTGGTGTATAATCTAAATGTTTATCATAGCCTCCAGCAATTAGAACAATTTTTTCTTTATAGGAATTAAGACCAGCAATTGTTCTGGTAGGACTAGAAGCAATTGAATCGTTATACCATTTAATACCATCTATTTCTCTTACAAATTCAAGTCTATGTTCTACGCCTTCAAATTCTAATATGGCTTTGATGGCTTTATCCATGTCTATTAGATCATATGTGGCTGATAGACAAGTACAAATATTTTCATAATTATGGATACCTCTTAGTTTTAATTTTTTGGTATCTATTACTAATTTATCATTAAAGTAAATATTATTATCAGATATATAGAAAGCATTTGTTTTTTTAGTTTTACTAAAGTATCTAATGGGGATATTAGTTTTAATATTTTTAGTAATTTCATCATCAGCATTGGTTATTAATAATTTGCAATTATTTTTAAATATATTAAATTTACTATTTATATATTCTTCCATATCGGTATGTTTGTCTAAATGATTGGGTGTAATATTAGTGATGATGGCTATATCAGGACTAATATCCATATCTATTAACTGAAATGAAGATAGTTCTAAGACAATGATATCTTCTTTTTTCATATCTTTTATTTTAGTAAATAAAGGGGTACCAATGTTTCCACCTAGAAAGGTATTATATCCACTGCTTTTTAAAACTAAATCAATAAGTGTTGTTGTCGTTGTCTTACCATCAGAACCGGTTACTCCGATTACTTTGGATGGGGTTAGTCTTAGGACTTCAGCAACTTCTGTAGTAACATATGCGCCTCTTGCTATCTCTTTCTTTATTTCTTCTCTTGTAGGAAGACAGCCGGGACTTCTAAAGATAATATCGAATCCAACTAATTTGGATAATCCATCTTCATATACGATAAAATTATATTTGCTTATATCGTATTCTATTTTACTATCACTAAAGACAGTTACATCAGAACCTAAGTTATAGAGATACTCTAAAAGAGGAAGATTACTTACTCCTACCCCAATAACGGCTATTTTACTTGTTTTTAATTTTTTATTAAATTCTTCTAATTTTTTATTCATTATTATCATCACCCATAAATTTTTCTAAGACGTTTATTATGGCTATCTTTCCATAGTCATATGTCAAACTTCCTTGAAAGTATGCAATATATGGACTTCTTAGTGGGCCATCACATGATAATTCAATGGATGATCCTTGGGTAAATGAACCACTGGCCATGATTACTTGATCAGTATATCCTGGCATATCGCTTGGTTCTGCTTCAGCATCGCTATCGATAGCAGAACTTTTTTGAATAATCTTACAGAAATCAATTAGTTTTTGTCTATCGTTAAAGATAATATTTTCAACGATATCTGCTCTTTGATCATTATATTTAGGACTTACTTTATAACCCATTTTCTCCATGCAGTAACTTAATAGAATGGCTGTTTTAATACTTGATAATACTACATTAGGAGCTAGATATAAGCCAAGTAAAAACATTCTATTTGCAGCACCTGATGGTCCTACTTCTTTTCCTTGCCCTGGAACATTTAGTCTTTCAGCACATAATTCGATTAAATCTTTTTTACCACAAATATATGCACCATTGGTAGCGATACCAGCACCTAAGTTTTTAATTAGACTACCTACGACTAAGTCAGCACCAACTTCAGTGGGTTCTTTATAACTAACAAATTCACAGTAACAGTTATCAACCATAATAATAGCAGTAGTATTTACTTTTCTGATTGCTTTGATAATCTTTTCCAGTTTACCTATTGTTAGGCTTTCTCTTGTCGAATATCCTTTACTTCTTTGAATAGTAATTAATTTAATATCATTCTTAGATACTCTTTCAATTATCTTATCAGTATCGAATTCGTTATCTATCAAATCTATTTGTTCATATTTAATACCATAACTTATGAGACTACTTTTATTATCTTTAATACCGATTACTTCATCTAAGGTGTCATATGGTTTACCACTAATGGCTAACATTGTATCACCTGGTCTTAAGCAAGCCGACATCGTAATAGTTAAGGCATGCGTACCAGATATTAATTGGGTTCTAACTAAAGCATCTTCTGATTTAAAAACATCACTATATATTTTTTCTACTTTATCTCTACCGACATCGTTATATCCATAACCGGTTGTGCCATGTAAATCACTTTCACTGACTTTATTATCGTGAAAAGCTTTTAATACTTTCATACTATTTAGAAAGCAGATATTTTCATATCTTTTATATTCTTCAGATAATTCTTTCTCATAACTATATATTTTTTCTATGATATCTTTTCTAAGCATAATTTATCACCCTTTACATCTAATCTAAAGATACTACCACTAGAATATTCTTCAGTTAGTATCTTATATATACTTTTATTTAATTCTTCTTTGGTAATTAATCTATTTTGATTAATTCTTTTTAATTCGCTATTTAAGAATTTTTGATCCATATTATTAGTACTATCTGAATCTATCCAATTGGGACATAGACAGTATACTTTACTATCTGTAAGTAAGGATAAATTCTTTGACATAGTTATTAGTCCACTTTTACTAGCAGCATAACTTATATTATATTTATTAAATGTATCAATACCATCAGTACTAGATATATTTAAAATTATTCCTTTATTGTTTTTTAGATACGTCCTGCTAGTTAGAAATGGACCAACGAGATTTACTTTTAAAACATTAGTAAAATCTTCTTCGGTAATATCTTCAAATTCATTATCTAAACTTATTGCTGCCATATTGATAAGAACATCTATCTTACCTACTTCATCAAATATTTTATTAATATCTTCGATATCTAAAATATTGCATTTTAAATATTGAATTTTATCATCTATTCTCTTGTTATGATGATACGTAGCAATAACATTACATCCTTTATCTGATAAGTAATGACCTAGAGACACTCCAATATCACTACTTCCACCAATTATTAATATATTCATATTATTTCACATCCGGTAATATTATAACATAAAAAGAAAAAAAGAGTAAAACTCTTTTTTATGTTAGTCTTTTAGATTATATAATCCTTTTAATTCGAGAACTACTTTTTCATTTATTTTAGTATTTTTTTCAATGTTTTGATTAGTTACATAACCATATCCTTTTAATTCATAATCGGCATCCATTAGTTTTAAGATATTGGAAGCATCTTTATATGATAAGCCTGTAAAATCAATCATTTCTTTATCATATTTATTGGTTAAAAGGACTACCAAATCGTTTTCATAAGCAGTTATTCCGTCGCTAGGATATTGTCTAATTACTTTATTGCCAGTACCTAATGTTATTACTCTTATGTTACTATCTTTTAACTCTCTTGTAACTTCAGTTACTAACTTGTTGGAATAGTCTTCCATGACTACTTTTTTTACTTCTTTATTTTTTTCTTCAATATTTAAATATTTAGAAGTATTGACGATTATTTCTTTTACTGAACTAGCAATATAGTTATTACCATCTTGTGGTTTTTTTATAGCGGTATAGATAATTATTTCTGGATCGTTACCAGGATACATACCAGCAAATGAATAGATATATTCGCCATCACCAGTTAAATATCTTCCTTTTTCATAAATTGATGCTGTACCAGTCTTACCAATAATATCATATCCATCAATATAATATGCTGAACCAGTTCCATATCTTCCATCTTCACTAATAACGTTTCTTAGTAATTCTTTGATTTGATTTACTGATTCGCTTTTAGCTACTCTTCCCAATTCTTCTCTTTCATTTTTTAGTAAGATATTACCATCTTTGTCGACGATTTTAGATACGACATATGGTTTTAAGATAATGCCATCATTAGAGATAATGGTCAGTGCTTGTAGCATCTGGATTGGGGTTATTTCAATTCCTTGTCCATAGCCAGCAGTAGCTGCTTCGATATCATATTTGAAATCAATGTTGCCTGATAATTCATTATTTAGGGTAATACCTGTTTTACTACCAAAACCATATTTGGTATAACAATCTCTAAGTTCATTTTTGGTAATGACATTTTCTAGCAAGTTGGCAACTCCGATATTACTTGACATAGCAAAGCCAAAGTCATATGTAATATAACCCCAACCTTTACCATCGTTCCAGTCTTTAATGGTTACTTTATCCTTGGGATCTCTATCAGACGTATATGTTTTTGTGCCAGATTGGAATCTATCTGTTCCAACATATTTACCACTATTAATAGCACATAGATAACTAAATGTTTTCATGGTACTACCTGGTTCATAAGCATAGCTTACTACGGGATCTAAGTAATTAGTTAAATTTCTAATATTTGGATCAAATGATGGCGTTGAAGAATAACCTAAAATAGCTCCAGTTTTTGCATCCATTACAGCCATAAAGGTCCATTCTGCTTTACTTCTTTTTTGAATTTTAGCTATTTCTGTTTCGATAAATAATTGAATATTACTATCGATAGTTAAATAGATATTATCACCATCAATGGCATCTTCGGTATACTGATTGGAATTGGCAATAACATTACCTCTTCCATCTTGTTCGTAGGTAACATAGCCACTTTTTCCAGTCAATTCTTTGTTGTAATATCCTTCGATACCTAATTCACCAACCATATAGGTATTACCATCTTCATTATCTCTATTTACAGTATATCCAAGTAAATATGATGCAAAATCACCATATGGGTAATATCTTTTTACTTTTTTGATAAAATCAATACCCGGTAATTCTAAATTTTTAATCTTTTCCATTTCTAGTTGGCTTAAGTTTTTAGCACTTGGACCAAATTCTACCTGATAAGCATCTTTGTTTAGAATTTCTAATATTCTTTCATATGGAGTATCAATACATTCAGATAAAGCTTTAGCTGTTTTTTCTTTATCGACGACATGTCTTATTTTATCTTCAGTACTTCTCGATGAATCAAGGTAAGCAATTAAGGTATAACTTGAGACATCTTGGGCTAGGACATTGCCTTTAATATCATAAATTGTACCACGTTCTGGCATAATTACTTCTTCGACAATATTTCTGGCTTTAATAAATTCACTAATTGTCAGTTTATCGGTAGCT
>JAEEGF012232665.1_pt1 | contig 11278 bp, 12 predicted proteins | sample 9134171 | NCBI WGS metagenome assembly JAEEGF01 (sample SAMN16246542, study PRJNA631951) | gut metagenome | biome: gut microbiome; feature: rumen; material: AP-attached | host: Bos | place: Iran: Karaj | collected 2018-10
GGAGTATGTAGTATCGCCGATGTAGTATGCACCGCATTCTCAGTTGCAACCCGCCGTGCAGTATGTGAATTCAGTATAATGGTAATTGCACAAACGAACAGGTGACGATTCAGTTAAATTAACATGCTTGCTGCTGTCCGCAGTTGTCTCATTATTGTTGCCGCAAAAATACTCGTTTTGCTTAAACAATCTTTTTTGAACATTAAGTTTTTCGAGAAAGTCCTTATTTGTTATGCTGTTACCGTCTGCCGACGCTTTCACGCTTATTATACGCAAAGCATCGGAAATCCCTTCACCGCCGACAGCAACCGCGCCAAACGCCATGATTAAGCACAGTAAAACCGCTATAAGTCTTTTACATTTCTTTGCCATAATTACCTCCCTGAAACACTAAGACTATTAATCACAAATTATGTCTCATTTATCAATTCAAAAACCAACTATAAACATATATTATCATATATATTATTGATTTTTCAATAACTTTAATCCCAAAAAGTGCTGTTGCAGAAAATCTGCGGCAGCTTTTTTTATTGCCCGAAAATAATTTTTTGACTTTTTTCTCAAAACAGGGGCCCCAAAACCGCCTCTAAATCTGCGTATAGTGAAGGAGGCGTTGACTGTGACAAAAGAACAAAAAGACGCAATCGCTCACTATTTAAGTAAGGGTTTCAGCAAAAAGAAGATATCGGATCTTACCGGCATACCTCTCGGAACAATCAAATCATACTGCTCAAGAAGTAATAACGGCGCGGGCAAACAGGTCTGTGAAAACTGCGGAAAACGTATAGAACAGACGCCGCATAAAAGGAAAAAGAGGTTCTGTTGTGACAAATGCCGTTTGGAATGGTGGAACTCGCACCCGGAACTTGTGTCCCGAACAACCGAAACGCTAGTCTGCGGTTTCTGCGGTCGTCCCTTCGCCGCATATAGAAAAGGGCGGCGTTTCTGCTCGAAGAGCTGCAGTTCCTCGGCAAGGAGGACGGCAGAATGACGAATAAGGAAATGAAAAAAGCCGCCGCTTATCAGGCGACGATGCTTATGGTCAGGCAGATGTTGAAATCAGGGATAATTACCCGGAGCGAGTATGATGAAATTGATAGAATAATGGCCGAAAAATACGGTCTATCTTTGTCGGTTATATTCCGCATAATCCCTTGATATATATAGGGATTAGAGCAAATATACCATACGGAGGTGACCGGTTTTGAAAGAAAAAACCATTATAAAACTACCGGTGGAAATGCCCCGGCAACAGAGTCTGAAAAGAGTCGCCGCCTACGCGAGAGTGTCCTCCGGCAAAGACGCCATGAAGCAATCGCTCTCCGCTCAGGTGACGTATTACAGCTCCATGATTCAGAATCACCCGGGCTGGGAATACGCCGGGGTTTATTCCGATGAGGCGAAGTCAGGAACAAGAGACAGCAGAGAGGGATTCAAATGCCTTCTTGCAGACTGTAAAGCCGGTAAAATCGATATGATAATTACCAAATCCGTATCCCGTTTCGCAAGGAACACTGTGCTGCTTCTCGAGTCGGTGAGACGCCTTAAATTACTCGGCGTGGATGTGTATTTCGAAGAGCAGAATATTCACTCGGTTTCCGGCGACGGCGAACTTATGCTTACCTTCCTCGCCTCTTTCGCTCAGGAGGAAGCTAGGTCCGTAAGCGAAAACCAGAAATGGCGTATCCGTAGATGTTTCGCCGAGGGTAGGCCTTGGAATATGAATATGCTCGGCTACAGGCAGGAAAACGGGAAGCTGATTATTGTTCCCGAAGAGGCGGAAATAGTCAGGAGAATTTTCGGCGAGTATCTTGAAGGCAACGGTCCTTGCAAAATATCGAAAGGTCTGAACGCGGACAGCATACCAGCGCCGAGGGGCGGAGAATGGGAACCGGTAACAATAAGGAAGCTTCTGAAAAACGAAGCCTATACAGGAAACCTTGAACTGCAGCGGTATTACAAAGAAAGCCATATCGCGCCTTTTACGATTAAGAACGACGGCGTTCTCGACAAATATGTCGTCAAAGATTCCCACGAGCCGATCATATCAAAAGAAACCTTTGATGTGGTTCAGAGGGAAATTGCCCGGCGTGCCGAAAAGCATAAAGACAAAGCTCCGCCTCAGAAATACCCGTATTCGCTGAAAATAGTCTGCGGCAACTGTGGAAAGAAATACAGGAGAAAGATTAACCACGGCTCCCCCGTATGGAAATGCATTACTTATGACTACAAAGGGAAAGAGGCCTGCCCGTCAAAGCAGATACCGGAGAAGGCGCTTGACGATTTGTTTGCCGGGATCAACATGAATGACGTGGTAACAATAACGGCCTGCGACAACAATACCCTTATTGTCAGTTTCAAGACCGGCACTGAACAACAATTTATATGGAAAGACCGCAGCCGGTCGGAAAGCTGGACCCCGGAGATGAGACAACAGGCAGGTAAAAGATTAAAAGAAAGGATAGAATTAAATGGCTAATGTTACCGTAATACCCGCGACTAAAGAGGTCTTTACCTCTGTTCCCATAGCCTCTCAGCAGAAGAAACGTGTCGCCGCTTACGCCAGAGTTTCCACCGATTCCGAGGAACAGAAAACAAGCTATGATGCCCAGATAGATTATTACACGAAGTTTATTCAGAGCAAGCCGGACTGGGACTTTGTAGGCGTTTACACAGACGAGGGCATTACCGGCACAAGCACAAAAAGACGCGAAGGTTTCAACGATATGATTTCCGATGCGCTTGCCGGGAAAATTGACCTTATAGTCACCAAATCTGTCAGCCGTTTTGCCCGCAACACGGTCGACACTCTCACCGCCGTGAGGCAGTTGAAAGACAAGGGCGTAGAGGTATGGTTTGAAAAAGAAAACATACGGACGCTTGATGCGAAGGGCGAACTGTTCATTACCATCATGTCTTCTCTCGCTCAGGAGGAATCGCGCTCGATTTCAGAAAACGTGACATGGGGCAAAAGAAAGCAGTTTGAAAACGGCAGGGTCAGTTTCGCGTATTCAAGCTTTCTCGGTTACGACAAAGGAAAAGATAAATGCGACCCGCCCGTGGTAAACCCGGAGCAGGCCGAAATTGTCAAAAAGATTTACAAATGGTTTATGACCGGTATGACGCCGTTTATGATTGCAAAACGACTGACCGAAAGCGGAATAAAGAGTCCTATGGGAAAAGACAAATGGGTCGGGAGCTCGGTTGAAAGCATTCTAACAAACGAAAAATATATGGGCGATGCCATTCTGCAGAAAACATTCACTGTTGATTTTCTTGAACACAAAACGAAAAAGAACACGGGCGAGGTTCCCATGTATCATGTTAAAAATAACCACGAGGCGATTATCCCGCCGGCAGAGTGGGAACTGGTCCAGAGGGAAATGGCGAGGCGCAAAGCTCTCGGCCGCCACTACAGCGGGCAGAACATGTTTTCCGGAAAAGTCATCTGCGGCTGCTGCGGAGGCTTTTATGGACCGAAAGTATGGGATTCCACCAGCAGCAAATACAGAAGAGTCGTGTGGCAATGCAACCAGAAATATGCGAACGCCGACAAATGCACTACCCCGCATATTACAGAAGACAGAATAAAGACGGCGTTTGTCGAAGCTTTCAACGACCTGTACGACATGAAAAAAGAACTGCTCGGAAATGTCGCGCTCATCAAGAAGCATCTTACAAACACCGCCGGGATCGACAAACGAATGGAAAAGCTGGCAAAAGAAATGGAGACTGTTTCAGAATTGTCAAAAAATCTCATAAACCAGAACGCCCAGATAAAACAAAATCAGGAAGAATATCAAGAACGTTATAACGCTTATGTAGAGCAATTCAATAAAGCTAATGCTGAATACGAGGAACTTAAAAAACAGAAATCAGAGCAAGAAAGGAAAGCGCTGATAATTGATGTCTTCGTTTCAGAATTCAAAAAAGTGAAATGCAAATTGACAGAGTTTGACGAAACGCTGTGGCACACGATGCTGGAACATGCAACCGTCAGCACCGACGGTGTTATTTCATTCCTTTTCGCAAACGGAACAATCATCGAAAAGCCTTGTAAATAAAGGGCTGCGGCTAAATGCAACCCCCTATGTTAAAATGCAACCCCCTGAACAAAAAATGCAACCCCCCTATGATATTTTTATCATAGCGAAGGTAGCAACACACATAAGAGGTCTTGTATATCAAGGCTTCTTTTTTACCGTTTGTATAAACCGGTGTTTTTAGGCTCCGGACGGACTTACGCGGGAGTTTATAAGAAATCTGTATTGCCGGTCCAAAATATTCATTTGACTTTACTGCGTATTAATTATACAATACTAATGTAAAAACAATGCGGGCAGGTGAGAGAATGACAGATACAAAAAAGAACGACTGGTTCAGGCTGGATAATGCCGCCACTGTTTTTCCGGGTCAGAATTCGGAGGAATGGTCAAACGTATTCAGATTATCTGTTGAGCTCAAGGAGGATATCAATCCCGATCTGCTCGCGCATGCCCTGCGCAAAACGCTTCCAAGGTTCCCCGCCTTTGATGTCAGAATCAAGAAAGGGTTTTTCTGGTATTATTTTGAGAAGAATCCGAACGGCGCTCCTCCGGTTATGCCCGACATAAACAATCCCTGCCACAGAATCAAATTCAAAGAGAACAGCGGCTATCTTTTCAGAGTTTACCATCACTCCCGCCGGATCAGTATCGACACATTCCATTCGCTTGCCGACGGACACGGCGCGGTCGTATTTATCCTGTCGCTGACGGCGGAATACCTGAGGCTGACGGGCGCAAACATTTCATATAACGAATTCGTCCTGAATCCGGGAGAAAAGTACAGAGAGTCCGAGCTGGAGGATTCATTCAGAAAGAATGCCGACTCAGCCGCAAGGATGAAGATAAAAACCGAAAAATGTTATCACAGCGGAGATGTCAGGCTCCCGAAACACAATGTCAACATAACATCCGGAATAATTGATTACAGCGAATTCAGCAGGCTCATAAAGCCTCTCGGAGTTACGGCGACCGAATATCTGACCGCGCTCCTGCTTGATATACATCTAAGAAAGCAGGCTGCCGAAAATATAAAACAGAGAAATGTCTGCGTTCAGATACCCATTGACCTGAGACGCAGATTCAATTCGGATACTTTAAGGAATTTCACCATCTGCCTGCGGGTCGTGGCAAATCCCAATCTCGGGGAATATTCTTTTGAAGAGCTGCTTACGCAGGCTCATCACCAGATTGCCCTGGCATCGGATAAAAAGATTCTCAACGCCATGATTACCTCATATCTCAGGACGGAACAGAATCCTTTCCTGAAGCTGACTCCCCTTATTATCAAGGATTTCGGAATGAATATCGGCTTTTCTCTGACCGCGGAGCAATCCACAACGGCTCTGCTTACAAATCTCGGCGCTGTGTCTCTGCCGGATGATATGAAACCATATATTGAAAAGCTTATGTTTATGCCCTCTCCCGGACTGCGAAACGCCTCCCGCTTAGGTGTTGCGACTGTCAATGACAGAATGGTTATCACTTTTTCGGATTCATTTGCCGAAACAGATGTGGAGCGTGAATTCTTCACCCACTTTATCAAAAAAGGTCTGCATGTCAAAATCGAAAGCAACAGATACTGAATCCCGGAGGTCAAAATGTCTTACTGCGTAAAATGCGGAGTCGAGCTTGATGATTCCGCCAAAAAATGCCCGCTTTGCGACACTTCCGTTTATATGCCGAATGCCGACGTTTCCGCGAAAGATGCCCCTGCTCCCTTCTCGCAGAAAAAGGTGATTCCGAAGGACGCGAAAAAAGAATTCGCCGCTTCGGTAATTACGGTTCTTCTTGCCATCCCGATGATAGTCTGCGGAATAGTAAACCTGTTTTATCGCAAAGACGGTTTCTGGTCGGCCTATGTCATAACATCGGTTCTGCTTTTCTGGATAATCGTAATACTGCCGTTTTATCTCAGAAAGATAAGGCCTTATCTTATGTGGTTTATCGATACGGCGGCGGTACTCGCCTATGTTTATATTTTCTTTCCGCTCAGGAATGAGAATGACGATTACTACCTCACGGTAGCCCTGCCGATAATTGCCGCCGTCTCCGTCTGCGTTTTATTATTCATAATCTGGGCAAGAGGAAAAGAGCGCCACTGGAGCGCAATACTCATTCATATTGCCCTTGATATCGCGCTGATTTCGGCAGTTACGGGAATTATTTCGTTCTATTATTCCGTCTCCTGGGGAATGATAGCTTCTGTAATCGTCTTCCTTTCGGTCCTGTCGCTGATGGGCTTCGGTATTTACTGCAACAGAAGCAAAAAAGTCAGAGCCTGGCTTGAGAAGAAATTCTTTATTTGAGTCCTCCTCTGCAGAACCGCATATCCCTGCACCTTGAAGCCGCAGAATCAAAAAGATAACACAAAAGACCCTGTCGGCCGACAAGGTCTTTTTTATAATGATTTTTTCAGTTATTTGCTTTGGTATCGCAGTAGATGCAGCGGTAGATGCGTTTCTTTTCATCGGTGAGGCGGAAAATGTGCGGGAGTTCCTGCTCGGTTGAGGTGATGCATCTCGGGTTTTTGCAGAAGAGCACGTTTTTAAGCTCTTTCGGAACGGTTATATCGCGCTTCTCGACGAGCTTTCCCTCGCGGATAACATTGACAGTCGCATCGGGATCCACATAGCCGATTACATCCATATCGATATCTATATCGCCGTCGATTTTGATTATGTCTTTTTTGCCCATTCTCTTGCTGGTCGCGTTCATTATCATCGCGACCGGGCATTCGAGCTTTGCGAGGCCGAGCAATTTATAAAGCGTCATGCCCTTGCCCGCGCCGATATGATCTATAACAAAACCGGTATAAATGCTGTCTATATTCATAAAGTTACCCCCAGCATATCCATAATGAGCGCCATTCTGATAAATTTGCCGTAGCGTGCCTGCCTGAAATAGCAGGCTCTCGGGTCGCTGTCAACGGCGGTGGAGATTTCGTTTACTCTCGGCAGAGGATGCATCACCCTGAGATTGGGGGATGCTTTTTTCATTTTTTCTTCGGTGAGGATGTAGCTGTCTTTTAGTCTTAAATAATCTTCCTCGTTGAAGAATCTTTCGCGCTGAACCCTTGTCATATAAAGGATATCAAGATCCCCGATGACGCTGTCAAGATCGGTGCTCTGGGTATAGGGAATGCCTTTATCCTTAATATAATCCTGCTTGACGAAACTTGGAAGTTTCAGCTCTACAGGTGAAATCAAAACAAATTCAATGCCCGTGTATCTCGACATCGCGGCTATCAGCGAATGGACCGTTCTGCCGAATTTGAGGTCTCCGCAAACGCCGACTTTGAGATTGTCGAGTCTGCCGAGTTCATGGCTGATTGTGAGAAGGTCGGTCAGAGTCTGCGTCGGATGGAAATGGCCGCCGTCGCCCGCGTTGATAATCGGAACGGTCGAGCGCGTGAGCGCAACGTGAGGCGCGCCCTCCTTCGGGTGGCGCATAGCGATAATATCGGCGTAGCCGCTGACTACCGCAATCGTATCGGCGACGCTTTCGCCCTTTGCCGCGGAGCTTGAGCTCGCCTCCGAGAAACCGAGCACACTGCCGCCGAGTGAGAGCATTGCGGATTCAAAGCTCAGGCGGGTTCTGGTTGACGGCTCAAAGAAAAGAGTCGCAAGAATTTTATGCTTGCATGCCTCTTTATATTTTTCGGGATCGGCGATTATATCATCGGCAACCTTTATCAGAGAATCAATTTCCTCTGTGCTCAAATCAAGAATATTCAGCAGATTTTTCATATTATTCACCTATCCAGCTTTCATCGGAAGGATTGTTGCGGAATTTAATGAGTCTGGCGATGTCTTCGGGGCGGATATATCCCTCATCCGCTGCCACCTCGGCAATGCAGTCAAAATTCGTCAGGGAAACGTTCTTTACATTTGCCTGCGCAAGACGATCGAGACCCTTCTGCATACCGTACGTGAAGATGCTGACGATTCCGATAACCTCTGCGCCCGCTTCACGCAGGACATTGACAACTTCGATCACGCTGCCGCCGGTTGAAATCAGATCCTCGACCACGACAACCTTCTGCCCCGCTTCAAGGCGGCCTTCAATCTGATTTTTCCTGCCGTGATCCTTTGCGCCCGAGCGTACATATCCCATCGGCAAGCCCATAATGTGAGCCGTAATCGCGGCGTGGGCAATGCCTGCAGTTGAAGTTCCCATAAGCACCTCGGCTTCGGGATACTCCGCACGGATGGTTTCAGCAAGCGCGTTTTCAACATCGGTTCGCACTTCGGGAGCGGTCAGAGTGAGGCGGTTATCGCAGTAAACCGGGCTCTTGATTCCGCTTGCCCAGGTGAAGGGCTCATCTGGTCTGAAAAAAACCGCTTTGATTTTAAGTAAATCTTTTGCAATGAGTTTCTGAATATCGGTCATATCAATCAATACCTCCGGTGAATTCTTTTATACATCTTTCATAGGCGTCGACCGGGTCGGATGCCTTGGTAATCGGTCTGCCGACAACGATATAGTCCGAGCCGATTCTGTTGGCTTCGGCGGGTGTCATAACACGCTTCTGATCGCCGATGTCGCCGTCGGCAAATCTTACTCCGGGCGTGACGGTCAGGAATTCAGCTCCGCAGTTTGTGTGAACCTTTTCCGCTTCAAGCGGCGAACAGACCACGCCGTCGAGCCCCGCGTTCTTAGCGGTGAGCGCATAGCTCATTACTACCTCGTCAATCGGTTTATCTATGAGAATATCGCTCTCCATGGTCTGCTGATCGGTTGAGGTGAGCTGGGTAACCGCTATGAGAAGCGGGCGCGTGCCGTCCTCGCGGGTCAGGCCCTCGATTGCCGCCTTCATCATAAACGAAGCACCGGCGGCGTGGACATTGCACATATCAACATCCAGGCGCGAGAGCACCTTCATCGCGCTCTTTACTGTATTCGGAATGTCATGAAGCTTCAGATCGAGAAAAATCTTGTGTCCTCTCGCCTTGATTTCCCTGACGATATCGGGACCCTCGGCATAGAAAAGCTCCATGCCTATTTTAACAAACGGTTTCCTGCCCTTGAAGAGGTCGAGGAATTCGAGCGTCTGCTCCTTGCCCGGAAAATCGCAGGCAATTATTACATCCTTACCCATTGATCGCACCTCCGATTATATCTCTGATATTTTCAATTCTGTATTTATCCAGGGCCGCGGGAAGATTGTCGATGATTTCCCTGCAGGCGAAGGGATTGACAAGATTCGCCGCGCCGACCTGCACCGCGCTTGCGCCTGCGAGCATCATTTCAATAACATCCTCCGCGCTTGAAACGCCGCCCATCCCGATTACGGGAATCTTCACATTTGAGGCGACCTGATAAACCATCCTGAGAGCTACGGGAAATATCGCAGGGCCGGAGAATCCGCCCATTTTATTGGCAATTACCGGGCGCTTTGTTTTAAGATCGATTCTCATTCCGAGCAGGGTGTTAATCAGGCTTATTCCGTCCGCTCCCGCGTCTTCGCAGGCCTTTGCTATCGATACTATATCGGTGACATTCGGCGAAAGTTTGATTATGACGGGCTTTTTTGTTACCGCCTTTACGGCTTTTGTCACCTCAGCGGCGCTTTCGGGATTCGTTCCGAAACTCATTCCTCCGCCGTGAACATTCGGGCAGCTGACATTGACCTCGAGCCAGCCGACCTGCTCCTCCTTATCGAGCTTTTCGCAGGTGTAGGCATAGTCGTCAACCGAAAAACCGCTGACATTTGCCATTACTTTTTTATTGAAAACCGCCTTTAACTTCGGCAGTTCCTCGCTTATGACCTTATCCACTCCGGGATTCTGCAGACCAACCGCATTTATCATTCCCGAGGTGCATTCCGCGATGCGCGGAGTCGGATTGCCGAAGCGTGCTTCCCTGGTGGTTCCCTTGAAGGAAAAAGTGCCGAGGATATTTATATCGTAAAGCTCGGCGAATTCATAGCCGAATCCGAATGTTCCCGATGCGGGTATGACGGGATTGTCGATTTCAATTCCGCAGAGATTTACCTTTAATCTTTCCATATTATCTCCCCGCTTTCCATTACCGGACCCTCTTTGCAGATGCGTTTGTTGCCCGTGAGAGTTTTGCAGGAGCATCCCATGCACGCGCCGAAACCGCAGCCCATTCTCTCCTCGAAGCTGTATTGGCCTTCGGTCTTTACGACCTTGCTCAGCGCCCTGAACATCGGCTCGGGGCCGCAGGTATAGAAGAATGAATAGTCTACTTCTGGCAGAGCATCAGTAACGAAGCCTTTTTTGCCGTATGAGCCGTCGGCGGTGACTATAATTGTTTCTGCGCCCGCCGCTTTGAATTCATCCTCATAAAAAACTTCGTCTTTAGTGTTGAAGCCGAGTATCGCAGTAACCTTTTTGCCCTCGGCAATCAGTTTTTTCGCGAGTTTGAACATCGGGGGCACGCCGACTCCGCCGCCGATAAGCACGGGGCTCTCGCCGCTTTTCGCGGTTTCGTAGCCGTTGCCGAGGCCGATGAGTATATCGAGCGTTTCTCCTTCGCTCATCAGGGCAAGCTTTTCCGTTCCCCTGCCGACAACCTTATATATCAGCGTAAGCTTTCCGCTCTCATAATCGCAGACGGAAATCGGCCTGCGCAGATAGAAGCCGTCGAGCGCGATATTCACGAACTGACCGGGCGCGGTGATTTCGTCCGTATTGCCCGCGAGAATAAGCTCATAAACATCCTTCGCGATTCTTTTATTTGATTTTATCGTGAAAATTTCCTGTTTCATATTACTTCAAAATCTCCGAATATACCGTTTTGCCTCTGCAGACCGTCAGCACGCATCTGCCGTAAACCTCATCTCCGTCAAACGGCGTCGCTCTGCCTTTTGCGAGGAATTTCTCCGAGTCTATTTTATAGGGCGTTGATACTTCAAACACAGTAAAATCATCGCCCGTATCTATCGAAAAGCGCTTCTTGGGATTGTCGCAGAGCAGGTCGGCGAGCTTTTCTTCGCTTATGATTCCTGTTTTCACAAGCTTTGTCCAGAGCACGGGAAAAGCCGTCTCAAGCCCGACAATACCCATAAGGCTCCCCGCGAGTCCCTTTGATTTCTCCTCTGCGGAATGCGGGGCATGGTCGGTCGCAATCATATCAATTGTGCCGTCTTTTATTCCCTCAATCAGCGCCGCCTTATCCTCGGCTGAGCGCAGGGGCGGATTCATCTTGAATCTGCCGTCCTCAATCAGGTCATCCTCACAAAGGGCAAGGTAATGCGGGCCGGT
>JAEEGF012201580.1_pt1 | contig 11277 bp, 8 predicted proteins | sample 9134171 | NCBI WGS metagenome assembly JAEEGF01 (sample SAMN16246542, study PRJNA631951) | gut metagenome | biome: gut microbiome; feature: rumen; material: AP-attached | host: Bos | place: Iran: Karaj | collected 2018-10
CGGTGAGCACCCGTCGGGATGCTCTGTTTTGTCATGCAATTTTCAATGTACGTATTGCTTTGCGGAATTTCTCAAAAAACCGCTTGACATTTAATAGTTAGTCTCATTTCTTATTCTCGAATTTCTCAGAGAACATTACAAGTAGCGATCTGCCCCCACGAGTTGTAGCACACGTGCACCTTCCCGTGGTTCGGGTCGCAGAACGGATCCAGCACAGGCTCCTCCAGCTCCGCGATCCTGTCGATCTCACCGTTAACGTAGCGTTCGATCCGTTTCGCCGCGTGTTCCAGCCGCATCAGCAAGCCGCCGAGCCTGATGTCGTGAACGTCGAATCCGTGGGGCTTGTTCTCCCACATCCACTGCTTCTCGAAGGCCTCGTGGAATTCACGAACGCGCCTGATCGCTTCGCGGTAGGTCCCCAGCAACTGCATCAGGCCGGATTTGTCGCCGGTCAGGTAGAGCTCGCGGGTCCTCACACCCAGGTCGCTCTTGATTTCAAGCGCGGCGCAGAGCTTCGACATCGACTCGAAAACAGGCCCGAATTCCTCGCTTCCGCTGAATTTCGCGAGTTTTTCGCCGGCAGCGGCGTAGCGTTCACCTTCGTCGCCCTTAATAAGCGAGTCCATGTTCCCGAGGAGCGGGTCGTTGTAGAGAAGGTACTTTTCGGCGTTGGAAATGCCCTCGACCGAAGGCGTGCCGGGAAGCTCGAGCAGGTTGAAATCGTCGAACGCGATTCCGAACATCTCCTCAAAGCCCTTCCTGATCTCTTCGAAGTCGAAAACGCCGCGCGCGAACATCACCGCCGTGTAGAGCGCCGGAAGCACCGCGTATCGCGAAGACTCGCCGCCGTTGTCGCCCCAGACAGTCATAAACGCGTTCCTGACGCCGTGCTCGACGCAGGATTTGACGGCCGCCTCGGTGGTTTTGAAAGAATAGCTGTTGTGAGGCGTGAATCCGGTCCAGTTCCAAAGGCCGCCCGCGAACCAGATGTCGTCCTGAAGGCGCTTGTAGTTCTCGATCCGCGCGTCGTAGTGGCTCTTGTCGGTGGAATAGTAGTCCCAGTAGATCAGGCGCACGTTCGGCGGAATTTTGCCCGCGAGCGCCTTATCGAACGCCGCCTTGTCCTCCGCCTGCCCGGTCAGCTTGTAGAACATGTCGCCCCACATCACCAGCTCGAACCCGTACTTCGCCGCGATCTCCGCGACCCGCCTCAAATGCTCGACAAGAATGTCCATCCTGTTGCAGGGTCCGTGTTCGCGAAAATATCTGCCCATGCCGATATATTCCGCCTCGTCCATGCCTATGTTGACGGTTCTGGCCGTAAAGCAGCTGTCGAGCGTGGCGAAAATGCGGTCGATAAGCGCGTAAACGTTCTCGTCTCCGGCGCACAGAATGTCGCCCATGTCCGCCAGCCTGCCGTAAACCGGCCAGCGCATCAGCGCGTTGAAGTGGGCAAGCGTCTGGATGCACGGAAGCAGTTCGACGTGGTGCGCGTTTGCGTAAGCGTCCAGTTCCCTCAGCTCCGCTTTTGAGAAGCGCCCCCTGTGGTGGCCGAAATACGGTTCACCGTCGACCTCGTAGGTCTCCTCCGTGTAGAGCATCAGGAAATCGCAACCGAGTTTTTCGAGAATCCGCACGTACTTTTTCACGGACTCAACGTTCATCACCGCGTCGCGGGAATTGTCGATCATCACACCAAACCGGTCAAAGCAGCTATTTAACATATTAAAACCTCCAAAATGAATTCGTTCCGTGTATATGATACCACTTATCGGCCTTTTCATCAATAAAAAAGAACATCCGCGCCGGTGTTTTCGCGTGCGGATGCTCTTTCAGTTATTTATCAGGAAGTGTTCGTTAATCCTATTCGTCGCTGCCGGCGTAGTTCCTCACCGCGACCGTTTTGTAGTTGACGTAGACCGCTTTTCCCGGCTTGGAGCCGTGCGGCTTTTTCACGTGTTTGACCCTGGTGTAGTCGACCTCGGCAAAACCCGCGTCCTTGAGGCTGCTGAATTTCGCCGCAGTTTTCGCCGCCTCCTCGACGTCGGCGGCTGTCACCTTCCCCGCGTTTTCGGACGCCCTTAGAATGACGTGCGAGCCGGGGGAGTTCTTGACGTGGAACCAGATGTCGTCGGAGGCCGCGATTTTGTGGGTCAGGATGTCGTTCTGGGTGTTGTTGCGGCCGACCAGCACGGTCATTCCCGAACGGGTCGAAAGCGCGAGCCAACCGTCCTTTTTTACCGAAGGAGGCCTCTTTTTAAAGGATGCGGAGCGTTTCTTCAGGAATCCGCCGTTCTCGAGCTCCTCTCTGATCTCGGCCGCAGCCATCGCGTCCGGGCAGTTCTCGATCGCATATCCGACGCTCGCCAGGTACTCGAGGTCCGCCTCGGCCGCCGCAGCGTTGACGGAAGCGTTCTCGGTTTTGCTCTTTTTCCGCCTGTAAGTGCGGAAATAATTCTGAAGGTTTTTCGCCGGCGAAAGGTGGCTGTCGAGGTCGATCCTGATCTCCGGGCAGTCCTCCTCGAAATAGTTTTCGGCGTCAAGGAACTTTTCCCCGCCCTTCAAGCGGTAGAGGTTGGCGGCAAGAATCTCGCCCTTTATCCTGTACTCTTCGCTGTCGGCGGCGCTTTCGATGTCCTCCCGGTAGATTTTCAGCTTCTTTTCGGTCCGTTCGACTGCCGCGGAGACCGCCTTCGAAAGCTCGGCCGTAACGTTCTTGCGATGCTGGGCCTCGTCACGCCCCGCGAAAAATCTGTCCATGCAGGCGCTGACCGTCCCGAACGGAATCACGCGGCACCCCGGTTTGGCTTCGACCTCGAGCGCGTAAAAATCCGTGAACGTCCCGTCCTCGTCCGCCGCGATGACCGGCGAATAGCGGTTTTCGGAAATGCACTCCAGCACTTCCGCCAATGAGTTTATAAACGCCTCGAAAAGCGGTCCGTTCTCAAGAAGGTGCGCCACCTTTATGTCGGACTCGACCCCCGCCCTTCTCAGAATTCCCTCAGAGAGCGGCTTGCTGAAGCCCGAAAAACCGTTCAAAAGAAGCTTTCCTGCGGCTAAATCCGCGTTTTCCGGCGCCTTCATTAGCTCGACAAACTTTTCGAGAGCGCCGCCGTCCTGCGGCAGCAGCCTGTTTTGCGGCGGAGGCGGCGCGTAAATTCTCGCCGGCAGAACCTCCCTGTAGGAGCTCGTTCTCGAGTCCACGTGCCTGATCGCGTCGATGATGACCCCGCTTTGGTTGAGCAGAACGATGTTGCTGTAGCGGCCCATGATCTCGCATACGAGTGTCTTTTCGGTCAGGTCGCCCATCTCGGTGTAGGTCTCAAAACCAAGCCTCAGGATTCTGTCGCACTCGACCTGCGTAACGGTTTTAAGCAGCGCGCCGGTCAGGTGCTTCCTCAAAATCATACAAAAAACCGGCGCGTTCATCGGATTCTCCTTGGACACGCCTGATATTCCTATGCGCGAATTCTGCGAACCGGCCGAGATCTTGATCCGGAAGTTGTCCGCGTTTTTACGCATTATTAAATCTATTTCGTCGCGTTCAGGCTGGAAAATTCTCGTAACCTTACCGCCGACGGCGATGCCGGCAATTTCCCACGCCGCGCATCTTGCCGCGATTCCGTCAAATGCCATTGCTGCCTCTGTTCTTTAAGTTCACGCCTCGCCGGGAATGTCATTCCTCCGCTTGCGTATCGTTTTCGTTGTTTTCCGGGTCTTCGACTGAAGAAGGTTCTTCCGCCGGCGCTTCTTCAACCGGTACTTCCGCAGCAGGTTCGGTGTTGTCCGCAAGGGGTTCGTTTGCAGGATTTTCCGCGTTTTCCGGCTGTTTTTCCATCTTTTCCGGCTGTTTTTCCATCATTTCCGGCTGTTTTTCAGGAATCTCTTTCACGGGCTGCTCAGGCGCGACGTGGTCCCGCACCCGGCTCCGCGACAGCCTTCCCGACAGAATGTCGTTGAACGACTCCGGGTCGTCCGCCGGCAGAATCATAATCTTCACTGCCTTACTCAGCTTTTCAAGCATCGACAGCGCCGCGCCGAACGTGTCCGCCCTCTCGGGAACAGGCATCGCCGGTACCAGGCCGTCAAGAACCGCCTTCCTGTCAGCGATTTCGGAGTTTCCCGTTTCGGTGAGAATGCAGATGCCGGCCAGCGGGGTCTTGGTGCTCTGGGTCTTCTGCCTCGACCACGGCGTCGAATAGATAAAGAACCTCCCGTACTCGTTTCTGATCAGCGCGTAGGAGTCGTCAATGACCTTCGCCTGCCCGCTCGCGGTGATCTCCTCAATGTACTCGTCGCGTTCCCCTTCCGACTCGGCCGTAACAACGTACGCGTTCGAACCGATCTTCAGCGTTGTGCCTTTCAGCGCGAACCCGTCAAACTCGGACATGCACTCGAAAAAGCGCTCCGCCGAGAGCCTGAATTTCGCGTTTTCCTGGCTGTAACCGGTGTATTTCTGGCAGAAAGTCTTGAGCTCGAGGTCCGTGATCTTGACGGTAATGTCGGGCTCGCACCTGAAATCGTACCTGAACGCGTCCGTGGTGCGGATGAGTTTTTTGCAGTCCGTATCGATTTTAGTATTTATATCGGCAATGCTTGTTTTAATAATCATTGTCCTGCTCCGTTTCGCAATCCGGCCGGCATTCGTGAATTTCAGCCTACGAAAGCCGGTTTTGTCTTTAGTTAAAAATGATTCTGTATTTCTTGAAGCACGTCAGAATTTCAGAGAATTCACGGCGATTCCGAGGTCTTCGCTGCGGAAAAGGTACGACCCCGCGACAAGAATGTCCGCTCCCGCTCCGGCCGCCTTCCTCCCGGTTTCGGCGTTGATGCCGCCGTCCACCTCAATAAGGAATTCCAGCCCGCGCCGCCTCCTGACGTCGGCGGCTCTCCTAATCTTATCCGTCACACTGTCGATGTAACTCTGCCCGCCGAAGCCCGGGTTCACGGTCATCAAAAGAAGCAAATCCGCAACCGGAAGCACCTCTTCGACCGCGGTCAGCGGCGTTCCCGGATTGATCGCCACGCCCGCCTTCGCGCCGGTCGCCTTGATCTGGTGGAGCAGCCTGTCGAGGTGGTTGGTCGCCTCCGCGTGGACCGTAATGATATCCGCGCCGGCGTTTCTGAAATCCTCCACGTAGCGTTCCGGATGTTCGATCATCAGGTGAACGTCGAACGGCGCCCTTCTCGAGGCGGAGACGCACTTTATAACAGGCGCCCCGAACGTAATGTTGGGCACGAACGCGCCGTCCATTACGTCGAGATGGATATAGTCGGAACCGGCCTGCACGGCACGGTAGATCTCATATCCCAGCTCCGAAAAATCGCATGAAAGCATTGACGCTGCGACAAAGTTCATATTATCCTCCGCTGATGTCTTAACGCACTCCTTAACGCACTTCTTATTAATAGACCGTTATAGGCGCTTACTACTTGTATTTGTTTCTGTCCCGCTCCTTGAGCTCCGCGTAGATTTTCAGATACCGCTCGTACCTTCCCGCGGACATCTCGCCGTCACTTAAAAGCCCCTCGACGAAGCACCCCGGCTCGCCCGTGTGGCTGCAGTCCTGGAACCTGCACGCCGCGTTTTCGCGCCTCATCTCCGGATAGAAGCCGGACAGTTCCCTGCTCTCGAAATCCATCGCGTCGAAAAGGCTGAACCCCGGTGAGTCGATCAGAAACCGTCCGTTCCCGATCTCGAACATCTCCGAGTGGCGGGTCGTGTGTCTGCCGCGTTCGATTTTTTTCGTGAGCTCGCCTGTGGTCATCGCCTCTTTTGACAGAAGCCGGTTCGTGAGCGTCGACTTGCCGACGCCGGACTGACCCGACAGCACCGTGACGCCTTCGGGAAGCGCATTCTTGACCGTTTCCGCCTCTTCCGCGGACCTTTCACCTGTCATCGACACCGCGAAAACGCCGAAGTCGACGCAGTTTTTGTACTGATTTTTGATATCCTCGGCCGCCTCTCCGTCACGGTCCGCCTTGTTGATGACGAGCATCGTTCCGATGCCCTTGGACACCGAGACCGCCATCAGCTTGTCGAGAAGCAGCAGATCCGGCTTGGGGTTGGCGGCGGCGATAATGAAGAGCGCACAGTCGACGTTCGCGACCGCGGGGCGCACGAGGGAATTCTTTCGCGGCAGAATATCGGAAATCACGTAGTCAGAAGTCTCGCCGCCGTCCTTCGAGAGGATCACGTTGTCGCCGATCATCGGTTTGACCGCGTTTTTCCGGAAAATGCCGCGCGGCTTCGCGTAAATGTCCCCCGCCGGCGTGGCGACGCAGTAGAGCCCGCCTATTCCCTTGACAATCTTTCCGTTCAAGCTTTAATTATCTCCTCAAAACGCACGAATACTCACGGTATAAACCCGGATCGACTTTTACGGATTAGACCCCTTCGGCGTCGCGGAAGGCGTGGGAGTCGGTGAAGGCGTCGGCGTGGGCTCCTCTGTCGGAACCGGCGTCGGAACCATCTGCTCCTTCGTCCTGTTCACAATGCGCATTTCGTAAACGTTCCTGACGTCGTTCAGGTAGATGTACATTTTCGTCTCGGTCTCGCCCCAGTTGAAGGGAACGGGAATCTCGAGCGGGAATTCCTCCTCGCGAACGTTGCTGAACGAGGTCATCAGCTTGTCGCCGTTCTGGAGCACGAAATCGACCTTCACCAGCGCAACGGCGCCCCGCGAGAGCCTGTCGTACGGACATTCGAGCGTTACAGTGACCGGAACAGAAACTCTGTCGAGTTCAGCTTTGTCGTAAAAATAGAGGAAAACTTCGGATCCACGGTAGACCTCGGTGCCTGCAGGCGGGTACTGCGCCACAACGTACATCTCCGCCTTGTACGGGTTCGGCGTCGCGGTCGGAGTGGGCGTGGGCGTGTCGGTCGGCTCAGGCGTGTCGGTCGGAACTTCTGTCGGCGTCTCGGTGGGCGTCCCGGTCGGTTCCCCGGTTTCGGTCGGCTCCTCGGTATCCCCTGCGGGTTTCTTCGTGGACTCTTCCGTCGGCTCCGGCGTGTCCGTTGGCTCCTCGGTGGGCTCCGGTGTCGGCGTAGGCGTGGGCGTCGGTGTCGCAAAATAGATCGAGATGTCCTCGCCCGGGTTCGGGTACATTCCGCCGACCTTCAGACCGGAGTTCACGACCATCTGATACGCCTCGGAATAGGTCATCGGCTGGTCCGCCGTCCCTACGAGATTCGGCACCACGACGTAGTCGCCGACGTTCCCCATGCTTACGTAAAGCGTCACAGTGTCGCCTTTTTTGACAGTTTCGCCCGCGGAAGGCTTCATTTTCAGAACGGTTCCGGTTCCCTGGGTGCCGGGCACCTCGACCTCTTCGACGTTCAGTCCGAGATTTTCGAGTGCGCCGCGGGCGATCCTGGAGGACCTTCCCGTGTAGTCGGTGAGAATTTCCGAGTCTTTTTCAAGAATGACGTTAAGCGTGATCGTGTCGCCATTCGTCAGCTCGGTGCCCTCGGTAATGTTCTGAGTGAGAACGTAGCCCGACGGATAGATGTCCGACTCGACCCTGACGATCTTGCACGCGATACCGTTGTCGGAGAGCATCTTGACGATATCCGACGCCGGGTAGCCCTCGTAGTTCTGAACGATATAGGTCTTTTCGATTTCGCCCGCGTTGTTCTGGGGCTTGTTGTCCTTGTAGTAGTTGATCAGGAACCAGATGATTCCCGCGGCCGCGAAGATTGCGATAACGTACACGAACGCGGTCAGCACCACCGCGCCGGCCCTTCCGCGCTTTCTGCCGCGGTTGTCCTCTTCCTCTTCTTCGGGGTTTTCCTCGTAGGCTGAAACGTCGCCGGAGCCGGAGCTTGAAACCTTCGCGGTCTTGTCCTTTTTCTCCTTCACGGTCCGCTCGCCGCCGTCGTTTTTACCGTTGCCGTTGCCGGTGCCGGTTTTGGCGGTTTTTGCGGCTGCTGCGGCTTTTGCCTGATTTTCGGCCTTGTTCGGGTCCTTTTTGACGCGTTTGTGCGCGTTTTCCGCCTTCGCGAGCGCGCTGTCCTCGGAAATGATACCGTTGTCGACCATGTACTGCGCCGGCACGAGAATCTGATCCGGGTCCTTTACGGCAATGTTCAGCGCCTGGAGCATGTCCTCCGCGGTCTGGAAGCGCTTGTTCACCTCGCGCATCGTCGCCACGACGACCACGTCGCTGATCGCTCTCGGAACCGACTCGTCCACCACGCACGCGGGAATCACGTTGTTGTTCGTGTGCTTCATCGCGATGGCGTAGTTCGTGCTTCCGTCGAACGGCACGGCGCCCACCAGCATTTCATAGAACGTGATTCCGAGCGAGTAGATGTCGCTCCTGACATCGACCGTTCCGTTTCTCGCCTGCTCCGGCGACATATAATAGACCGAGCACGCGCCGTCGGCCGCAACGATCGTATTCGTGTTCGCACTCGTCTCCGCGATGCCGAAGTCGGTCAGCGTGACGTGCTTTTTCTCGTCGACAAGAATGTTCTGCGGCTTGATGTCCTTGTGGATCACTCCGTGGGAGTGCGTATAGCAAAGAGCCGCCAGCACCTGCCTGATAATGTCCACGCAGTCGCGCCATTCAAGCGCTCCGCCCTGCGCGATAAGATCGTCCAGCGTCACGCCGTCGATCTTCTCCATGGCGATGTAGTGGCAGCCCTCGTAGTGGCCCAGCCCGTAAACCTTGACTATATTCGGATGGTGGAGGTTGCTGACGTTCGACGCCTCTCTCTGAAGCCGCTCGACCTGCTCCGCGTCCCTCGAAAAATCGCTTTTCAGAACCTTCAGCGCCACGTCGATACCGAGAACGATATCCTTCGCCTCGTAAACAACAGACATGCCGCCCGCTCCGATCAGCCGGCCGACTTCGTACCTGTCGTTGAGTATGGTTCCTTCGTTGATTATATCCATAAAACTTCACCCTGCGGCGTCCTTGTTAAGGTTTCGCCTGCAATCTTACATTTTTACCGCCGCGACCGTAATGTCGTCCTCGCTTCCGCAACCGAGTGCGGTATAGACGAGCGCTTCGCACATTCTGTCCATACGCTTTCCCGAATTGTCGGAGATCACCGAGTAGAGCTCGACCGGATCAACCGCGGCCGACAGCCCGTCGCTGCAAAGCAGGAAAATGTCTCCTCTTTTGTGTTCGACCTCGTAGCAGTCCGGCTCGGTGCAGCCGATCTTTGCCAGGAAGCCCATTGCCTTTGTGACGGCGTTGTTGAAAAGGTACTTCCGCGTCTCTTCGGGCGTGTACCCCTTCTCTATCATCAGCTGCGCGACCGAATGGTCTCTCGTCACCTGAAGAAGCCTGCCGCCGTCGAAGTGGTAGCATCTGCTGTCGCCCACGTTGCAGACGACCGCGTTGTTTTCGCTCTCTATCACGGCGAGAAGCACGAGCGTCGCGCCCATGTTTTTGCAAAGAATGTCATCCGCCGCGTGTTTTGTAATGTCCGAATCGACAGAAACCACCGTCTCCGTAAGGAATTCGCGCAAATGCTCGACGCCGCCGTACGTGTACTTCGAGGCGGCGGCGCAAATACCGTCAACGGTCATCCGGCTGGCAACGTCGCCTGCCAGGTGGCCGCCCATTCCGTCGGACACAACCAGGAATTTCACGAGTCCGTCAGCGGATACCGTTCCGCCGAAGCTGTCCTCGTTGACTCTCTTTTTGTATCCCGTCCTGCTGATCGCAAAACTGTCCATGAATGGCGCCTCCTTTCCGGAACGTCCGTGCCGTGCTTCCGCATCGTGAACGGTCCCGGGAGCGGTCCCGCAATCCTAAGCCCTGTTCCGGCCTGCCGCGGGAAGATCTGTCTCTTCTTTTCGCATTACCTCTTTCTCTTTTGTAAATTGCGTCCGCCTTTGAAGTCTTCGTCTCCGCCCCATTGCGAATGCCGGCGCGCTTAATATGTGCGCTGTAATATTTTATTATACACAACGCGCGCCCGTTTAACAATCGGATTTTCGCCCTGATTTAGCGAAAATATTCTGTTTCCTGCGGTTTTCCGGCGGTTTTCGGGAATGAATTTCAGCCGTTGTCCGGTTTTTCTATCACTGTTTCAGCCACTCCGGCCGTTTTTGCCGCTTCCGCCGCCTTCCGTTCCTCCGCGGTCTGCTTCCTCAGCTGCCCGCACGCGGCGTCGATGTCACGTCCGAGTTCGCGCCTGACCGTCACCGACACGCCCTGCGCGTCCAGCAGTCCCGCGAACCGCTCGATGTTCTTTCTGTCCGGCCGCTCGAAGCCCGTTCCCGAGACCTTGTTGACCGGAATCAGATTCACGTGGCAGAGCTTCAGCTTTTTCATTCTCGCCGCGAGCTCGTCCGCGTGCCTCTTGGAGTCGTTCACGCCCGCAATCAGCGCATACTCGAACGTGATCCTGCGCTTCGTTTTTTCGGTGTAGTACCTGCACGCCTCGAAAAGCTCGTCCAGCGGGTACTTTTTGTTGATCGGCATGATCTTCGAGCGCTCGCTGTCGAACGGGTTGTGAAGCGAGACCGACAGCGTGACCGGCAGCTTCTCGTCCGCCAGAGTGTAGATTTTGGGAACGATCCCGCACGTCGAAACGGATATCTTCCTCGCGCCGATATTGAGCCCCTCGTCCGCCGTCACGCGCCGCAAAAACTTCACGACGTTGTCGTAATTGTCCAGCGGCTCGCCGATGCCCATGATCACGATGTGCCCGATCCTGACGTTTTCGTGCTTCTGGACCGCGATCACCTGCCCCAGAATCTCTCCCGCCGACAGGCTTCTCGAGAACGGAATTCCCGCCGAGGCGCAGAACTTGCACCCCATTTTGCAGCCCGCCTGCGACGAAATGCACACCGAGTAGCCGTAGCTGTACTTCATCAGAACGCTCTCCACCAGCACGCCGTCCTCCTGTTCGAAAAGGAACTTCACCGTGCCGTCGAGCTGCGAGCGCTTCACGTCCGCCACCTCCGGAATACCCGTCACCGCGCACTCCGCAAGCATGGCGCGAACGTCCTTCGAAAGGTTTGTCATCTCCTCAAAGGAAGCGCCGGCCGTCAGCCGCTCCGCTATCTGTTTTGCCCTGTATTTAGGTAAATTCTTTGACGCCACGAACTCCTCGAGTTCATGCGTGTCAAGGTCGAGCAGTCTGATTTTTTCCAAAGCAAGTCTTCTTTCTTATTTCCCGAAAACGCCCTCCAGCGTGTGCCCGTTCAAATACGCGCCCACCGGCATTCTCTTCGAATTTTCCCGCTGGATCTCCAGCACCTCCACCGCGCCCGCGCCGCACGCCACCGTCACCGAGTTCTTCCCGATGACCGC
>JAEEGF011776352.1_pt1 | contig 11275 bp, 14 predicted proteins | sample 9134171 | NCBI WGS metagenome assembly JAEEGF01 (sample SAMN16246542, study PRJNA631951) | gut metagenome | biome: gut microbiome; feature: rumen; material: AP-attached | host: Bos | place: Iran: Karaj | collected 2018-10
CCGAGTCCCGCCCATAGATAGACTAACAGAGCAGAAGCTGCAATATGCTCAAACAGTGCCGTATCGTCGCCAACATCGCCTATCTGTACGGGGAGGACACGAACCTGACGGCGAGGTTCAGCCAGGAGAGACCGGAGGTCCCGGCGGGATGGAACTATGACTTTGTGAATGGCGACGCCCTTGTGAACGCTCTCGAGATCAAGGATGGGAATATGGTCTCCAAGTCCGGGGCGAGTTACCGTATGCTGGTGATTGATAGCCAGATAGAGCGGATGTCCGACGCTGTGGCCGCCCGCATCAATGCGATTCGTGAGGCGGGAATACCCGTCTGTGACCTTTGGGACGGAGGGAACATAAGTGATATTCTTGAGGGGAAAGGCATCAGTGCCGATGTGATGAATATTCCGGACAGCGTGGCCTTCGTCCATCGTAAACTCTCCGATGGGGAAATCTACTGGGTAGCGAATATATGTTCAAGACCAAGGAATATGACTTTGGGATTCCGGGACTGCAAGTCGGCCTCTGGGCGTAAAGTTTTGGAGCCCAAGATCTGGAGAGCCGATCGCGGCACGATAGAGGATGTTCCATATCGGGTTGAGGATGGGTGCCTGTTCGTTGATCTTAATCTGGAAAGGGACGATGCCGTGTTTGTTGTGTTGCGGGGAAAGGCGAAAAAGGAATATATTCGTAAGGAAACGCCTGTGACAGAAGAGGTTCTGTCTTTGTCCACCTGGGATGTACGCTTTGTTCCGGCCATTGATCCAGGGAATGCCGCAGACTACCATTTTGACAGCCTTAGGCCTTGGAATGAGTCCGAGGATCCTTTCCTCAGATTCTTCTCCGGCACAGCTACTTACAAGACATCCTTCCGGTTAGATTCTGACCAGATGGCGTCGGGATTAGTGCTGGACCTTGGCAGGGTTTTCAACATGGCGCATGTGTATGTTAATGGCAAGGACCTCGGGCTCTTGTGGAAGGAACCGTTCAGAACGGACGTGTCCGAGGCTCTTGTGACGGGAGATAACAATCTGGAAATCAAGGTCACTAACTCGTGGGGGAACAGGCTGATCGGAGATTCGGCCCTTCCGGCGGAAGAGCGCTTGGCCAAGACCTCCTGGGAGTTTTATTCCCCAGACGATCCCCTTCCGGTTTCCGGTCTCCTCGGTCCGGTGAGGATTATGGGCGAATAATAATATTCATGTAACTTTTTCACTATTTCTTCCGTCTTTTGTTAAAGAATGACACCGGAAGAATTCATAAGAATATACATTCCTGAAGAAGAGGGTCTGCATCGTGTCGCATACCGTTTACTCGGCTCGTGGGAAGAGGCGGAGGATGTGGTCCAGGACCTTTACATCAAATTGTGGGGACGGCTGGACGAACTCGACCAAGTGAGGAGTCCGCAGGCATGGTGCCTGATTCTGCTACGGAACATGTGCGTTGACCATATTCGCAAAAGAGGAGGACAACAGACAGTCGCTTTGAGTGATACACTACCCGAAGCGGACGTGAGGGAACGTAGCGACCGCCTGGACCGGGTTCTTGAGCTTATCCGGTCGTTGCCACCTAAAGACCGGGAACTCTTGAGGTTAAGGTTGGCCGAGAACCTTTCCTACGAAGAGATCTCACGGCGGACCGGACTGAACAAAATAGGTCTCCGGGTGGCATTCCATCGGTTAAAGAATCAACTGAAAAAGAAGATATGAAAACGGAAGACATAGAGAAACTCAGCCTGGAAGAATTGAGGAACTTGGCAAACGATCGGAGTGTCGTTGTGCCGGAGACTCTTTCTGAAGGCGTCAAAGACATCGCTTGTGCGGTCTCTTTGATGGAAAATGGCGAGGAAACGCATGTCTCCCCTTGGTTATGGGGTCTCATCCCGGCCGCGGCGGCCGCTGTCATCGCCTGTGTCATTCTGTTCCGTCAGCCGCAACGGGTCAAAGACACGTTTTCGGATCCGACACTGGCCTACATCGAAACCATGCGGGCATTCTCCCTTTTCAACGACGCTGTTCAAGATTTAAAATAAAGAATATGAGACATTTATATATTCCCTTCTGTTTGTTGTTCTCCTTCTTGCTCTCGGTAAACACAAGAGCGGAAGCCGAGATTACCCCAGCCGTTCCTGACTCAGATATACCTACCTTAAGCATGCGGGAATACGGAACTCTTGAAATCATAGCTATGGACGGGAGCCGGATTGAGAACTTCCGTTACCAAAACACATTGAACGCGAAGAGGGACGACTTTCTCGGCCTATATGTCAAAGATGTCAAGGGTGGTTATTATGTAGCCCGACCTTTGGGAGGAAAGCCAATCAAAACAATTTCCTGGCGCTCGGATAAGGGCTCCCGGATGTGTATCGCGCTTAACGGGAGAAGTTTCGGGGAGTATTGGCGGGATTGGCGAGATGAGCAGAAAGCCCTTGAACAAGCTATGAAGGCAGCGAAGCAGTCAATCGACCAGGGAATTGAATCTATTCAGAGACAACTTGACGCGATTGAGGAGAAAAGTGTGGAAGTTCCTCTTAATAAAGCGAAAGCCAATTCATTCTATTCAAAATGGGCCGAAAAAGATGGAGTGTCAGCCACCTACATCTCCAGGTCGATGTTCAAGATGATCAGGAAGATCCCTCAAATCCAACTTGACCGGCCGGTTGACCTGACGCCTGTTATCAAAAATCTTGACGGCTTGTATATGCTTGAGTTTAACGCCGCTCAGCGCAACACAGCCAATGGCGGATTGCGCAAGGACATCCAGGCCGTCCTCAAAGGACATGAAAAACTTATGGAAAGGCGTGAGGGAGAGATGGTTACCCGTCTGTTTATAGCGACCGATGGCAAGACAGTGTCCAGTTTTGTCATGACTCGAATGGATATTGGCTCCAATTACGGCCAGTTTGTTTGCATAGAAGGCGCTATTCCACAGGAAGAATTCGAGAAGGTTATCGCGCAGGGAATGAATCAATAGTCATAAATTAATGAAAAGAGGATTGTTTATACATCCAGGCCTGGTGGTTTTAACTATTGCCGCGGTTTTGTCAGGCGCTTGTGACAAGGAACACTCTCGGGTTGTGGAATTGCCCAGGTATGATTACAGGAACGCCACATCGCTAGAGATCAGGAAGATTGAGATGCGGAATAGCGCTACCGTATTCTATTTCAAAGCTTTCGAGTTGATGTCGAATATTCGTATATCCCCGGATAGTTATCTTTTCGCGGGTGGGGAAAAATATGACCTCATTTCCGCCAAGGGAATCACGCTTGGGGAATGGTTCCGTGGGGATCGGAAGGGTAATGCCTCGTTCGAGCTTTTCTTCGAGCCTATACCGTCCAAGTTAAAGGAAATTAGCTTTTTGGAAGGAGAGGCCTCTGGGGATTTCAAGTTCTATAATATTGACCTGACGGGGGAAAGACCAGCCAAGACAAAGGCCTCCGGGAAGATGCCGGCCCACATTCCGGAACTCTCCACGGATTCCGGACTTACAACGGTCGAGGTGGATCTTGGATGCTCGCTCAAAGGACTGCCACCAATCAGTTTCAGACTAATGAACTCCCCCCTGATTCCACCTCGTGAGAAAGGTAATTTTTCCGTCGATGGGACATTCGATGATTCCGGCAAGGCCGTTTTGAGTTTTTACCAAAATGGAGTTTATCCATCTTTCCTCATGTTCGACAATGGTAATTCCGGAGTTATGTATGTGATAGGCAATGATTTCTACACTTCCCCCGGTGAAACAGTCAGGATGACGGTCGATGCCGGTTACAGGTATTTGACGGAGGAGCGTTTCGGTCTTAAAAAAGGAAAGAAGGCTCTTCCTTTCTACCCCAAATACGAAGGAACTTATTCCGCATTGCTTGATTGCGGGGATTATCTTTCCAGTCCGGGAGAATACAATCTTTTAACGGATTCAAGGCTTTCCAGCGACTTCCCGGATGGGGCAAGTTATGTCAACTTATTGAAAACAATATACAAAGAGTATTCTGACGCCATCTCCGGTGACCAAGCGCTTCCTGAATATGTCAAGGAATACCAGCAAGCACAGCTAAAGGGGCAAGCTGTGTCGGCAATGCTGGATGTTTTCGCACCAGTCGAGCTCAGTAATGAGGATTTCTCTTGGCTGGGTACTATCGGCCTGAATGATACGAAGATAGTGTTCAACCCCTACTTGTCCTTGGCTCTCAAGCCGGCCTTGTTCAAGGCGGTCGCACCGGAAGGTGATGGTTTCGTGGGCGCCCTTTCCACGCTTGGCCCTCTTACAGCCAAGGCTCATGCGGGGGAAGAACTTACTCCTGAGGAACTTGCGCTTTTCGACAAATGTGAATACCCCATGTTCAAGAAATGTCTTGAACGGATAGCTGTTGAGGCTGCCGAGGCTAAAGAAAAGGAGGAGAGTCTATTGGATCCAGCCGACAAAGCCGAGGTCAAGGCACCGGTCGGTAAGGTGAGATCTGTCCCTGAAGCGGCTCCCGAGAAGATGCTGGACGCCATTCTTGAGCGCTATAAAGGCAAGGCTGTGCTTGTAGACTTCTGGGCGACATGGTGCGAGCCATGCAAGGAGGCTATCGAACAGATGGAACCCTTGAAAGATAATCGCTTTAAGGATGTGTCATTTGTTTATGTCACCAGTTCCACTTCACCAAAAGAGGAGTGGGTGGATATGGTCCCGTCAATCGCTGGAGACCATTATTACCTCACCAAGAAGCAGCTTGACGCCATTTTTAAACAACTGGGTACCAACGCCTACCCTTCTTATCTCGTGGTCGGCAAAGACGGCTCAAGATCCAACACTTTCATCGGCTTCGAAGACAAGATTCTCAAGACCTTGGACGAGGCCGTTTTAGGCAACCTCAGGTAGACATAATTGTCATTCTGAGCGTCAGCGAAGAATCTTTAGACGACAGCAATGACCATCCGTATGGATAATGACCTGAAGGTTCAATTTGATGCCCTTTGCGACGAGTTCGGGATGAGCACCAACACGGCCTTCAATATTTTCGCTCGCACGGTCGTTGAGGGAAGGACGATGAAAGTTTATCGGGAAGTTGATTCCCTTGTTCAATGAAGAGATTCTAGACACAATTTCCGCAAGTTTCCTATCTTTGCCGCATGGGACAGAGATTGGAACACATGGATCCGCTGAAGCGCGTCGCGATCTTTTCTGTGCTGCTGTGGCATTTGACCGAGCAGTTGTCAGGAGGACAGTTTTGTGACCATCCTGTGTGGGGGATCGCCGAACTAGCGCTAAGTTAACAATCTTGTCCTCCTGCCCCGCAAGACCCGTGTCCCACGCTTACTGGTTCTGGGCGAAAAGAAAGACAATTAAAAAAATGAATATGTCATTCAAGAAACATAGTTTTAAATCTCGCCTAAGGGCTTTCCGAATTTGGCAGAAACTTGGCGTCCTTCCCTGGACAAAGCCGGGAAAGAGGTCAGGCAGTAATCGGCGTTTCTCCAAAGGCGCTTTCGACAGCATTCCTTTTCTGAATGATGACGCTAAACGGACCTTTGTTCACCTGCTGCTCCGTCCCGGGTACATGATCAGGGATTATATAAGAGGCGACAATGAGCGCTTCCTGGCGCCATTGACCTCGTTGATTATATTCTACGCTTTCTTCGCCATGCTGGTATCCATCGTGAAGCCGGACTATCGTGTCAAGACCGGGACAAAGCCGGAAGTGGAGTTCAGTGTCCAGCTTGACAGCATGGAAGCGGCTATCGGTGACACCCAGAGGAGCAAAAAAGTCATCGCGGTGTTCCGTTTCGTAGAAAACAACAAGCACATATTCAGCCTGGATAAGCATCCGGAGGCTGTCAACTCTCCCGCAAAGGCTTCCTTGGCTGCCTTGGAAAGCTCTTTGAGGAGTCAAGGGGTCTACCTGTTCCTCGGCAATTTCCTGATGTTGTGGCTGGCTATGTATTTCTCTTTGAAGAGGAGGGGAATGGGATTGTCGGCCTCTGCCGCCGCCGCGGCTTATATTCTCTGCCAGTTCTGTTTCTTCATGCTATTCTTCCTGATAATCACTTTGGGAGGAAAGGGAAAGATCGGAATATGGTTGATGGCGCTTTTGATTGTATATGACTATCGGCAACTTTTCGGTGTGGGCTGGAAAAAGAGTTTGCGCCTCGCCACCGGTACAGGACTGGCTTATGCCGCCATCTATGTGTTGAGTTATATGTTGCTGGCGGCCACCGTTGTCTTGATAGCGACCCTTTCGACTTGAAACTGAATATTATCCACAAAATATGCGAAAACTTTTAATTCTCTTGGTTTCAGCCGCAGCGCTGGTGGTGTCCTGCAAGGACCGTAAAAGTATTGATCTGAGCTCTTTAGGTCCTGGTGTCTCGACGGACAGCATCTATTGCAGGGATCCGTTTATAGTAGCCGATGCGGCCACGAAGACGTATTACCTTTTCCGTTCTTCCACGACAGCCGAGGGGCTTGGCGGAGTCGAGGCGTTCAGGAGCGCGGACCTGAAGACCTGGTATGGCCCCCAAAGGGTGTTCACTGTGCCGGAGGACAATTTCATAAACGGACCGATCTGGGCCCCGGAAGTGCATCAGTATAAAGGAGAATGGTACATATTCGCCACCATCAACACGGACCGGCAGTGGGCGGAGAGCATCGAGGGATGGCCAAAATTCACCTACAGGGGAACCCAAATATTCCGCTCCAAGTCGCTTGATGGGCCTTTTCTCCCTCTGGGTAAAGAACTTACCACGCCAAAGGAATATATGTCCCTTGATGGCACGCTTTGGGTTGAGGATGGTGTCCCTTACATGGTTTTCTGCCACGAGTGGGTGCAGACTGTGGACGGCACTTTCGAGCTTATGCCGCTGAAGAAGGATCTTTCCGCCGCTGCGGGTGATCCCAAGACGATATTCACAGCTTCACAGGCCCCCTGGATTTCACCCAACACCTACTGGACCGAGCCGGACGGAACCAAGAAGGCGGCGTATGTCTCTGATGGGAATTTCGTCTATAGGACAAAGGATGGTGAGCTGCTTATCTTGTGGTCATCTTTCAAAAACGGGAAATATTGCGTCGCGATCTCCCGGTCGGAGTCTGGAAAGATTGAAGGCCCCTGGACTTGTGATCCCGAGCCGATATTCGAGGAAGATGGAGGACATCCGATGGTGTTCAAGGATTTTGACGGAGGTCTCAAACTGGTCTTCCACCAGCCCAACTCAGGCCACTCACATCCTGTCATCCTTTCGGTTGAGGACACTGGCAATACATTGGAAATTAAATAATTGATTGTTTATCTCCACCTTCGGTAATCTTTTTTTAGGACGATACAGTTATTTTTGTGATATGAAAAGAGAATCATATAGTTTATCCCTTCTTTTGGCAGTCACTGGACTGTTCTCCAGCCTATTTTTATCTGCCCAACAGTATCGCGACGCCGCCGCCTTCGGCTTGAAAGGGAATGTCAAGGAGTGCAAGGTAATCTCACTGAAAAGTGGGAATTCCGTAGAAGATCCTCATCTTTTTAGCCTAGTGTCATTCACCAGAGAAGGAAGGTTATCTGTCTGGACTTCTAAATCTAATGATCCTAAATACGATGAGTTTTTTGATCCTGTACATTCTGACGGTCTATTGACAAGTATAAAATGTAAAGATGTGACGAAGACTGTTACAGAATACAGATTCCGCTATCACGATGGCATATTAAAGGGCTTCTATACCCTTGAAGATGGTGGTTATGATTATTTTTTTGGCGAATTGCGTTTCACTACAGTTAATCATTATTGGACCCAAGGGAAAAGCGATTATTTCATTTATCAACAATTCCATTATAAAACGATAGAAGATGAATTGAATTCCTACATTGAGAAAGAGTTTAAGAAAGGAGAAGATGTTTCCTTCTCACTAGAAGGGTATGAAGGTGGCAAAGTATTCCGTCTTAGTGAATGCACAATTCGGGAGAAGGATTCACATGGTAATTATGTTCTGTTTGACATGTATAATATTGGCGGCTCAGTCACGACCATTAAGCGAATTATCACCTATTGGGATGACGAACCTGCCTCTGACGAGCCTACCCCAACCCCAAAGCCTCCTGTAACCGAAACGGCGCCAAAGAACACGCCTAAGGCAGAACCCGCACAAACACCTAAGACTGAAGAGGTTCCATCAAAGGAGTTGCCGTCGGGTTTCAGGTCAGCGACTCCGAAAGAACTATCTTTTTCCGACATTTTGACACGCCCGTTTGGCGTCCTGCCTGCTGACCGATGGAGATGTCCAATGGATCAAATCCTTTCAGAGCTGTCGAGGTACGGATGGAAGACCAAGACTGATAAAAAAATATCTTCCATTCAAACCATAGAGTTGAATAATCTATTGGACAAAAGCGGCTATGATTTGAGCGTGCTTGGTGTGATCCCATTTTCGGTGACAGCGTGGTTTCGTGAGGGCGGAAAAGAGTTATCCTCGATGTGGTATTCTATATCCTCGAAGAACCATAAAGAAGCCCTGCGGTTTTGCGACAGGTTGATTTCTTCCCTCAGGTCGGAAGGAGTGAATCTCCCGGAGCCTACTAAATACGCCACAGAGGTGTCTGCCAAGTATGGTAAATCCATCGTCAGGGTTAAGTTCCCAAGCAAAGGCTCCACAGTGTCATTTCTCCAGATTGATTATTGGAGCAGTTACTGGTCTTCAGATGGCCAGTGGGTTACCGGTTGGGTTGAGTAAATTGCAGGTGAATCGTACGATTTCAGGTTTGTTTACTCTATGTCCTTGGATCAAAGATTCCAAAGAAAGACGAGTAAAGTCCAATTTATCGCTCACTTCGGTGGGCGATACGGAAGATTTGCTATTATTGTGCAAGCAATCATGTATATGAAACAGTTATCATTCTTTCTATTTGTTGCAACGGGTCTTATTCTCTGCGCAACCCTTCACGCCCAACAGTATCATGACGCAGTCGCCTTCGGTCTGAAAGGCAATGTAAAGGAATGCACGGTGCTGCAAGAAAACGGAACATATTCATCCGGTCCATATGAATACAGCAAAATATCCTTTGACACTGATGGGAAACTGGAGTATTGGATGCTCGACTTTGGCCTTGACAAGAAGGACCGGATGGCACACCTTTCTGATATCACACGTTCAAACGGTTATCTCACGGGTTTCAATTATTCATTGACTCCTGATGACTCCAAAAAGTATCGCTTTCATTACAAGGATGGCAAACTTATTTGCAGCTATATACTTTATACTGAGTTTGATGACATATTCGGTTATCTCGGTGACACGACCGGGAACTTGTTCAATGAGATTAACGATGATTCCTTCGTTTGTGTCTATTTCAGTGTAGGAGCTGTCAATAATGCGGTAACAACCTTAATCGAAGAACAATACAATACGGGCGATGACTTAATCACTAGTCTGGAATTCTGCGCTGATGGTTTAATGACTTCGTTCAAGTCATTCCAGACAACTTACAAAATCCTGGAAAAAGATGCCCGCGGCAATTATACTAAATTACTAAATACGGAAACCCAAAACGTGATTTATCATAATATCACCTATTGGGATGACGAGCCTGCCACTGCCAAACCGGTCCAAGCATCCAGCTATTCTATAACTTCGACTGCGCCTGGAATCAAGTTGTCCACTTCTAGGGAGCTGACTTTAAAAGACTTGATTTCCAAGCCTCTAGGCGTAATTGAAAATCCTTCCAAATCTCTATGGGGTATAGATCCTGAGAAAGTGATTGAGTATATCCAAGGCAACAAGGAATGGAAGTGTACTGAGTCTTATGGGACATATAGTATCAGGGAGGGATTCAACAGGACTTTCAAAGGATATCCGTTGGATGTCGACGTGAAAAAGTATGAATACGTCAATCACAGTTATGGATACGGCTATTATGTAACGATGGGCTATAAAGACCAGGAAACCAAGGAGGCTGCCTCTCGTGAAATGGAGAAGTTGTTCAACATCGTTGTTAAAGAATTCCGTGACCTCGGTATAGAATTGACTCAGAGCCAAGGGGAATCCTGGGTTAGAGCAGAGAAGACCATTGGTGACATGCATTATTTGGTAGCTCTGAATAAACCTGTTGAAATTGATGGGAAAGTCTTCAATGAGGATTACTATGTCAGCATATGCATTAATAAACCATTGTAGTATGATTGCCTGAACGCTCATCCCTCTTTGTCTTCGGTTCCAAGATTCCAAAAAAAGACAAGTGAATTCCCGGTTATATAGACCTTTTTCAGGACGATACAGCCACAAACAATGTGTACCATTTTGGTACTTTATTTGAAAGTTCGTATATTGCGAACAAATTAAAGAATAAGCAATGGTAGTAGTAAGTAGCAGGGAATTCAGAGCCAATCAGCGGAAGTATTTTGATTTGGCTAGAAATAATGATGTTGTTATTACATCAAGGTCTCATGGCAGCTATCGTCTTGTACCAATTTTAGAGGACGATACTATCATTAGTAATAATGAATTGGATGCGAAAATCCGTCAAGGCATAGAGGACTATGCCCAAGGCAAAGTATTCAAAATGAACGAAGGGGAGAGTTCAGAAGATTATCTGAACAGGATGATTGAGGCGGAGTAGACATGTACCGAATAGTATTCACTGAGCAAGCGCAAAAGGATTTGAAGTTATTATACAAGACTGGTCAGGTCGAGCCCTTAAAGGGTTATGATGGTTCCGTTTATTCCAGGCGAATAACGAGAGAACACCGGCTGGTGTACAAAGTATATGATGACGTCGTGGAAGTCTTGATCCTATCCACCTTTGGTCATTACAGGTAATTGTATCGCTCACTCCGGTTGGCGATTATTTCAATCGCGTCATCTGGCTGGTGCTGTCCGTGGTCACATTCGGGGTGCTGCTCTGCTTCTGGTCCGGACACCTGACCGTGTACGAAAAACCCACGCATGTGATCGATCTCGCGACGGGATCCTTTGATTGGGGTAACCTCGGCCTGACCATCTACCGACTGGCGTTGGGCATGGCCGGAAGCATGGTCTTCTACCTGCTTTCAAAACCAGTCTATGTCCCGATCCCGCATTCTTATTGGGTCGCTCCGCTTCTGGCGGTCGGCGAACTGGCGCACTGCTACAACCTTGTCCGCCTGCTTCGCAAGACCCGTGTCCTGCGCTTGCTAATCCTTGGCGAAAGTAACGACTTGTAACATAAGCGATTCCAAAAATCGGCCCTACAGTGGCATGGAATGTGTATTTTAATGGCCCTGTGCGCCGGCCGGCACATGGAGATGTTGTTTTAATTTTTAAAAACTAAAGATTTTT
>JAEEGF012210829.1_pt1 | contig 11275 bp, 7 predicted proteins | sample 9134171 | NCBI WGS metagenome assembly JAEEGF01 (sample SAMN16246542, study PRJNA631951) | gut metagenome | biome: gut microbiome; feature: rumen; material: AP-attached | host: Bos | place: Iran: Karaj | collected 2018-10
GATCCACCGCAGACTCAGCCTCAAGATTCCCTTGCTCAGACCCCCTCAGACTCCCCCTACTCAGGGGGAGAAATAGTTACACCTGCTACAATTTTTATTTCGGCTCGACATGCACGGCTATATGGGTTTCCTCGCCATAGTGGGCCCTCAACAAATCCTCCACCTCTGAGGCTTTATCGTGGGCTTGGCGCAGGCTGATGTCACCATCCATCAGGATATGCAGTTCGATGGCATAGTGATTGCCTATACGGCGGGTTCGCAAGTCGTGCGGCTCCACCACTCCAGGCAGCGATGCCACCAATTGCAGAATCTCATTCTCAACGGCATCGGGCAATGAATGCTCCATCAGGTCACCAATGCCGTTTCGCAACAGATCGACAGCCACCTTCACAATAAATGCACCCACAACAACAGAAGCCAAAGGATCGAGCACCGTCCAGCGCTGGCCTAAGAAGATGGCACCACCGATACCAATGGCTGTTCCGATGGAAGACAAAGCATCGCTGCGATGATGCCAGGCGTTCGCCTCTACAGCCTGCGACTGCAACTGACGGGCCTTCACCATCGAGTAATGATAGACGGCCTCTTTCAGGACAATCGACAACAAGGCTGCCCACAGCGCCAACAGTCCAGGAGCCTCCAACTCTTCACCCTCCAACCAAGCTACAATCTTCGTCGCACCATTATATAAAATACCTATCGCCACCGTCAGCAAGGCCACACCAATCAGCGTCATCGCCAGCGTCTCGTACTTACCGTGACCATAGTCGTGCGACTTATCCTGAGGCTTGCCGCTGATATGGACGAACACCAAAACGATGACATCCGTCACGAAGTCGGACAGCGAGTGGACGGCATCAGCGACCATCGCAGCACTATGGCCCAAGATGCCCGCTACGAACTTGAAGAGCAGCAGTATCACGTTTACTGCCCCTCCGACAAGCGTCACCTTATAAATCTCTTTGTTCCTTTCCATTGTCACAAATGTTGTTCATAATCCGTGCAAAAGTACAACTTTTCTTTGAAATATAACGTATTCTTCCAAAATAATTGTATCTTTGCAAACAAATTACAACAAATCTGAGATGGCAGCATTCTTTACCTCCCTGAATGATTGGCTGTGGGGCAACATCCTGGTTGCCGCTTTGGTATGCTGCGGACTATGGTTCACGTGGCGGACACGTTTCGTTCAGTTCCGTATGATCGGAGAGATGATACGGTTGCTGGGTGACTCGGCAGTCCCCTCTGAGAAAGGCAAGCGTCATATCTCGTCGTTCGAGGCCTTCGCCGTATCTGTGGCAACCCGTGTGGGAACAGGCAATATGGCAGGTGTAGCGACAGCCATCACCATCGGAGGCCCTGGGGCTGTCTTCTGGATGTGGGTTATGGCCCTGATGGGGTCTGCCACGGCTTTTGTGGAGTCGACGTTAGGCCAGCTCTTCAAACAGCACCATGAGGACTCGTTCATCGGTGGACCTGCCTATTATATCCAGCGCGGACTGCATTGCCGTTGGATGTCTGTGCTCTTCGCCGTGCTGATCACCATCACCTTCGGACTCTCCTATAACTCCATCCAATCGAACACCATCTGCAGTGCATTGGAAAAATCCTTCGGCTGGTCGCCGCTATGGGTGGGCATTGTATTGTCTATCGTCGGACTGACGATTGTCTTTGGCGGTATCAAGCGCATTGCCCGTGTCAGTTCGATACTTGTGCCGGTAATGGCCATCGGCTATTTCCTGCTCGCTGTCTTTATTATCATCATGAACCTGCATCTGGTTCCCCATGTGCTGAAAACCATCGTGACAAGTGCCTTCGGACTGGAACAGGTGGCTGGCGGCGGACTGGGAGCAACGATGATGATAGGTATCAAGCGCGGCCTCTTCTCAAACGAGGCCGGTGAGGGCAGCGCACCCAATGTGGCAGCTACAGCCTCCGTATCGCATCCTGTCAAACAAGGTCTTATCCAGGCGTTGGGCGTCTTTACCGATACGCTGATGGTCTGCTCCTGCACGGCCTTCATCATCCTCATCTGTGGTCTTCACCAGACAACGGATCTGAACGGCATCGTCCTGACGCAGGCATCCGTGGAAGCAGTGATAGGCTCGTTCGGCTCCGTCTTTATAGCCATCGCCATCCTGCTTTTCGCTTTCAGCAGCATCATCGGCAATTACTATTATGGTGAAGCCAACATCCGCTTCCTCACGAACAGCAAGATGACGATTACCGTCTATCGTATCTTCTCTGCAGGTGTTGTGGTGATGTTTGGTGCCTTGTCCACACTCGAGCTTGTGTGGAGCATCGGCGATCTCTTTATGGCATTGCTGACGGCCTGCAACCTTGTGGCTATTGTTGCCTTGGGCCGCTATGTCTTCCGCCTGCTTGATGACTACCGCCAGCAGAAGCGTCAAGGAATCAAAAACCCCACGTTCCATCGTCACCAGATACCAGAACTGGAGGCCGATCTTGACTGCTGGGAATAAAAGACAATAAACAAATAACAAATGATATAAACCCTTTTAACACTAAATGAACTATGGAAAAGATTCAGACAAGAGAAGAGAACCAGGCTTTGCGAGAGGCTTGGGATTTTGTGGAACACACAGGACGCAGCATTTTCCTCACCGGTAAGGCCGGAACGGGAAAAACAACCTTCCTGAAGACTGTCATCGAAAGGAGTAAGAAACGATCGATCGTCGTGGCGCCAACGGGTGTGGCAGCCATCAATGCGGGAGGTGTGACCATCCACTCGTTCTTCCAACTGCCCTTCACGCCTTTCGTGCCCAACGCCCGCATCAAGAGCAAGTTTGACTTCGGCAAGGAGAAACGCCGCATCATTGCCTCGCTCGACCTGCTGATCATCGATGAAATCTCGATGGTAAGGAGCGACTTGCTCGATGCCATCGACTCCGTGCTCAGACGCTTCCGCGACAGGTATAAGCCTTTCGGCGGTGTGCAACTGTTGATGATAGGCGACCTGCAACAGTTGACACCCGTGGTAACAGCAGAAGACGAGGCGCTGCTCAAACCCTATTACGACACACCCTACTTCTTCGGCTCAAAGGCCCTGCAGCAGATTGAATACGTCACGATCCAGCTGGAAAAGGTCTACCGCCAGGAGGATAATACGTTTATCGATGTGCTCAACCATATTCGTGAGGCGCACCCTACGGCCGAAGACCTCACCTTACTGAATAACAGGTATAAGCCCGCCTTCATCCCCAAGCCTGGCGAAGGATACATCCGTCTGACCACCCACAACCATCTGGCAGACAGTTACAACGAGCACGAACTCGCCAAACTGTCTGGTCGCAGTTATACCTTCCTGGCAAAGATCGAGGGCAACTTCCCTGAGTATTCCTATCCGACGAGTGAACAACTGACACTGAAACAGGGCGCACAGGTGATGTTCGTGAAAAACGACCCCACGGGAGAGCATCGCTACTTCAACGGCCGTATCGGTGAAATCGTCGAAATCAACGACAGTCGTGTCTTTGTGCTTTGCCCTGGCGACAGCGAGGCGATAGAGGTAGAACCGTTGGAATGGGAGAATACGCAGTATCAACTGAATCCTGAGACACGTGAGATAGAGACCAAGGTGCAAGGCAAGTTCCGCCAACTGCCCCTGCGACTGGCCTGGGCTATCACCATTCACAAGAGCCAGGGCCTCACCTTCGACCGCGCCATCGTCGACGCCAACCTTTCTTTCGCCCCCGGACAGGTATATGTCGCCCTCAGCCGTTGCCGAACCCTCGATGGAATGGTGCTTTCTGCTCCTATTGAGGCCCGTGCCATCATCTCCGACCAACGGGTGGATGACTATATCGGCCACCAGGAGGAAGAGGCCCAGAAGAGCATCCGCCAACTGCCACAACTGAAAGAAGAATACTATCGGCAACTGTTGCTTGAACTCTTCGACTTCCACGATATCTTCTATAAGGAGGAACATCTGCTGCGACTGATGACGGAGTTCTTCTATCACAGCTTCACAGACATCACCGAGCTGCACAAGCGCGTCCTGGCTGGTCTGAGTGCTGAGGCAATGGTCGTGTCGGACAAGTGGTTGCAGAAGATCCGGCAGACGCCATCGGAACAACTGCACCAAACGGAGTTCCTGGAGCGCGTGAAACGTAGTGCCGCCTATTTCGAGGAGACGATCCAGAAGACCTTCGGCAATGCGCTGCAACTGGCTGCTACCATCAATAGTAACAACAAGCAGGCGATGTCACGTTACAATGATTCGCTCTTAGAGACCAAGCAGGCCGTCCTCTCGCGCCGCTATCTCCTGGCGAGGATTGCCGAGCAAGGCTTTTCTATTGGCATCTATCTCCACGAGAAGCAGTATTCGATGCTCGATGCCATCGACGAGGACAACATTAAGAAGAAAAAGCCCAAGGCTCCCAAAGAGCCCAAGCCGAAGAAAGAGCCGAAACCCAAAACGTGGGACGTGACCTACCAACTCTACAAACAAGGCCAAAAGCCCGATGAAATCGCCAAAGAGCGCGCTCTGACCGTCGGCACCATCATCAGCCATCTGGCCCGTTACATCCCCTCTGGCGAGGTCACCCTCTCCGAACTCGTACCCCCACCCCATCAGGATGCCATCCTCAAAGTAATCCGGATGATAGGCACCGGTGAGGGCAAGACAGCCATCAAGAGCCTCTGCCCGCCCGAAGTCACCTATCAAGAGATTGATCTGGTTCTTTCTACAATGGGAAAGTAGAAGTTTTATTTCTGCGTTTTCAGTACACGGTCCACGCTACCTGCGTCAAGCAGACGCTGGCGGGCCTCGTCGTAGGAAAGGCCTAACGACTCACGGATCATCCGCGTACCACGATCCACAAGCTTGGCGTTCGTCAGTTGCATCTTCACCATACGGTTGCCTTCGACGCGCCCCATGCGGATCATCAGCGTCGTGGAGATCATGTTGAGCACCATCTTCTGTGCCGTTCCACTCTTCATACGGCTAGAGCCTGTGACAAACTCCGGGCCCACAATAGTCTCTATGGGATAGTCGGCAGCCTCAGCCAGAGGGGTATCTGGATTGCTGGTGATGCAGCCCGTCAGCAGGCCGTTCTCCTTAGCTTTTCTGACGGCTCCGACAACGTAGGGAGTCGTGCCGGAAGCAGCGATGCCGATAACGCTATCGTCAGCATCAGGAGCATAAGCCAGCACCTCGCACCAGCCCTGCTCTTCATCATCCTCAGCCTTCTCTACCGCATGGCGCAGAGCCTCGTCACCACCAGCGATGATGCCCACCACCCAGTCTTCGGAAATGCCGAAGGTGGGAGGCAGTTCGCTGGCATCGAGCACTCCCAGCCGTCCGCTGGTGCCTGCGCCGACATAGAAGAGCCTGCCGCCACGCTTCATCCTCGGTTCGATGGCTTCCACCAGCGCATTTATCTGCGGCATTGCCTGACGCACAGCCGCTGCCACCAGCGCATCCTCGTCGTTGATATGCTGTAGTAACTCTGCGACAGACATCTGTTCCAGATGGTCGTATCGGGAGGGCTGTTCTGTAATCTTATTCATCTTTCTTGACTTGATGGCGCAAAGTTACGAATAATCTGTGAATAATCCAACAATTTTTCGTATCTTTGCACCAGATATGAAGAAAATAGGATTATTACCCCGCATTGTCATCGCCATCGTGCTGGGCGTATTGATAGGAAACATGCTGCCGGAAGGCTGGGTGCGCGTGTTTGTGACGTTCAACTATGTGTTCAGCCAGTTCCTGGGATTTCTCATCCCGCTCATCATCATCGGATTGGTGGCTCCAGCCATTGCCGACATCGGACGATCGGCAGGCAAATTGCTGTTGCTGACAGTCGGACTGGCCTACGCTGACACCATCATTGCGGGACTGCTGGCTTTCTTTACGGGCACGGCCCTCTTCCCTGCGATGATAGACGCGGAGCCGTCGATAACGGTAGAGAATGTGCCGAAACTACAGCCCTACTTCCTCTTGGACATACCGCCCATACTCGACGTGATGGCTGCGCTGGTGAGTTCGTTCGTGATTGGCATCGGCATCGCCTATACCGACTCGCCGACGCTGAAGAAAGGCTGCGCGGAGTTCCGCATCATCATCGAAAAGACCATCTCGAAGGCCATCATCCCGCTCCTGCCGCTCTATATCTTCGGCATCTTCCTCGGCATGACCTATGTAGGCGAGGTGTATCATATCCTTATGGTATTCGGCAAGATCATCTGCATCATCTTCGTGCTGCACATCGTCATCCTCATCTATGAGTTCCTGATTGCCGGAGGACTGACGGGAAAGAATCCGCTGCTGCTGCTGCTGAATATGTTGCCAGCTTATATGACGGCCCTGGGCACCTCGTCGAGTGCCGCCACGATTCCCGTCACCCTGCGACAGACAAAGAAGAACGGCGTGAGCGATGAAATCGCCAGTTTCTGCGTTCCCCTCTGCGCCACCATCCACCTCTCGGGCTCGATGATGAAGATCACCTGCTGCGCTCTCACCGTCTGTCTCATCGGCGGACTGCCTCACGACCTGCCGCTCTTCATCCATTTCATCATGCTCTTAGGCATCTGTATGGTGGCGGCTCCTGGTGTGCCTGGCGGAGCGGTGATGGCAGCCTTGGGGCCGATGGCTGGTTTGCTTGGTTTTGATCCACAGGCTCAGGCGCTGATGATCGCCCTTTACATCGCGATGGACTCCTTCGGCACCGCATGCAACGTGACTGGCGACGGTGCCCTCGCTGTCATCATCAACAAACTGCACAAAGGCGACGCCTCACTTCCCCCAAGCACGGCGGGTCTGCAAGAGGACGCTAAGTAAGATAAGCGCGATGCCGACGTAGAAAGAGAAATTGATTTCGCGGCCCTCGCCGAAGATAAGGAAGGCGAGGATGATGGTGTAGCAGGGTTCGAGGTTGTAAGTGAGATTGACGGTGAAGGCCGAAAGGCGCTTCAAGGCCTGAATCTGCAAGAGGTACATGCCCACGGTGCAGAACAGCGCGTGGCAGAGCATATACCACAGATTTGAGCCCTCGGGAACGACGAGGACGGGCTGCTGGCTGGGGAAGAACGCCAGATAGACGGGAATGATCAGCGACACCAGCACGAGACCGCCAGACATCTGATACATCAGCACCGTTCGGCTGCGGACACCCACGCTCGCCTTCTTGTTGCAGATGGCATAGAGGGCACAAACGGCCGACGAGACCACACCTATCATAATACCATACCGATAGCGGGCATCGAACGAGAAGATGCAGAACACACCCAAAACGGTAATCAGCGAGAACAACAGTTCAAGCCAAGAGAGCCTTCGCTTGAAAATAAGCGGCTCAAAGACGGCCGTGAAGAAGCCGATCAACGAGAAACAAATCACGCCAATAGACACATTCGACGCCTTGATGCTGCCGTAGAACAGTATCCAATGCAGTCCCAACAGCGCTCCACAGCCGCAGAGTTGCAGGAATTTCCGCCAGCCGACCTTAGGCAATCCCGTGAACACCAGCAGTATCAGGCTCGTAAACAGCATCCGATACCACACGATATCCACCTCATTGAGCGTAATCAGCCGTCCGAACAAGCCCGTAAAGCCTGCCAGCATCACACTCAGGTGCAACTGAATGAATCCCTTTCTCGTCTCGCTCATCATCTGTTTTATGTAATTCCTTGGCCGCAAAGGTACGAAAAAACAAGAGAAAAGCCAAATATGTTAGCGTTTTTTCCGAGTGCTCTCACAAAGGGTCAGACCCTTTGTGAGAGAAATAATCTTACAAAATTGTGATGTGGTAAGGATAATTCAGGAAATAAGGCATGAAACTGGGACTTTCCTTAGTTAAAATTCGGACTTTCAATAGTGTAAACCCTCAGTTTCCTCAGTCCAAAACTTTGGTTTTGCAACTCATTGAATATCAGACTGATATGTTTTTACCGACTCAATAAGAATTGATGCGAATTTTATTTACAAACAGTTCTTAATTGTCAGTCCATTAGTGGCATCTCTGTGACAATTGGGACAATTAGACAACTGTTTTCTACACGATCCAGGCATTGCGGCGGAGAAAAAGGATTATAAAATAGTAGAAGTAAGTAAAATAGTAATGATAATATTTATCAAATATTTCTAATATTTATTCATTATCTATTCATTTATTATCTCATCATTCTCCCCTCGCACTCTTCTTGGTGCGAAAAAATGAATTGTCTTTTGTCCCAATTGTCACGCGGTTGGAAAATTATTCGTATCTTTGCACCCAAGATGGAGAAAATAAGATTTGACGTAGTCGGGCTGTACCACTGGGATCTGCGCGACCGATGGAAGGAATATGCCACTGAGGCTGTTGGCAGGGAATTGGTGCTTCAGCCCCAGCCGGAGAACATGAAAGACCCGTATGCCGTGCGTGCCCGCGAGGGGAGCCTGCATGTGGGCTATGTGGCCGTGACAGACCTCGATGCGGTCTATCAGGCCCTGAAAGGCTCAGGCAGGCAGCGATTGAAAGGCGTAGTGGTAGAGAGCAATCCCGAGCCGCCCGTGCTCACCGTAGAGGCCGAGGTGGAGGCGATAGACTGGACATACGAACCCTTCGATGACAGCGTCTATGCCGGATGGCACTACGACGGCTTGCCGCTGATGCCTAAGAAACTGGAGCAGCTAAAGGATTTGACGGAGGATCTGATGGAAGCGTTGGAGGGAGGTGCTATGCAGGATGAGGTAACGAATCGTGACGCCATCACGGGAATGACGGAGCGTCTGCTGGAGACGAACCTCTACGACGTGAGCCGCGAGATGACCCGTGCCCGCTACCGGATAGAACGTCTGTTGTCTGCCCAGGAAGATCCTGCGCTCAAAGCCCTTGCCGACCGACTGCGCCATCAGAAGGGCATGCTGATGAACCACGACAGTCGCGACCAGGTGGCCCGATATCTCTTTGTCGAACTGCCTCAGGAACTGCTGCGGAAAGGATTCCTGAAGAGCCACTACACGTACGACAACCGCCTCGACGGGCTGGAATCTCAGCTCGTCAGCTTCCCCTATCAGCTCTACGACAAGTTCCTGAACGACCCCGTGGACTTCCTGCGCGAGGTGTACTACCATCACGTGCCGAGAAAGTTCCTCTTCCCGTTGCTGTCGGGCATCGTGCTGATGATACTGAAAGGCCGTGTCAAAATAGAGCGCTGGGGCCGTGAGGGCGATACGGAGCCCATCAGACAGATAGAGAACCTCCTGATGCCCCAAAGCCCGACAGACGGCGAAACAGACGGCGAGACAGGCGGCGAAACTGACGCAGAGATCGACCGCGAGGCGAAGATGAAGCAGGGGCTCAAGACGCTCATGGAGAAGACCGACGCGCGCGGGATCCTTATTATTAATCAGAAGAACCTGTGGGCAGCCATCATGTGCGTGCTCGTGTTTGAATACCATCTGACCGACATTGACATGAAGGCCTTCTGCCGCAAGATGGACGAATGGGGTTTCGGCAAGGAGAGCGGCTATACGAACTACTGCGACTACGCCAGCATCGCCAAAGACTCCGACTATGCCACCAGAGGCTTTCCCGACTGGCGCGGAGATAGCACCAAACACAAGCGAATGGTCGCTGCCGTCATTTCAACGAGGGAAATCCTGCGCCCGTTGATCGGCCGGAAGTGAGCTCAAATCTGAGCCGACACTAATCATTTCCCCTCCTAAGTTCTTGCGTCCCTACGGTAGCAAGCGGCATAGCCGAGCGAGGAGGGGTTAGGGGTGGTCTGAACAGCCTACATCTGCAACGGCTGATTTACAAGAGCGCAAAATTTCCCTCTTGTAACACCCTACATTCCAACAAAAACATTCCAATCTCGTTCGAACGTTCCAACCCACGTTCCAACGTCCTTCTGCGTACTTGCACATATAAAAAAGTATATCTACCTTTGCACCCGTAGACGACATTTTTAGATTTATGCAAAGATTTGTTTTTTCTATCAGCCACTCCATCAAGACTCCCGCTCAGATGCAGCCCTGCTCACCTGAGCTCCTGAACGCTGCGATGGACGACCCGCAAGTGTGTAACGCCTGCCGCGAGATTGCCCGCCATCTCGCGGAGGTAAGAGAAGGTACGCTCACACGCGAGGCCTTCGAGTCTCTCAAGAGTCAGATCAAGGCTGACAACCTGCCCGTGGTGTGCTTCCACGCCACCTTCTCCGACGGCTACCGCCACAATCAGTCGGCAGTGGCCAGCGGACTCTCTATCTACGATGTCGACCACCTCTGCATCGATCCCCGCGCGTACTACTTTGATAAGGTGGCAGGCCGCGAAGCCGAGCTCAACATCTGTCTGGCTCACGTCTCTCCCAGCGGCGAGGGCATCCGCCTGGTGTTTGTGATGCCGCTGGGAATGTCGCTGGCAGAGGCTCAGCAGTGGATGGCTCAGCAGCTGGGCGACGAATGCTACGACGGATGCGTGAAGGACATGGCTCGCTGCTCGTTCGTCGTCTGCCGCGACTATGTGCTCTACTACGACGAGGAGGAGCTCTTTGCCGAGCGCGCAATCTGCGTGCCCGACAACCCCGTGACAATTGGGACAAAGGACAATGCGTTTTCTGCGCCCATCCTGCCGCCCGCTGCCGATGAAACCGCCGATGGAAGCACCGATGAAACCGCCGATTTCGAGGACAACTTCAACGGCATCCGCTATCCTCAGATTGTCCGCGCGATGGAGGAACTGCTGGGTGGGGTGCCTGCCCAGGGTGCCCGCAACAACTTCATCTTCGCGATGGCCTGCCATCTGCGCTACGTCTGCAACGACGATCCGCGATGGATTGCCCAGGTGCTGCCCCGCTATGGCGAGGAGGAGGTGAAGTTTCAGTCGACCGTCCGCTCTGCCTGCAATCGTCCGCAGACGAAGACAGTGCCCGACCTTGTGCGCCGCGTCTTGGATCAGGCTCGCAAACAGCAGCAGGTGGACGAACTCATCGAGCAGAGCGGCATCCATGCCTCCCAGCCGCCGAAGATGCCGGAGAGGCTCACCCGCTTCCTGCGCTTCATCACCAAGAATGTGCCCGCGCATCTGCGCCCAGCCGTAGCGATGGGTGTGTTCCCCTCGTTGGGAGCCCATTGCAAGGGCGTGAAGTTCCGCTACAACGACAACGCCGTCGTGGAGCCTACCTTCATGAATGTCCTGGTGGCAGAGATGTCGAGCGGCAAATCATGCGTCAACGAGCCTATCAACGCCATTATGGCCGACATTAAGGAGCGCGACGCCAAGAACCGCAAGCTGATGCAGGAGTACAAGGAGCAGTACGACACGTGCCCCTC
>JAEEGF011517391.1_pt1 | contig 11273 bp, 7 predicted proteins | sample 9134171 | NCBI WGS metagenome assembly JAEEGF01 (sample SAMN16246542, study PRJNA631951) | gut metagenome | biome: gut microbiome; feature: rumen; material: AP-attached | host: Bos | place: Iran: Karaj | collected 2018-10
TTTTTGATGATTATGTGACTCGCTTGGAAAATAGCTCGAAGGAATGGACATTCCTCTCGAAAGCCGAAAGGTTGACATGCTGGATAAGGGTTACGCTGGATCACATCGAGGAAGCGTATAACCGTTATGAGTATATTGATACGAGCAAGTATGTGCCAAAAGGCGTGGCTCCGCAAATTGTAGATACTAAGTTCCTGCGAAATGGCTTGGTGAGCTATGTGTTTGGGGGCCTTATCAATCATCGGAGGCAAATACATGGTGTTGCTCCCGACCGATTTGATAGCGTCGTGTTCTATAATTTCTGGCCACAAACGTATGACTCAGATTTTAAAACTTATTACGGCGAAGTCGGATTACCCGACAGTATTCGCGTTAAGGTTTATCGAAAGGCCAATCGTGAATACTTCAAGGAGCAGATGAAGGCCAAAGGCGAGGAATTAGTCAACGATTTCGGGTTAAATCCAGAAACGTATTCTTATGCAAGCGACTTCACCAAGGGGGAGGTATCGAAACTGCTGCAAGATATGTTCTACAACTATATGGTTCGAATCTCTCATCATATGCCTGACGAGGACGAGCGTGCAAGCGCTGGTTTAAATTGGATCATAGAAACGATGCATATTCTAAAGATTCAGCTTACTGACCAGGTTGGGAGAGCTCGGATGAAGACGTCATTGCCGCCAGAATCTCGCGACGTTTTTGAATATTTCTATTTAGACTGCTGCTTGGGCGCATTGCAAAAAAAGCTTGTTGACTTTATAGAAGACAATTCAGAACTACATGACGAGATGTATTCGCCAGATTATGCATTCGATGACTCTGGCATAGGTGAATGCGAATGGGAGATGTACGATGGTGATGAGTTTGAGCTGAACGAGGACGGAGAGATCGTCCCAATAAGCGATACACCCGAAGAGGAGCCTGAAGTAGAGTCAACAGAAGAAAAAGCGGCTGCAAACGATGATTCAAATCAGGAGGAGCAAATACTTGTGACAAATCTGCACTTTGGTAGTCGTGGGACCGAAAAGAAGAGAAGATTTATCGTGGATTATCTTCATCGCCATGTCGGTTATAAGTGTGGAGTCGGTGAGTTGATTTATATAGTTGCTCTCTATGAAAAGGATTATATTATACTTCCGACGCCTAAAGAAATGAAGGCTGAGTTCCCCATTTATACAGCACCGAGTACGGTCAGCAGTCAGATTGGGCAAGGAGGCCGGTTGTTCAAAAAAAGGAACGACTCGAAGAAAAAGGCTATCGAACGCATCATTGACGATTTCGAAGCGGAACTAAAAGCTTACGTGTTGGCGAAAAATAACGAACAGCCAGAATCCTAATTGCGAATCAGTATCCCGAAAAACGCGAATATAGCGAATATTGCGAACGTAAAATAGCGAATCTCGCGAACATTGCGAAACTTTCTATATGTCAGGAAGTTTCGCGTTTTTTTACTATAGTTTTGCAACATCGTATTGTGCACGTTTCCGACGTGACGACCCACAATACGGGTCAGTTCGCCGCCTGGTCAGCGGGTCAGACTGCAGAACCCTTAACCTCTTAAAAAAATCGACCTATATGGAAGACTTTATTAAGACCGCCAACAACGAGCACACCCTGCTCGTTACCACCGTTCCGGAGCTGGAAGCAGCCTTCCGGAATGTACTCTCAAAACTGCTCGACGAGCGCGAGCAGGAACGCCAGGCACGCGAGCAGTTGCGCCTTGCTACGAAAGTAGCGCGTGGCGCAACCGCCAAGCGGCTTCAAAAAGACCTCAGCACGTTGTACCGCTGGGAGCAAGCTGGTCTGCTTCATCCCATCCGCATCGGCCGCAGCGTCTACTACCTTGAGAGCGAGATTCAAATGATTGAAGAAGGGAGGAGATAGCCATGAAGACTGCGATTGATAAAGAGAAAGAAGTAAAAAAGGCTCCGTCTAACCCCGTCGAGCGCATCAAGGGAACCGTCAAGAAGGCCCGGGATAAACCCCGGAAGCTTGGGCGGCTCCCGTACGCGACTGGGAATAAGTGGATAGAGATGGGAAAACTACTTGCCAACCCCATCTACTTTTTCTTCAGGATGATCGTGCAGTTTGAAATCAACATCATCTTTTCAGCCGCCAACTCCGGAAAGTCCCTGCTGCTCGTTCAAATCGCCGAGGATATCGCACGCATAGAAAAGGTGTTAATCGTTGATTGTGAGCTCTCTACGAAGCAATTTCAAATGAGGTACACCAACCTTGAGACCGGTGCTGTGCATGTCTTTCCCGACAATTTTCTTCGAGCAGAAATCGATCCGGACCTGTTGGATGATGTGGCCCTGGAAGATGCAATCTTTGACAGTGTGGAACAAGCAGCGCAAGACGGGATAAAGGTCATATGCATTGATAAACTGACGTTTATCTGCACCGATGCCGAGAAGGCTGAGGTCACCATCAAGTTCATGCGCCGTTTGATCAAACTTAAGAAAAAGTATGAATTGACGCTGATCATCGTTGCGCACACGCCGAAACGTGACCCCAGCAAACCGATCACTCGGGATGACCTTTCCGGCTCGTCCAAGCTGATGGCTCTCATCGACAACGCGCTCGCTGTCGGCCTGTCCGCCAAGGACACCCAGCTGCGTTACGTCAAGACCGTCAAGTTCCGCGATGATGAGTTTCCGTACCCTGCCGAACGAGTAGCGGTCTACCGCATCGACAAGGAGGATTGTTACACCCGATTTGTCTACCAGGGCCGTGAAGATGAACAGGATCACCTTCGCAAGAAGAACCAGTTCACCGAGATGGAAGACATGCAGGAGTTCATTGACATGGAGGCGCGGCAGATGTCTCTGCGGGAAATGTCGGAGGAAACCGGCATCGCGCGGAGTACCATTCACCGCAAGCTGAAAAAAGCGAAGGCGTTGGGTATAACTCCTTCCATCGGCGCTGCTACGGAGCCTTCCGACGTGTCCCGTCCCACTCCTGGAATGGGAAGCGTGGGACAGCGTGAGACGGACGTCAGGATTCCATTTGAGGACGAGGAGGATTAGCGATGGAACACCGTTATACCCTCGCGCCCTACACGCGCACGGCAGACTGGCTCATATGCCCGAACTGCAACCAACGTCAGCTCGTTCCATACGTGGATACCGAGACTGGCGAAATCCTCGATCCCTCTTGTGGCCGGTGCAACCGTGAATCCAATTGCGGGTACCACCTTCCGCCACGAGAATTCTTTAAGCAAAACCCTGGGGCTCGTCCCCAGGGCGATGCCTGGAAGGAACCTCCCGCATGGCTGAAGAATATACCCAATAGACCAAGAGCAATGCGGAAGCCTACGAAACCAGCTTCTACCATCTGCGTACTGCCAAATGAACTCGTGGAACGAACCATTCTGTTCGAGCCGAGAAGCAACTTCGTAAAGATCCTTGACACATTGTTCGACCCGCTCGTCGTTGAAGGTCTAACCATCATGTATAACTTGGGCATCACGAAGAAGGGCGAGGTGATATTTTTCCAAAAGGATATTCAGGGCCGCTACAGGGGCGGCAAAATCATTCAGTACGATCCCATCCTTGGCAAGCGCATCAAGAATACCAGCGACATCCCGGTCAACTGGGTACATCCGCTCTTCAAGAAGCGCGGCTTCGTCCCTGAAAGTTGGTCGATGACACAGTGCCTGTTCGGCGAGCATTTGCTGGCAGAATATCCCGAGAAGCCTGTCATCCTCGTTGAGGCTGAGAAGACAGCCGTCGTTTGCTGCGGCTTTATGCCGGAGTTCAACTGGCTGGCTACAGGTGGCAAGACGCAGCTCGGCGAAAAGTTGAATGTGCTCAAGGGATACGACGTAACTGCGCTGCCCGACATCGATGCCGTCGACTACTGGCGGGAGTATTTCGCCAAGTTCACTGGGGCCGACATCAAGGTGGAAGATCCTTATGTGGACATAGCTACCGAGGAAGACCGGGAGAACCAGATTGACATTGCCGATCTTCTTATCAGTTGGCATCAGTCCGGTGAACCAGACGAAGCGGTTGTCCCAACCGTCCCGACCGTTCCTCTCATCTCTGGGACGGGACGGCCTGCAGTGGAGTACAAGAGCGCCGTGGCCAACATGGTCGCCAAGTGCATTCCTGCTGAGAACATGCCGGAGGTTGAGGCGCTTATCGAAGATTTCGACCTCGAGTTGGTTAGTGTATCACGCTCAAAATCAGAAGACAATGAAGATACTAATCGACAACGGCCACGGCCGTGACACCGCGGGCAAGTGCTCGCCCGACGGACATTTCCGCGAATATCAGTACAACCGTGAAATCGCTCACGCCATCGTAGCGCACCTGCAGTACCGGGGCTATGATGCGGAGCTGCTTGTCCCTGAATTCGAGGACATTCCCCTGAAGGAGCGTGTGCGTCGTGCCAACCAGAAGACCTGCCAGTTCGGTCATCCGACCACCGACACCATCCTCATCAGCATCCACGTCAACGCTGCCGGTTCCGACGGGAAGTGGCACAATGCTACTGGGTGGAGCGCCTATACTTTCCCTGGACATACTGAGTCCGACCGCCTGGCGGATTGCCTGTATCGGGCGGCGGAGAAGTATTTGCCGGGGCATATGCTTCGGACGGACTTTTCCGATGGTGATCCGGATCTGGAGGAGCCGTTCTACATTCTCAAGCACACGTATTGTCCGGCGGTGCTAACCGAGAATGGGTTTATGGATTCACGGGAGTCGTTGAGGTTCCTGGAGAGTCCGGAGGGAAAGAAGGCAATCGTGGCGCTGCATGTGGCGGGGATTGTTGAATTTCTGGAGTCGTCGTAACGTCATACCAAGCGCAACCGTCTCGTCATGCCCGGCTCCGACCGGGCATCTCTCTTTCGCCTTGACCCTTTCGATCAAGGCGTTTTTTAAGTATCTTTGTAAAATCAACCTCGCCTTTACACCCATGATCCGCCATTACATATCTTTCTTCAACCTTCTGCTGGCCGCCCTCTTTCTCGCCTCCTGCGCCAACCACAAGACCGCAGCAACGCTGAACGACGTTGAAACCTATATCCAAACTCGCCCGGATAGTGCTCTGGCCACCATCCGTGCCATCGACACCACAACGCTCACAACTCGCAGCCTCCGCGCTCACTACGCCCTGCTGCACGCCATGGCCCTCGACAAGAACTGGATCGATACAACCGATGTGAATGTGGTGATGCCGGCAGTGGAGTATTATGCCAATCATGGCACGGCAGACCAGAAGATGAAGGCGAACTACTACCTGGGGAGGATCTATGAGAATCAGCATGATTTGAATAAATCCATTCTGGCATATACTGTAGCTGAGGAAGTGTCTGGCGGATCGAATGACGACATGTTCAAAGGGTTGCTCAATATGGGGATATCCTTGATTTATTCAAAAGTATATCAAGTCGACAAGGCATTGGAATATGCATACAAAGGGCTCGATTATTTTGAGTCGGCGCAAGATACTACTCGGTATAACCTCTCTTTCGGAAGACTGGCAATGCTTTACCAGCAGAAGGAAGACTGGGAAACAGCTGATTCTCTATACAAAGAATCCTTGATTCTGGCCGCAAGAGATACAGGATCTATGCGACTTTATCTGTCTCAATATGCTTCGATGAAAGTTGTGCAACCCGATCCCGATCCGGAAGGTGCCATTGATTTGCTGAAACGCCGTGCATTGGAGTATAAAAGACCTTTGTCGTTTAAAGATTATGGTATCTATGCGTATGCTTCCGAAATGCTTGGCGATAAGCAGACCTGTGACAAAATCTTGAAAATGTTATATGAAAGGCCGGACAGTTTGAGAAGAGACACTCATTTTATGGAGTATCGAATAGCTCGGCACCAAGGCGACTATCCTTTGGCTATAGAGCGGTTCAATAGGTCATATTTAGATCAGAATGAAACAGTTAAGCGCCTGTTTAACAATTCCATCAATCAATCTTTGAAGGAATACTATGAGAATCAAGCTATTGAAACGAAACACCAGGCTCAGGTGCAACGACTCTATTTCGTTGTAATCTTGCTGGCATTTTTACTTGTACTTGGCGCTATCCTTCTTGATCTTCGCAGGAAACGCGAAAAAGAGAAACAGGAATCCGAACGCTTGGTTCAGATTGCAGAAGAAACCGCCCGGATGATGCAACAGTCCAACGCCCAGCTCTTCAAGAGCCAGTTCGCCCCCATCAGCGATCTCTGCAAGACCTATTTCAAGACCGAAAAAAGCGGAGAGTACTACCAAAAGGAAGCCGTCTATCGGAAAGTGACGGAAATCCTGTCGAACATCAGTAGTGACGACCAACTCCACGCCCAGTTTGAGGCCCAGATTAACCATGACCTCGACAATATCATCGATCACCTCAAAGCAGACCTGGGCGAGATGAGCCCGACCGACGAACGCTTCCTCTGCTATATGATTGCCGGCTTTGACTCCAGTACCATTGCGACCATTCTCAACCTGTCGATGTCCAATGTATATACCAAAAAATCGCGCTTGAAAGACCGCATCCGCCAGCTCGATTCACCCTACAAGGAGCAATACCAGAAGATTATTTAGCAAAAAAACACCTTACAAAACGGGTTTTTCAGGGAAATTGTTGGAATAATCGTTTTTCTCTGGGATTCAACATATTACAAATACGAATTAGAAGCATTAAGAACGCCTTGTAAGACAATCTTTCTTACAAGGCGTTTTCCATATTGGCAATTCGTTGATTTTCAACAGATTGTGGAATTGCCAAAAAATGCTGTTTGTAAGATGCTTTTACTTGTCTGACGCGCAACATCCCCCGGTTTATTTGCATCTTTGCAATAAAACGCGATGCATTTTTTCAATGATAAACCTTTTTTCACTATCACATCATGAAACACAATCAGATTCTCTTTAGTCTTCTGACCGTCGCACTCCTGCTGGGAGCAACGATCTCCAGTTCTGCGCAGGAAAAAGGACATTTTCAAGGGAACCTCAAAGGCAGCGCCCTTCCCGGCATCTACTGGGATCCCCATTACATGACAGACCTTTCCCTCGGCTGGCGCTTCAATGAAAAACGCTTCCTCGGCGTGGGCACCGGTTGCCACTGGATCAAACAGTGGGACGATTCCGATCCCAATCGCTCGAATGGTTTTGTGCCGGCCATCCCTCTCTTTGCAGACTATGTCCGGTATTTCCCGTTCGCAAAGCACCCCCGCAACGCGTTCTATCTGGGAATGGAAACTGGCGGTGCCTACTATGTGAATGAATTGCCGTTCCGGGAGCAAACCAAACGGCTGTTCCCATACCTGAACGGCAAGCTGGGCTTTGATTTCAGCATCTACAAGAACCTCGGCGTCAACATCGGCTGCAACCTTATCTGGGGCTGCTATCAAGGATTGTCCATGACCGGCGGCGGAGGCCACGGTATCGCCCTGACATCCGGCTTCAGATTCTAGGAAGCAATATTCTCAGTATGGAAGCGCTTCGGGCTGGTCCAACAAGGAAATAACAACAAACTGAAGAATCATTTGCTATGAAAGCCATACAAAATATATGTTTGTCGCTACTACTCCTAATGGTGGCCAATCCCGCTGTCGCTCAAATCTATGTCTCAAGTGAATTCCTCCGCAGCGCAGAAGGGGTGGTCAAAGTACGCATAATTGAGGAGAAGAGTGATGCGCCAATTCCTTACGCGTCGGTCTATCTGACTGCGAAGAACGATACTCTGATTACCAACTTCACATTGACCGACACCACGGGCCTTGCCACGATTAATAAAGTGGTGCGGGGTACTTACCGTCTCACCGTAGAAATGCTTGGCTATAAAACCTATAACGGTGAGCATTATTTCACGAAAGAGGTTGAAGATTTGGGGGTAATCAGGTTGCCGGAAGATATCGAACTGCTCGATGCGGCAAGGGTGACGGCCATTGGCAACCCGATTGAGGTGAAACAAGATACTATCATATTCAATGCATCCTCTTTCCAGATGGGGCAGAACCAGATGCTGGAGGACCTGCTGCGGCGAATGCCAGGAATGGAAGTGGGCACGGATGGCTCTGTGCGATACAACGGAGAAACAATAAAAAAGATTACCGTAGGTGGTAAGACATTCTTCTTCGACGACCCGAAGATTGCCCTGCGTAACCTCCCGGCCAAGATCGTGGATAAAGTCAAGATCATTGACAAGGTGAGTGACACGGAGCAGTTTACCGGAGTGGCTACCGACCGGGAGAAGGTAATGGACCTCGATCTCAAGCAGGAGTTCAAACAAGGATGGTTCGGTAACGCCCGGGCCGGGGCAGGAGCCACGCTGGGCGGGCAGAAGAACGACCTGAACGACCATCGCGGCCTTCTCTACAGTGGGAACCTGCTGCTCTCCGGCTACAGCGAGACCGATCAGCTTACTCTCATCGGCAATGTCTATAATGTTCCGTTGCGGGGAAATGGCGACGCCATCATTTCCGTGGTCTATGACAATGACGACGGTAACGCCACTAGCACCCTCGCTTCAGGCGGACTGGTCAGCGACGCGCAGGCCGGCGTCAACTACAATACCGTGCGTATCAAAGGAATGGATGTTACCGGCATGGCTCGTTACGATCACTCCTTCCGAGATAGTCGCTCCCGCTCCGAAAGAACTACTTTCGCCTCTGACGGCGGTCCAGACATCCTTTCGCATAGCGAAGGTGTCCTTTTTGATTGGAAAGACGACATCAAGGTCAACCTTGAACTCAAAAACACCAACCGTAAAAAGATTCTCTTCCAGCTCTCACCCGTAGTGCGCTATAATCGCAGTCGCACCGACCAGACTTCCGAAAGCCGCTCTGAGGCAGAAGAGACCGTTGGGAATTCCTTTCTCAACAGCGCCGTGTCCTCCAGTTCTGGAGAATCGAAACAGTTGCGTCACGAGGCAAGCCTGGCTTTCGGCCTGCGCAACCTCGGCAACAGCCGCCGCAACGTCACACTACGGGCCAGTTACAACTACACGGATTATGACGCAGCAAGCCGCGACTCTTCGGTCACTCGATTCTCATCTGAAGCCACCCCGCTGGTGAAAGACCTGCGTTACGACACTGACAATCGAAACTTTGGCAGCAGCGTCGGCATTACCTATGTGGAGCCTCTGGCCAAGCGGTGGGTGCTTTCCACCGCCTTGACGGGCAACTGGACTCGTCGCGATAACCGTAAGGATGCTTTTGATATGCCGACCGGCCTGCGCAGTGAAGCCTACTCTACAGCGCTACAAAGTCGCTATGACTACTATACCGGCAGCATTCAGTTCCAGTACCGAAAGGGGCAGACCTCGCTTCAGTTTGGGGCCCGCGTGCAGGACACCTATCACGAGACGCACTCGTTATCTCGGGGCGTGGAAACGGTGACGGGTCTGGATGAATGGATCTTCGACTGGAGTCCATATCTTAACTTTCGCCACGCCAAGGGACTGTACCATCTCACCGCCTCCTACCGTGGTTCTACGATCCGGCCTTCTGCAGCAAATCTGCTACCGACCCTGGATATCTCTGTTCCCACACGGCTTCGAGTCGGCAACATCTACCTGAAGCCTTCATCCAGCCATATTTCCACTTTCGATGTTTCTTGGAACAATCCGAAAAGCCAAGCCAACGTCTATGCAATGGGCAATGCCCGGCTCATTGCACGTCAAAATGTCCCGGCCAGTTGGTTCGACGAGGCTGGTGTGCAGTACAGCATTCCTGTCAATGCCCAAACACCGGGAGTCGAAGGATCTGTCTATTCCAACTTCAGTTTCCCTCTTTCTGCTGATAAGCGTCTCCGGCTGGGAGGAAATCTGAACTTTCGCTTTGGAAGGGCGGTCAGCTATCAGAATGTGCGTCGAATGGAAGGATTCGACCTTGAGAACTTCGATTACACGGCATTTATGGACGCATTTTGGGGCGACAGCCAAGGCAGCCGGTTCTATTCCGGTGCGAGCGGATTCCAGGAGAGTGTCACCCAATCTGCGGATATCAGTCCTTCTCTTTCGCTCAACTATCGAGGGGATCACATTTCCGTCACGTTCTCGGGAGGAACTGCTTATAGCGGTTCTCACTACTCGCTTGATCCATCGGCCGATACGCATACCTGGAGCAGTCGTTTGAACGGATTTGTCGGCTGGACAACATCCGGCGGTCTGGAACTGGCAAGCCGGTGCTCCTATCACTTCTTCGCCGGTTTCCCGGAAGGGTTCAACGAGCCTTATGTCAGTTGGGACTCTTATTTGGCAAAGAGCTTCAAGCAGTTCGTCATCGAACTGCATCTAAACGATATCCTGAACAGTACCCGTGACACGCGCCATATCGCCACTGGTAATTATGTAGAGGACATCCAGCGTAACCAGCTCGGCCGTCATGCCTTCATTACACTTAAGTGGAATTTCGGCAAGCTCAATGAAACCCGTAACGCCAAAGCTAATGATGTGGTCTGGCAGATGATGTATTAACAGACTATCTCCGAATACTCTGCCTCTTCATTCATCCTTAATTGTCAACAACGGTATATCTCTCGGCGTGCAAGATTGCTCCGCTCGCTCTGGCTCCCTCCGCAAACTTGCACATCTGTTTTCACCCCAAACCCTCAAGGGAGAACCCGCACCGCCCAGGCGCTGCGGTGCCTTCGGCGGGGCCGCCTCCAGTCGGTTTCTGATTGTCGGGGCTGTAGGCCCTCCAAACAGAAACCGCCTTCCGGCAGCAAGGCACTTTGTTTTATACCGGCCTCCGGCCGGAGCTCCGCGCCGGCTGCGCCAGCGCTCCGCCTGTCATCGGGTCGAGCGCTACGCGCACGACCGCACGGCGGTCGTCTGGTTGTTCGTGGTGCGGATAGTGATTGCTGCAGTTTGCGGGCAGCAGTCTTTTTCCTGCTGCAGCGCCATGGTAGCGCTATCCTATATCAGGGTTATATCCCTCTTGGCTCTCTCTCTATACGGGCTATTGTATCTCCTATAGGGGAGAGTTCCTTTTATCAGTATGATTATTTTGGGAGATGAAACCGTCTGGTGCCTTACGAATTGTCTGCCAGGGCCTCAGTTGTCGGGCACTCACTCCGGCCCATTGGGCTCGGTGGGTGGCGCATGGGCGAGAGCGGGGCGGCAGAGCGCACGCGCACTGCCGCAATCTATCTGCCCCCAGCCCCACAGGGGAGGCCAACACCCGGCTTACTTCATCTCTTTGAGCGACCGCCACCCCAAGTTCCTCTACGTTTACATAATCATAGCGGCCTTGTGTTAAAACCGCGAGCGGTTTGAACACAAGTCAGATTATGCAAAGTAGAGGAACCTTTCTTTGATC
>JAEEGF010458233.1_pt1 | contig 11272 bp, 10 predicted proteins | sample 9134171 | NCBI WGS metagenome assembly JAEEGF01 (sample SAMN16246542, study PRJNA631951) | gut metagenome | biome: gut microbiome; feature: rumen; material: AP-attached | host: Bos | place: Iran: Karaj | collected 2018-10
CGGAATGAATAGGCCAGTTGTCTTTCGAATTCCATAAAACTATTCCTCCACTGAGTGTTGAGCTTTGCATTTTTCACCATGCGGATGATCTTTTCCGTAAACGTACTTGAGCTTTCATTACTGAGCATGCACTTCATGAAAGCCTTCTGCTGTTCGTTCAACAGTTTATCATAGTTTCTGGCAATAAAAAAGTATTTGTAGGCCCGGTCATTCAACTTGATTTCAGGGTTTTCCAGACAGAGATTTTCAAATGTGTACTTGCCCAGGCCTTTCTTAAAGATGTCCGGAATGCAGATAAAAATTATATAACTGCTGTTAAGATTCTTAAAATCCTGGCCGCTTTCCAGCTGTGTTGTGTCCATAAGTCCCTGATAGTAACGAGCTCTTTCAGGCAGCTCCCCTGTGTCACAGGCCTGAATCTCAAGGTCGAATGATTTGTCTTTTCCCCTGGCATATACATCCATACGGATTCCTTTCTTTCCGAATTCGGCAAGCAGTTCTTTTTCCTGATAAATCTCAATCCGGTCAATTTTCATTTCCAGTAAGATTTCCAGAAGCTCTTTACAGATATCTGGATTTTCGTGCATGACCTTGTAGAAAATGTAATTGTTTGCGATTGTTGCCTGCTCCCATTTTTCTTCCGGGGTAAGATTTTTTACATCAGTATTTTCCATACGATTACTCCTAATATTCCGCAGTGCGGTTGTGAAGAGGCTTAATGTCAGATTAGCCGACGGCAGAATCTGCATATGACAAAAGTGCTCGAAAGCATTTTCATCAGCCCCCTACTATATAATCAGCAGTGAAGTTACAAAAATGTAAAAAGAATTCCCTTAATTTCAAAAAAAACATAATTTTTTTTTACAGGGACTATATTTGTCCCCATACTGGACTTATACTTTTAAACATAATAATTTACAAGGAGAAGTGCTTATGAAGAGAATGTTGATTTTCCTTATGTTTATATTTTTCTGCATCACAGGAGTTTACGCCGGTCCCTTCGGACTTGAAATGGGAATGTCACTGGAGGATATAAAAGAGAATTGTGATAATCATCAGGCTGAATATGCAGAAAACGATATTTACGTTATCACACCTATAAAAAAACATCCTACATTCAACAAGTATCTTGTATGGGTTGATCCAGATTTCGGACTTTACCATATAAGAGCCATTCAAACATACATTAAAACTAACGATAGTGGAACAGAAGCAAAAGCAGCTTTTTATAGTTTTGAAGCAAGACTTGAGAAGATTTACGGAAAACCTGATATTGTGGATGGAATGATAAACAATTACACAATTTTTGATGAAGACTATTATTGGCTCTACGCCTTGCAAAACGGATTCCGTCAACTGTCAGCAGTCTGGGATCCATTTATTCCAGATGTAAATCTAAAAGAAAATCTTATGACTATAACCCTCTGGGTAGACTACTGGGACTACAAATCTACAGCCCTATTTCTTGATTACTACTTTACAAATTCATCAGACGTAGAAACCACAGAGGACGATGTACTTTAAGGCCGGGACAGATTATTAAAGAAATCATCGCTTGGAAGATTGTCTTCCAGAGAAGAAGTCTCTTTTTCTGCCATGAACGAACCCTGTTCAGAATTCTCTTTACCAGATTCCGTAAGAGACGAATTCTGGGCAAGTTCCGGACTGGTTTTTGCGAGAAGAGATTTTTTTTCTGCTGAAGAAGTTATATCATCCTGTGACTCTTCCATATTTTCAGGAAGCTGAACTGCACTAAAAAGAGCCTCGCTTATTTCCTTTGCCTGCTTCTGGTCAGCAAGAGCCTTTTCTTCATCCACACGATTTAAAACCTTTCTATAAGGAACAAGAAGTCTCTCCTGAAGTCTTGGACCAAGAAATTTTTTAACGAATGGAATAGACATTAAAAATCCTGTAACGTAAGAAGAAATTCTTTCTCCCCTTTGTTTTTGAGGAAAATCATAAAGATTATTATCTTTATAATAGCGGTGATCAGATTTTCTTTCCCCCTGCTTTAAAAACATAAAATCTCTGTGTATTTTATGATAGGCCTGGTTATAGAAAAATCTGCTTGCATTATAATTATGTTCAACTGCATAGGAAATTCTTTTTACAATTGCATCCAGTTCACTGTCAGGCTGTTTCTGGTCAGTGGCGATTCCTGCAAGAAATGCCTGCTGAGAATCTGCATAGGCTTCCATCCACATTCTTAAAGAGGCTTCATCATCCAAAGGTCCGCTGACTATAAATGCAAGAGGCAGTCCTTTTTTTATATTACGGCAGCCAGCAACAAAAGTTCTTTCAAAATACTTCTTAAAATGCAGGGACATAAAATGATTCTGAATTGAAAAGGCAAAAATGACCGCATTAGAACTCATGAAATCATTGTACAGACTTGAAAAGGAATCTTTATAAACGCACTTTCCATTTCTAATACACTTAAGGCAGCCTGTACATCCGCCCTTAATATCCTGCTCAAGAAGATTATAAACCTCCAGGGCATAAGGAGACTGAGCCCTGAAACGGTCAATCATTGAACGAAGGGTAATATCGCTTTCCTTACAATCTGTAAGCACACTGATTTTTCCAGGCATACGGTCCACCTGTTTCCGGGGAACAAAAGACCTGGTTCCCTTATAGACTTTTGGCGGATCTGCAGGACTTTCATATATATCATGTTCGTAACAGTATTTAACATATTTGAAAAAATCATCAGCCTCTTTCTGACCTTCCGGAGTAAGAAGATCTGTCCTTCGTGCTGAAAAACCTTTTATGCAGCGGAGTTTCATTTCCTGACAGTTCTGCTGAACAAAAGAATGTGCCGTTACATCCATATATTTTTCAGAGCTTGTTATCTGTGTAAAATACTTGGCAGCCAGAAAAAGATGATTATCCTTCATCAGTTCAAGAAACCTGTATAGATTTGCCGGTACAGAACCTGAATAAACCGGATAAGAAAACAAAATCAAGTCTGCATCATAAATCATTTTGACGGTTTCTCTAAAGTCAATTTCAAAAGCCTGAAGATGAGTTGCAACATTGATAAAAGTAAAATTATCTTCAGGGTTCTTTTTTTGAATATACAAGACTGTCTGTAAAGTAATTGAATTATCTGTTTTAGGACTTCCATTTATTACAAGTACATTCATAATTGTTACTATTATACAGTTTTTTAAATTTACTACAACTCTCTACCCAAGGGGGCTTTTTTTCTATATAATATGAAGAAATAACTATCAGGCTGATATTAAAGGTGTTTTTATATTTACAGGTCTGAAAGTTTTAATGTTAGTTTCAGGAATTCAGATGTTATATGAAATAAAGTACGATGTAGTAGCCCTGATAATTTTAGTAATTCTCTTTGCACTAGCCAGACTTTTTGAGTGCTTTCCCACAAGAGAAAACAAGGCTTACATGATCTTTATATTAACAACAATATCTGCTCTCGCGTCAAATATAGGAAGTGCCTTTGCCATTTCCTACATGCCCCTTCGTCTGATAAATTTAAATTATCTTATAAACGTAATCCACATAATTCTGGTTAATCTGATTCCATTTTTTTACATTTTTTTTGTACTTACAATTATATACCAGCACAGCCCGGTTCCCCTTTCCCTTAAAATTTTTATGAGGGTTATGATTGTTTCTGAAATTATTTTTATTTCGCTGACACCATGGCTTCATACAGTATTTTATTTTGATGTCCAGGGAACATACCTTCACTCATGGGGAATGACCTGTCTCTACATTTTTGACCTGCTCATTATTATCTTTGTTATTTCCCAGTTTTTTATTCATAAAAACAAAGTGAATAATAAAAAGATTTCTCTCGTATTTTCATATTCCATTGCTGTATCAATTGCTATGCTGATTCAATATTATCATCCAAATATGCTGGTAATCGGTCTGGCTACAGCAATCTCTGAAGCAATTTCATATTTTACGCTTACAAATCCGGAAGATTTTACGGTAAGGGATATGGGAGCCTTTAACAGAGTTGCCTTTAAGGAATACTTTTATGCCCGTCATGAAAATAAACAGCGGAAAGCCCTGGCAGTTTTTTATTTTACAAACATAGATGTAATGAAAAATGTTTATGGAGGAGAAAATTCCCACTATATGCTTAAACAGTTCATTACACATGCAAAGCAGTATACTGGCCGGAACTATTTCTTCTATCTTTTTCACAATACCCTTGCAATCTATTTTAAAAACAAGAATGATGCTGAAAAAAAACTTGGACAACTTATGGCAGATCCGTTGATGAATGTAAGACCTTATAAGGGTGCCGTGAACCACATTCATTTTCCCCTTCTCTATAAAACTTTTCTCCTGGATGATATTTCCATTCTTGAAAAAATCGACAACAACGCTGACAATCAGACTTATTCCAAACTGATTTCACTTCTCCGCTATGTTCAGCAGAGTTCTGATTCATCAGCCCACAAAATAAATTACATTGAACCGAATGACATTTATTCTTTAAATTACAAACTCTTTATTCAAAGCAGTGTAATGAAATCCGTTCAGAATAAATCTTTTGAAGTATTCCTCCAGCCTATTTATGATTTGAAGAGCAAATGCTTTAACAGTGCGGAAGCCCTTATACGGCTGAAAGATATTGAAGGAAATTACATTGCACCATCCCTATACATTCCTGAAGCTGAAAAAAATGAGCTGATTTTAATTATCGGGGACATTGCCCTTGAAAAGACCTGCGAGTACATTCACAAGACAAACTGCAGGGCACTTGGAATAAAAAAGGTTAATATAAATCTTTCAATTCAGCAGTGCATGCAGGAAGATGCTGTAGAAAATATACTGAATATTCTTGACCGCTGGCAGATTGAAAGAAATATGATCCGCCTTGAAATTACAGAAAGCCTTCTTGAAAACAGTGAGGGGCAACTTGAAAAAGTAATGAATCGTCTGATCAAGGAAGGCATTGAATTTGCACTGGATGATTTTGGTACTGGATATGCAAACACTTCGCGCCTGTTGAAATTTCCTTTCAGTGAAGTTAAATTTGACAAAAGTCTCCTTGATGCAGCTCTTAAAGATGAAAAAAATCTTATTCCACTTAAACATCTCATCAACATGGTAAACGAAATGGGGAAATCTGTTCTTGTGGAAGGAGTTGAATCACAGGAAAGTTCTGATTTAGTTGAAAAATTCGGTGCTGAAATGATACAGGGTTACTATTTTGCAAAGCCAATGCCAGCATCAGAGTTTACTGAATTTCTGAAAAAAGAAATGTAGCCTTTTTCATCAATTATTTGTTATCATATTATATATTCATCGGGTCTAAAATTTGATAGGAGTTTTCTATGAAAAAGATTTTTCTTTCTATATTATTACTTTCAATTACATTCACTTTTACCTCCTGCCAGACTCTAGCGGTCTTTCAGCCAAAAGCAGCTTCGAAAGTCGAAGATATAAGTACTCTTTTTGTTGAACAAAAAAATGAGGCAACTGGTCAAAATGAAATCATCATACCAGAAATGACTTCCTGTTATCCGGTTCGTTTATATATAACAAAAGGCCTTATCAATCCTTATAAATTAAATCTTGAAGTTACTTATGATGGAGATGTGTGGGTTTATACAAATAAGGTTCGCTTTTATTCAAAGAAAAAAAATCAGGCATTCGGACTGGGAAAATGTAATATAACAACAAACAAGGATGGAAGCGTAAAAGAAGTTTATACAGTTTCCCTTTCAGATACACAGGCTTCAGATTTATATTATCTTCTTCTTGAGGGAAGAATTAAAGTTCGTTGCGAAGGTAAACATATAAATACTGATAAGGTAAAAATTAATAATGTTGATCTTTTGATTAATACAATAAAGTATTACATAATGATTTCAAATGGATCCCTTAAGGATTAAAACATTTAAATAGTATAAAAAGGAGTTGATGATATCTATGAAAAAAAGTGTTTTTAAATTTTTACCAGGTCTCTTTTCAATTGGACTTCTGATTTTATTTTCTGCTTCATGTTCCAGAGTCACTGACTATAATACAGTTCATCTGGAATCCAAAACACAGAAATGTGAAGCAACACTGGACTATCCTCAATTTACATCAGGAAAACTTTCTGAGTTTAACAAAAATCTGGCACAGCAGGAAACAGTTTACTACAACATTATTGATGAATATTCAGATTTCTGGGATGAAATGCATACCATTTACGAAAATTCAGAGGAAGAATTAGATGAAGAATTAATTCTCCCCTATTACTATGATGTTAAAAGTGAAGTTACAAGTTCCGGCAGCATGATTTCAGTTATCTTCTATTACGAAAGTTACAGCGGAGGAGCTCACGGCCTTCACTATATTGATTCCATAACATGGGATGTAAACAAGAACAGGCAGTTGTCTATTGAAGAAGCTTCCGGCTTAACCACCGAAGAAATTTCCAGAAAATGTATTGAAGAATTGAAGGAACTTATTCCAGACGGAGGATGGATTGAAGAAGGAGCTGGTGTAGATGCTGTTTCATCAATGAAATTCTCCTGCGATAAAGATAAAATCTTTGTACACTTTTCTCCTTATGATGTTGCTGCCTATGTTTACGGAGCATTTACTGTAGAGATTAAATAATTGTTTCTTAGTTAATTTTTACATCAGGAGTTTAGCAAATGACATTAACTATCAATAATTATCAGGACACCCAGGTTGCAATAAAGTTTTCTTCCGGATTTAACACTTCTGTCCTTAACGCTGTAAAAAATGTTCCAGGCAGAAGATGGATTCAGGAAGAAAAAATCTGGCTTATTCCAAATAATCAAAAATCCATAGATATTCTTCTTGATAATCTTTATCAAACTAACCTTTTTAATATGGAAGAAAACGAATATCCAGAATTCCTCCCTAAAACAAATGGAAAGTTTGCTGAAGAAACAATCAATATGGAATTGAAGAAACTTCACGAGGCCTTAATTGTCCGCCACTATTCAGAATGCACTATTAAGCGTTATGATAAATGGGTTGAAGATTTTCTTAAGGTAAATATAAATAATTTTGAAACATTAAGTGAAAATACAATAAACGCTTATTTAAAAAAACTTGCAGTAATAAAAAATGTAAGTGCATCAACTCAAAATCAAGCTCTCGCTGCCCTTCTCTTTTATTTTCGATTTATAAGAAATACTCCAGTCAGTGAATTGAATTCTGTTATTCATGCAAAAAAGAAAGCAAGATTACCAGTAGTTTTCAGTCATCAGGAAGTGATTAAAGTCATAAATAATTTAAGCGGACAGAAAAAATTAATTGCAAAACTTCTTTATGGAACCGGGATGCGTTTGAATGAAGCTTTGTCCTTGAGAATTCTGGATGTGGATTTTGACCAGAATGAAATAATTATACGTCATGGCAAAGGTGACAAAGATCGTCATGTTATGCTTCCACAGATTATTATTCCAGAATTAAAGGCACACATTCAAAATGTAAAACAAATTCATGAGCAGGATCTTCTGGATGGATTTGGAGCAGTTGAGCTTCCTAATGCCCTTGCTGAAAAATATACAGATGGTTGCAAAGAATTTAAGTGGCAATGGCTTTTTCCTCAAAAGAACAGATGGATTAATAAAAACACAAAACAAGAGGGACGATGGCACCTGGATGAATCTCTTATGCAGAGAGCTGTAAAACAGGCAATTCTTGCAGCCGGTATAAATAAAAATGCCAGCTGTCATTCATTTCGACATACTTTCGCGACACACCTTTTGGAAAATGGTTACGACATACGTACAATCCAGGAACTTTTGGGACACAGTGATGTTAGTACCACAATGATTTATACACATGTTCTTAATAAAGGCCCCTGCGGTGTCATCAGTCCCCTGGATAAAATGTGATTTACATATTTTTTAATTAAAGTTTGTATTTTGGAAAAATCCTTTTGTTTCTTAATTTTAAAGTCTTTGATTTATACTTTGACTTTTTTTATCCGGCGATTTTACACGGATACGGATTTTTATGGATTACACGGATACTAATATTATATAGAAAAAATATGAACATCATGTTATAATTGGGGCTATAATGTATTTACAGCAGGTCTTACACTGACATCTTTAACAGTCAATCTCTCCTACTGTGGATACGGAGAAATATTGTTATACGGACGCCCTATTGGGGCGCTTAGAAAAAAATGAAAAGAAAAATACTTTTTACAATAATATTCTGTTTTCTTATTTTTAACACATTTTCTCAGCGTAATGATGATGTTTGTGTTATTGAAAGCATTGAGGACATAAAAGAAATAACTGTTACAAAAAGAAATTTTGGTGATAAAGAAAAAGATGTTACAGTAAAACTAAATGAAAAACAAAAAGCTGAATTTATCAATCGGATTACCCCTGCCCGAAAGCAGACTTTTATAAAGGTTATGCTTGAATATAAAGCGACAGTTTATTTTAACGACGGTAAAACAGAAGAAATATGGCTGAACGGTAAAGTAATTAAAAAAGAAGATGGAACAACTTATAAACTTCAAAACAATATTCAGCTATTTATAAATTCCTTATTTTCAAAGGAAGATACTTCAAAACTTTATAAAGAAAAAATCATAAAAACAGACAGCTGCAATATTCATGTATACCAGGCAAATTATTCAAGAAATGATTTGATTTTTTTAGGTGGTTCTGGACCTCTTGAATCTCCGGAAATTTTAAATTGTTCTTTTAAAATTGGACAGGAACTTATTGATGTACAGAATAGTTTCTTAAAGAAAAAATATTTAAAGGATTATATTAAACAAGAAAAGCTGATTGAATTGGCAGATTTATATTTAAAAATGATTTATGATACTAGCTGGAAGTTTTCATCATACGGGGTTTTTCCTCTTGATGAAAAAAAAGAAAAATGGTGTATTTATTTTGTTTTTAAGGCAAAAAATAATAAGAATTCAGGCTATGAACAAATATTAATGATGCCGGATGGTACAATTATAATAAGTGACAATAATTACGAAAATATTAAATTTGAATAATAAACGTATAACATGCACTTCAAAGCAGACGCACGGTCAAGCCGTGCGCTGTTTAAGTGCGTAGTTACACGGACGGCGCAATGAGCCGCTAAGAAAATGAAAAAAGGATTTGTTTTATTAATTGCGAGTTTAATTTTATTCTCAAGTTGTGTATGTATAGGTTCGAGAGAGTTCCCGATAGAACCCGTAAATGTAGTGGTAAGAAATTTCGATATTACTGAAACTGTTATAGTAAGACTTGATATTAATCTCATTAATATTTCATATGAAAAAAAGTTATCAAAGAAGGAATACGGAATATTTGATTCTTTTTTGGTAAACAATGAAATTGATGATAAAATGTTAATTCAACCACAAAAAGTAGATTTGGAAAAAAATCAATTGGAATGGCATAGATTCTGGGGTGGAGAAGCAATAACTCTTTTCAATTTGAATAATTCAAAACTTGAAGATAGGGTTGTATTACTTTTAAAAATAAATAATCATTTGTATTTTATAGATTCCAATTACATTGGAAAAAAAATACTGTTCAGATTAAACGAAGACAGAACTTTTACAAAATTAGATGTTAATCAATATGAAAATCTATTTTCTGTAAATTATAATAAAGATGAAAAGCACAATTTTGAAGTGACAATCAAGCTTACGGAAAATTAGAATATTTTTTAATCGAGTCAAGCTCGATTAAAAAATGAAATTGAACTTTTAGAGCTCGGGCGAAGAAGCGGTTATATAATTGGAAACTAATAGAAAGCAAGTCGAGCTTGCTTTCTATTAGTTATTAAACTTTAAGGCGACACAAGGTAGCGGTAGTACGCGACTTTCGTCGCTTAGAATTGTTCATAAAAAAAACAAAGCGTTGCTTCTGAAATATAAATTTCTTTTTATAAGAAAAAAATAAGGTATAATATTTCGAGGAGCAAGATTTTCGTGTAACAAAGCTTCAAAGCCGACAAACCGGTCGAGCCGGTTTGCGGTTTAAGCAATTGTTACACGGACACCCACACTGGGGTGCTTAGGTTATAAAAATGAAAAAAAATGTAATAGTATCAATATTAATATGTTTTGTATTTTTAGGCTGTAAAAATACAAATAATTCTTTTCATAATTATATAATTTATTCACAGAAAATCGCAGAAATTATGGATGAAAAAATTAGAAATATCGATAATCTTGATATATCTCCATATTTCATAAATGATGAACTAAAGACAGAACTTGTAAAACAGGATTATACGAAACCTTCGAAAGAAACAATTTTAATATACAAATACTCTGTAAATGGGCCATTACCATATTACTTTGAAGAAGAAAATAAACTACCAGATGTATTACAAAAGGAAAATTATAAAACAGCAGTTTTTTCTTTATTTGAACACTTCTGTTCCCAGTTACCAACTGAGTTGATTCCACCTACTTACGCTTTGCTTTCCTACGATCTTTTTGTTGATAGTAGGATTAATAAACAGCCGGCAATATGTATTATGGAATATGAAGATGCCTATCCAATCGTAATATCCTTTGTTACAGGAGAAAATGGTGCAGTTGTTACAAAAAGTTCGATTGTATTTGATAAAACAATAAATCTGGATACATTCACTTCAGATTTATTCTGGGCAAATTTAGAACTAGATGGAATGTATGTTTTTCCATTAGACTAAGATATGAGAATAATTTTTAATCGAGTCAAGCTCGATTAAAAATGAAATTAAACTTTTGGGATTGGACAAAGAAGCAGTTGAATAAAAAGGAAAATAAAAGAAATCAAGTCGAGCTTGCTTTCTTTTATTTATTTGACTTTAGGGCAAAACAAGATAGAGGTAGTACGCGACTTTCGTCGCTTAGAAAAGTTTACATAAAAATAGAAGCGTTGCTTCTAAAAAAATATAAATCTCTTTTTTTTATAAAAAGAATATGAGAAATTATATTTCGAGAAGAAATATTTTCGTGTAACAAAGGTTCGTAGCCGACAGGCAGTCAAGCTGCCTGCGGTACAAACAGTTGTTATGTGGATTGCCAGTGGCAACAAAAAGGAAAAAAATTATGCCAACAATCGAAATTGTTTCATTAGATTGTAATAGATTATTACCCATAAAAAATAGCACACTTCCTTTTACTGTATTACAAAATAGAAAATTAATTAGTCATAGAAGTTTATTTCAAGAAGAGTTATGAAAGGATACAATAAAAGTGCAGTCGAAAAATACCTAAAATTTTACGATAATAAAGAGAGGTATTTCGAATGCAAAGGTACAACAAAGAATTCAGGGAAGAAGCAAT
>JAEEGF011902594.1_pt1 | contig 11272 bp, 10 predicted proteins | sample 9134171 | NCBI WGS metagenome assembly JAEEGF01 (sample SAMN16246542, study PRJNA631951) | gut metagenome | biome: gut microbiome; feature: rumen; material: AP-attached | host: Bos | place: Iran: Karaj | collected 2018-10
AGTAGGGCTGCCAGGGGCGTACGTGAATCTGGGGGTGCGACTCGTCGCGGAAGTCCCAGATCATGAACAGGTAGCCGTCATCGGAGTAGGTGGACGACTGGTAGCCCTGGCGCAGCAGCACGCCGTAATAGCCTTCGATGGAGGGGTGTTTGGACACCTTGATATCCGAGAAGGTGACGTGGATGTACTTGTTGTTCGGGAACACCCGCGTGCGCAGTTTTTCGATGTATTCGTGCTTGCGCTGCTGGGTGTACACGATGTCGGGGCTTTCCTTGAGAACGGCCGCGCGGTCTCCGGCTTTGCGGCGGACGGCCTTGCCGGTGATGATGAGGGCGTCGTCGCTGAAGACATTCTCCAGAAAGTCGATGTCCTTGCGGTTGTAGGCGGTACGGAACTGTTCCACGTAGTCCAGGATCATCTGACGGCAGCGGAGGTCCTTCACCTCGGAGCCGTCCGACATGACGTTCCGGTACAGGTGGCTCTGGAGGGCCAGGTTGATGCGCGTGACGGTTCCGTCCTTCCCCATGTCAATGACCAGCTCCTGATAGTCTGTCTTTCCACCATCGGCCTTCAGCTCGATGGGGACATTCCTCACCTGGAAACCGGAGTAGGTGGTGAGGATGCGCTCCACAATCATTTCTTCCTCGCAGCGGAAGGGCATGTTGTTCCACAGCATGCCGATGGCCATTGAGGCGTCGTCGTCCATCTTCACGGCGGCAAAATCCGGTGCGGCGCCGCTCTCGTACGCGGCGTTGAAGCTGGTGAGGAGGGCCGACAGGTTATTCTCGATCTTTCCCCGCAGGGCGGCGTCCGGAAGGCCGTCGCTCACGGTGAAGGAGATGCTCTGGGCGTTGAGGCCGATGGCCAGGGTTAGGGTCCAAAGCGTTAGAAGGAATTTTTTCATAGCGCACTGCTGCTTTTGAGTCCGTCAATGTATACCCACAGGGGGGCGTTTCTGTATTTGAGGGGTGTGTCCGTCTGTCCGGTCCTCACGTCTTTCCGGTTGAAGGCGGCGTCCAGGGGCGTCATGACCTGGACGATCTTCCGGCTGCGGGGCTCGAAGAAAAGGAGGAGGCCCTCGTTGGCGTAGGGCTGCGACTCGTCGTCAATCTTCTGGCCGGTGCGGATTTCGGGGGCGAGGGGCGAGGCGGCGATGAGGTCCAGGACTTCGCCGATGGTGCCGGCGGCAAGGATGCTGCCGATAAACTGGTCCAGGGCTTCTTTCCGCGTGTCGCTGCCCAGCTTTTCCGCGAGAGCCTGTTCAAGCTCCTTCAGGCGGGACTTGTCAATGTAGGCGAGGGTGCGGTAGCAGTCCGGTCTCAGCAGGACCGTGACCGACTGGATGAGCTCCTCCGGGATTTCCTTTTTCTCCTTCAGGAAAGGGAATTCATCGCTTTCGAGGAAGGCGTCGGTCTGCACTTTGAGCTCCTTGCGGGCTTCCCGGAGCGAGACTTCCGGGTTGGGCTCGTCCGGCAGGGTAGACTGGCCGTAGAGGTACGTGCCGGTGTCCCTTTTGATCTGGTTGATGGCTCTGAGGAGGCTGTCCCTTTCCTGGGCGCAGAGGGCGGCGCTCAGAAGCAGTGCCATGAGTGTGATTAATCTTCTCATCGGGCCAGGTTGTGAATGGGCGTGAACGTATAGGCTTCGGCTGTCATCGTTCCGGTATTTCGGTCCAGGAGGGCCTTGGGAATGGTGAAGTTGAAGGTGTGGCAGTATCCGAGGGCGGGACTCACCAGGAAAAGGGAGGCTTTGATGGTGTCTCCTTCCTGGGATTCGATTCCCACGTAGGGCTTGAAGGTGGGGTCTGACAGGCAGAATTCGAGGAGCGTTGCCAGCGGAAGTTCCACTTCCTGCGTGGCGTAGTTGTAGCGGCGCTGCCGGAGCTGGACCGTATACCGGGTTTTGCCGGTGAATCCGCTGAGGAGGGTGGTGACGGTCTCTGCGGGGAGCGAAGCGTCGTGGACGGGGGCATAGCCTTTCCACGAGCGGGTAAAGTATGCTTGCCGGCGCACGGATTCGGTTTCATAGCAGCCCTTGTCCATCACGTAGAGGTTGCGGTCCACGCGCTGCAGGGAGTCGGGCTGGGGCTGCTCTCCGGTGGGTTCGTAGAGGGACAGCCGCTGCATGAAGGCTTCTTCCAGCACGGCTTTGTCGGGCCCCTGGGCTGGTGCCTGCATGCTGAGGAGCAGGAAGGCGAGGATGACGGCTAGCTTTTTCTGCATTTTCCCAGTTTTTGGTCTGCCTCGTGGTCGGGGTTGTCTCCCAGCTGGATGAAGGCTTTCTTGGTGCCGCTCTTGGAGTACCATTCGCCGTAGTTGAGGTGGCCGTTTTTCCAGTCTCCCTTGATGTAGTCTCCGGGCTCGGCGTACCGCTCTTCGGCGTCGTGCATGTCAATGCGCCGGCGAGTCTTGAAGGTGTACGTGCCAAAGCCGTCGGGGTAGCCGTTCACAATGTCTCCGGTGAAGGTGTCGGCGGAGGTGGAGGTGGCCGATGCCTTGGGCTGCGCGGCTTTGGGCTGTTCGGCTTTAGGTTCGGCTTTGGGCTGTTCGGCCGTGGGCTGGACTGCCGGCTGCGCTGCTGCGGGCTCGGTCTTCTGCTGCGCGACGGCTGCCGGCTTCTGTTCCGGAGCGGACGGTTTTCTGGTGAGGAAGAAGGCGCCGGCGCCGCCCAGAAGGACCAGCGCCGCCACCACGACGGGCAGCGTGACGCTCTTTTTTCCGGGGGCCGATGGTGCTTTCTTCACGGCCGGAGCGGGTGCTGGCGTGGGCGTGGGTGCGGGTGCTGGCGCAGGGGCTGGTGCCGGTTTGGGCGCCGGAGCCGGTTCTGCCTGTTTTTTGTTGTGCCCCAGATAGTCATGGAGAAACTTGGCAACCATCTCGTAGTCCTTCTCCCGGCTGCCGCGTGTCTTGATGTGCTGCTTGAGGGAAAGGAAGTACTCGAGGTCGTCGTCGAAGGGGTTCTCGTCCAGGAGGTAGGGAACAATGTGCTTCCTCTGGTTAAAAGCAATGGTTACCTCGTTCTTGACATGCTCCGACTTGCAGGACTCGTTGCTGCAGATGACCACCATGGCATCGCAGGCTCTGAGCGCGCGCGTGATCTCGCCGGAGAAGTTTCCGGAGGTTAAGTCTCTCAGTGTAATCCAGCACGGGATTCCGTGCTCTTCAAGGTAATGGGTTAGTTCTTCGGCTATCTGTCTGTCGCAGCTGCCGTAACTGATAAAAACCATTTCTGTCGTTTTTATGCTTCAAACGACAAAAATACCAATTTTGTGTACAAAATGCAATAGTTGCTTTTTGACTCTGTCTCCTTGCCCCCCATACGCGTCCTTTTACGGTTTGTGCTAATGCCCGGCACAAGCCAGTGCCTTGAATCCCTTCCAGAGACTGTCCATCAGGTCTCGGCTGGAGAACGCCTCCTCCGAGCGCTCGGCGGCGAGGGCATCGCCGGTGTAGCCGTGTATCCACACGCCAAGGGCTGCGGCCATCTGGTGGCTGTACCCCCTTGCAAGGAGGCCGCCTACAAGGCCAGTGAGCACATCTCCGCTTCCTCCCTTGGCAAGGGATGGTCCTCCGGTCATGTTGATGAGAATGTCACCATCCTCGGTGAAGACCCTTGTTCGGAACCCTTTGAGTACGAGTGTGCATCCGGTGTATACACAGAGCTCTCTTGCAAGGAGCACCTTTTCGTCATCGCTGCCGAAAGGGAAGAGTCTCCGGAGCTCGCCCATGTGCGGGGTGAGGATAGAGCCCCTCGGCACAAGCGACACCCAGTCGGGCGTGTACGAGAGAATATTGAGTGCATCGGCGTCCAGCACCATCGGCACGTCTTCCGAGACGGCTATCGACAGGAGGTCCATCATGGCGTTCATCGTTCCGGCCGCCCTTCCGAGTCCCGGGCCCACGGCAACGGCCGCGTACTTGCGGAGGGACAGGGGCGATGTGCAGAAGTGCTCCTCGGTTTCTTCGGAGAGCATGGCCGATGGGCATGTGGTGACGGCTGCCTGCAGGGCACGGGACGTAGAGTGGAGCGTTACCAGGCCGCAGCCCGACTGTAGCGCCGCTCCGGTTGCAAGCACGGCCGCTCCCGGCATCCGTTCGCATCCGGCAATGACAAGAAGGTGTCCGTAGTTGCGCTTGTGGGTGTCTGCTTCCCGGCGCAGGAGCCGGGGGCGAAGGTATTCGGGAGTGATGGGGATCATTTGCGCTGTCCAGGATATCGCCGGCAGGCTTACTGGTACTTCTGGAAATTATACTTCTTGCGAAGATCCAGCTTGGTCTCTTCGTCCTGATGGGTGAAGTAGGCCTTGAAGCCGGGGCAGAAGTTGATGTGCCAGCGCCAGAACCGGCCCTTCAGTGATTTGGGATTCTTTTCATAAGCTGCGCGTAACTTGCAGTTCTCGCAGGGGTAAGACGTTTGTGCCATGTGTAATTGTATTTCTGTACTTACGATCTTAAGCAGGATTTGCCGTGAATTATGCTTTTGTTCGTCATCACTTACGATCTTAAGCAGGATTTGCCGGGAATTACGCTTAAGATCGTAAAAGCCTAAATCACCTCAATCTCGCCGCTCGGGATCCAGCCCTGGCGGCCATCGGCGATCTCGATCTGGGAGTAGCCGCCCACGTTGTCAAGGATGCGCACGCGGGTGCCTTCGTGCAGGATGAAAAGGTCCTTGGCACTGCCATCGGAGGGGGAGCTCTTGACGCTGGAGACCGGGCGCATTACGATGGCGCGGTCCTGTGCGAGGGCCTCCTGCCGCTGCCACTGGGCGAAGTCCCAGCCCAGGAAGGCAAGGATGAGGCAGGCAATGCCGACGAAAAAGCCCAGACGGCGCCGGCCCGACGTGCTGCCCAGCAAAAAGAGCAGGGCGCAGGCTACGGCGAGGGCCAGGAACACCAGGCACAGCGCAGCCCAGATGTTGGACGGCAGCAGGTAGCACAGGGCGTGTCTCCACTGTACGAAGAAAATCTCAGGCACCTCTTCAATCTTGTCCTGGGTAAGGGCCCGTGCAAAATCCAGATTGTAGCGCACATCGGCGTCGGAGGGGTCCAGGCGCAGGGCACGTTCGTACCAGAGAATGGCCGGAGCGATCTCTCCGCTCTTGAAATACGCATTGCCCAGGTTGTAATAGAGTTCCTTGGACATGAGACCGGTGGCCTCCACGTCCTTCCAGTCCTTGAGGGCCTGGTCAAAATCTCCCTGCGTATAAGCTTCCACGCCAGCCTGGAAGAGAGAATCCGGGTAGGACAGGGACTGTGCCTCAAGGCCTGCAGGAAGTGTCAGAAGCAGCACGGCCAGCATGGCGGCACCGCTGCTGTGGGAAGAAGTCTTTTTCATGGAAGCGTCAATGGCGGTGATGGTGGCAACCGCTTTCTCATAATGATCGTTCATGGCCTCGTGGCCGGCGTCGGGAGCATAACGTGCCTCTTCGCAGGCATCCAGGAGCGCGGTGAAATCGGTGGCAACGGTCTCCGGAACCCCGCGGGACACCAGCGCGGCCTCGATATTTTCCTTGGTAAGGTCTGCCATATCCATGGCCAGCTTGTCTCCCACAAAGCCCAGGAGCGAGCGGTGCAGTTCCTCGTAGAAGGCCGTGTACAGGTTCTTCTGGAGGAAGTCACGGGCCTGTGCCAGCCGTTTGAGCGCCTGGCGGGTGGCTTTGCGGCCACGGGTGCCCACGACATCGGCCCGCCGGGCGGCAGCCTTCCGGAAGCCCAGCCAGAAACCAAGCCCTGCAAGGAGGAGAAGCAGTACGGTGCCCCACCAGGCCCTGGAATAGACGAAGAAGCCTTTGTCCGTTCCGAGGGCGGTCTTGGTACGGATAAAGCGGATGTCCTCACCGAGGTTCTTCACGCCTTTTCTGTCTACGACCAGCGTGGAACCGCTTTCGGGGACGCTGGTGGTGGCCGATGCGCTGCGCGCCACCTTGATGGGCAGGGCGGCGGCGGTGGCGACGGCGTAGCGGCGTTTGGCTACATCATAATAACCATATTCCACCGGGCCCAGGGTGAACTCTCCGGCGCTGCGGGGAATGAACGGATATTCAAAAGTCTTGGAGCCGGACGTGCCGCTCTTGTCGGTATTCACCGACGTCTTGACGTCATATACCTCGAAGTCCGGCGGGAAGCTCACCTTGGGAGCTTCGAGCAGGGCGATGTTGCCCTTTCCGGAGAGGGTGATGACGAGGGAGGCGGCGTCGTGCGTCTTCAGGGAATCCTTGCTCAGACGTGCCTGGATGGAGAATTCGCCCACGCCTCCGCCGAAGGATGCGGGTGCGCCGGCCGGCAGGGCCGATACATGGAGCGTGGCCGGTTTGGTGCTCACGCGCTGGCGTACGGTTGTGTAGTCGCTGCCGAAGAAGTCGTCGAAGATGGAGCCGGTTCCGCTACGGCGGCGCTGGACGTTCACCAGGCACACAATCTCGGCGGGCTCGATGGTCTGGTCACCCGCCTTCTGGGGAATGAGGACCCACTTGCGCAGGACGGCGCTGTCGTACATGGTTCCGTTCAGCTGCTCCCGCTGGAACTCAATGTTGGAAGGCGTGTCCACTTCCTGGCTCCAGAAGCCCTTGAAAGCGGGGAAGCGGGCATTCTCGAAGCCCACCAGGTTGGCCCGCTGGTAAATCTTGAGGGTGGCGGTAACGGGCTCTCCCACCACCACGCTGCTGCGGCTCAGGGTGAGCCGCATGAAGATGTCCTGCTGGGCCGATGATCCTGTCTCCTCCTGCGTACTGGACTGCGACTGTCCCTGCGCCCCCTGTCCGGCCTGCTGGCCCTGCTGCGCTCCGCTCACTACCTGGATGGTTACGGGCTTGGAGTGGATGGTGTTTCCCTTGACCTTGGCCGATGCCGGCTGGATGGTGAAGTTGCCGGCCTTGCGCGCCTGCAGGATATAGGTGTACGAAGTCTGTGAGGACCGGGTGGTCTTTCCGTTGATGATCTGGACGCTGCGGGATGTACCTTTCTGGGGGCCCCACACCACGGTGAAGTCTTCTCCGGCTTCCCAGGTAAAGTCCGAGGGCTCCTGCTCTCCTTCTACAACGAACACCAGATTGAAGCGTTCACCCACCTCTACAATATTATGTACCTCCACGCCGATGGAAGTCTGGGCCATGGCGGCGAGGCCGGCAAGCGCGGCGACGATACTCACAAACAGTCTTTTCATACTTCTACCAATTCTTTTCCTTCTGACGGGACTTCAGGACGGCAGCCTTTTTCTCGTCCACTTTTTCCTGTGTCTGTTTTTCCTTGTCCTGGATGGCCTGCAGCAGCTGCTGTGCCTGCTGGGGACTCAGCTGTTCCGGTTGCGGTTGCGGCTGCTGGCGCTGGTCCTTATCCTGGTTCTGGTTCTGCTGGTCCTTATCCTGGTCCTGATTCTGCTGGTCCTGCTGATCCTGGTTCTGGTCTTTATTCTGATCCTGGTCCTGCTGATTCTGGTCCTGATTCTGATTCTGGTCCTGGTTCTGCAGGTGATACCTTGCATAGGTGTAGTTCTCCTTGGCGGCGATATCGTCCGGATGCACCATGAGGTACTGGATGAAGCAGTTTACGGCCGTCTGCCAGTCCTGCCGGGCTATGGCGATGTCTCCCTTGTTGAACAGCACGTCCGACTCGAATGCACCCACGTTCAGCGAGTCCACGGGAATGGCTTCCATCTGCTTCGCGGCTTCGTCGAAGCTGCCCTGCCGGTACAGGTTGTTAGCCAGGTTGTATCGGCCTTTTACCTGCGTGGAGTCTTTGAGAAGCCCCTTGCGGTAGTCGATATCGGCCTGCCCGTAATTCTCTTTCCGGAACGCACGGTTGCCTCTTCTGAAGTCTGCCTTCTGGGCGAAGGCAGCCGTGGAAAGGCATAGCAGTGCAAGAATTCCTATGACAGTTTTTCTCATCATACCTCAAACAGTTTGCGGCGGGGCTTGCGCTCGCCAATGAGCATTTCCAGGACGAAGAGCAGAAGGGCTATGCCAAAGAAGTACATGTACTGCTCGTCATACTCCTCGAACACCACGCTGCCAAACTCTTCATCCTCCATGCGGCGGATGTCCTGGATAATGGGGTTGAGGCCGAACTCTTCCCCTCCGGCGTGGATGTATGCGCCGCCGCCCGCGCGGGCGATGTCCCGCAGCATTTCTTCGTTAAGTTTGGTGACGACGATGTTCCCTTCCTTGTCCCTCAGGAGTTCTCCGTCCATGGGGATGGGCTGGCCTTCGGCAGAACCTACGCCGATGGTGTAGACCTTGATGCCCAGCTCCGCGGCCTGCTTGGCAGCGCCCACGGCGTCGTCCTCATGGTTCTCGCCGTCGGAGATGACCACAATGACGCGGCTCTTTTCGCTCTGGGCGCTGAAGCTCTTGATGCTCAGGCGAATGGCGTCTCCGATGGCCGTACCCTGAACCGGGATGGACTCGGTGTCGATGTTGTTCAGGAACATCTTGGCGCTCACGTAGTCGGTGGTGACGGGCAGCTGCACGAAGGACGTACCGGCAAAGATGACAAGGCCGATGCGGTCTTCCTGCAGACGCTCGGTCAGGCGCGCGATGGAAAGCTTGGCACGCTCCAGGCGGTTGGGGGAGTAGTCCTGCGCCAGCATGGAGTTGGAAACGTCCAGGGCCACGATAATCTCGGCCCCCTTGGTATTTCTCTCGGCCAGCTTGGCGCCGGTGCGGGGCCGGGCCAGGCCGATGGCGAAAAACGCAAAGGCCAGGGAAAAGAGCACGGCTTTCACCCAGCCCTTGGACCGGGAGCGGGAGGGCATGAGGGCCTCTACCAGCGCCGGGTCTCCGAAGGCTTTCACGCGACGGGCGCGCATATATCGCATGATGCCGTATCCCATGAGGAAAACGGGCACCAGAATGAGCAGATACAGATACTTGTAATCGGCAAACATCAGCATACCGGCATCCTCCTCAGAATAAAGGCGATGAGCACCTCCAGCATCAGGCACACCAGTGCCGCCAGGGCGTATCCGCCAAACAGGTCCTTGTATACGGGGAAGGAATCCACGCTGGTGCGGGTCTTCTCCATCTGGCCGATCTCTGCGTAAATCTCGCTGAGCTTGGTGTTGTCGGTGGCGCGGAAATACCGGCCGCCGGTACCGTCGGCTATATTTTTCAGGAGCGGCTCGTCAATCTCCACGGGGACGTTCCGCATCTCGATGCCCCAGGGCGTCTGCACGGGGTAGGGAGCCTGCCCATTGGCACCCACGCCGATGGTGTACACGCGGATGCCGTAGGTCTTGGCAATCTCCGCCGCCATGGCAGGGTCTATCTCTCCCATGTTGTTGACGCCGTCCGTCAGGAGAATCACTACCCGGCTCTTGGCGTCGGAGTCCTTCATGCGGGCCACGGCGGTGGCCAGGCCGTTGCCGATAGCCGTACCGTCCTCGATGAGGTCTGTCTGGACGTCCTTCATGAGGTTGATGAGCGTGGCGCGGTCGGTGGTGAGGGGGCACTGCGTGTAGCTCTCGCCGGCAAACACCACGATGCCCATGCGGTCGGAGGGCCGCTGGGCGATGAACTCGATGGCAATGTCCTTGGCGGCGCTCAGGCGGTCGGGCTCAAAGTCCCGGGCCAGCATGGACGTGGACACGTCCATCGCAAACATGATGTCAATGCCCTCGGTATCCACCTTCTCCACCTGGGAAGAGGACCGCGGCCGGGCGATGGCGATGATAATGAGGCAGAGGGCCGATGTGCGCAGCACAAACGGCAGGTGCCGGATAATCTCGAAGATGCTTCTTCCGCCGGCTTCCCAGGCCTTCAGGGCCGATACGCGCATGTGCGCGTGCCGGTCCTTGAGCTCGATGTAAAGGTACCGTCCCGCAAGGAGAGCGGGAATAAGAAGAAGGAAAAGCAGTTTGGGATATTCAAAATACATGGCTACTCCTCCTTTTTGTCATTCCCGGCCTCACCGGGAATCTCTTCTTCCAGCTGCGCCTGGTACGTTGTAGTGACAAACCGGACGGCCTGCGGAATCACCTGTGCATTGTCTTCGTCGCTGGCGGTGTATTTGGCGAACTTCACGAAATCGGCCCGCTCGAAGAGGTCTTTCATCTCACGGTAGAGTTCCTCCGGGATGTCGGTGCCCTTCAGGCCCTCGAAAATCTCTGCGGTGGTCATTTCCATGGCACCTACCTCGTAGCGGGATGCGATGTAGGCCCTGAGAATGTCGGTGACGCCGGAGTAGAAGGCCTTCTGCTGGTCCGGCTTCCAGTGCTTGTTGCCGCGGAATTTCTCCAGTTCGCGGAGGGCACGGATGTGGGCGGGTTCGGCGTTTTTCTTCTCCTCCTCCTTCCTCTTCCGGGTTACGAGCCAGAGGATGAGGGCGGCCACAATCATTCCTCCCATGCCAATTCCGTAGATCCAGGGGAACAGTTCCGCCAGGGTGTAGGGGAACTTCTGCTGCGGATGGATGTCGTGGGGCTGGAAGGTTTCAAGGTCTATGGAAGGCTCTGTCACCTGCATCATCTGGCGGTTGAACACCAGGGTGTCGCGGCCCACCAGGCACTGCAGTTCAAAGAGCTCGTAGTCTCCGGGGATTTCGGGTGCCAGGGTTAAGTAGGCCCGGATGTCGTAGCGGGACAGCGTGTCTTTGCGTCCCGACACTTTCACGGAATCCAGCTGCCAGTCCTTCAGGATGGCCAGATGCCCTTCGCGGGCGGTGCGCTCGCGCGTGGCTGCGTCCAGCACCGGCAGGGCGATGGGGGTGCCTTCGGCAATGTCCTTGAGCTCCACTCCGTAATGGAACTGGTCCCATACCAGCACGGAATCCCTTTTCTGCAGGGGCTCCAGGAAGGAAGGACCGGCCATGATGCGGCGCCCGCCCTCTTCCTCAGCGAAAAGGGCCGTGCTCGCGAGCAGGGCTGCTATGGTAAGTTTTACTCTCATCTTCTATGGAATAAGGCCATGAGGCCGCGCACATAGTCTTCGTCGGTGCCAATGTCCACGTGGTCTACCTGGTATCTCAGGAACAGACGCTCCGCCTGGGAGGAGACGCTCCGGAACCACTGTCCGTAGGCTTCCCGTACGGAGCGGGAACTGGTGTTGATCCAGCGGGAGGCGCCGGTCTCGGCATCTTTCGCATGCACGAGGCCAACGTCCGGGAGGGTTTTCTCGCGGGGGTCGCTTACCCTTACTACCGACACGTCGTGCCGGCCCACGGCCACCTTGAGCGCCTCTTCGTACCGCGGGGCAACAGCGGCCTTCACATCCAGCCTGTCCGAGCGCACAAAGGCGGTGCACATTTGCTTGCTTGCGGTAGTGAGATAAGGCAGGGCTT
>JAEEGF011936688.1_pt1 | contig 11272 bp, 8 predicted proteins | sample 9134171 | NCBI WGS metagenome assembly JAEEGF01 (sample SAMN16246542, study PRJNA631951) | gut metagenome | biome: gut microbiome; feature: rumen; material: AP-attached | host: Bos | place: Iran: Karaj | collected 2018-10
GTATAAAGTTCCCCTACGCTGCGACGACGAGTTTATCTCACGCCTGAACCTGAAGAAAGATGGTCTTAAATACCTCTTCTATCAGGATATCTACCGTGCCAGCGACGAAATACTCTGTTTCCGTGCCACCGTGGAACTCGTCTGTCTCATCAACGGTCGCTTAGGCAACAGCCCTGAATACGACGAGGCCTTCAAGGACTTTATCTGATCAACCATGATGAGAAGAGTGGCGCTTTTGCTGTTGGCAACAGTCTTTGTTGTCCGTATCCTGGCTGTCGATGTCAAGGAATGCGGAGCCGTGGGCGATGGCGTGCATATCGACTCACCTGCCATCAACGAAGCCATCAGGAAAGTAGCTGACGATGGAGGTGGTGTGGTGACCTTGTCTGAAGGCACCTACCTCTGCTATTCCATCCACCTGCAGAGCAACGTCACCCTACGATTAGAGAAAGGTGCCATCCTGAAGGCTGCACCTGTCACTGAGACTGCTGGCTATGACGAGGCAGAGCCCAACGACTCTCATTATCAGGACTTTGGACACAGTCACTGGCATAACTCACTGCTCTGGGGCGAGAATCTGCACGATGTCGTCATTGAGGGTGAAGGACTGATCGATGGCACTGGTGTGCTCTCCCGAGGTGAACCCCGTCGCGACTATCAAGGAATGCCTGAAGCTAACAAAGCACTGGCTCTGCGCGATTGCAGGAATGTTACCATCCGAGGACTCCGTTTCCTGCAGTGTGGCCATTTTGCCCTCCTGCTCACAGGTGTCGACGACCTGTTGATAGAGCATGTCACAGCCGATACCAATCGCGACGCTTTCGACATCGACTGTTGCGAACGCGTCACGATCAGGAACTGTCGCGTCAATACCGTCAACGATGATGCCATCGTACTGAAATGTTCTTATGCCCTGGGACGTGAGAAACCCACAGAACATGTGCTGATCGAAGATTGTAACGTGAGTGGCTTTGATTTAGGCTCGCTCCTCGACGGCACCTGTACGAAGAACACGCTGAAAGCGCCTGATGGCGATGGACCAACAGGGCGCATCAAACTGGGTACAGAGAGCAATGGCGGATTCCGTCATATCACCATCCGCAACTGCACCTTTGATCATTGCCGGGGTCTCGCCTTGGAGACAGTAGATGGCGCTGCGATGGAAGATATTGATGTCAGCGACCTCACGATGAACGATATCTGCAACTCACCTATTTATATACGTCTTGGCGATCGCATGAGGGCACCTAAGGGATTCCACCCTTCGTCCACCAAGAACATCCGTATCCGCAACATCCACGTCACGGATGCTGACAGCCGCTATGCCTGCTTGATTGCTGGCATCAAGGATCATCCTGTCAGCGATGTCCTCATCGAAAACCTCTATGTGCAGTTCCGTGGTGGCTTGACGCTCGATGACGTCAAGGAGCAACGAGGTCGCAAGCCATTCTTCATTCCAGAAGTCCGCAAGTCAACGGAACCAGGCGAAGCCAACTACCCAGAGCCTTCAGCCCACGGCATCCAACCAGCCTGGGGATTCTCCATCAGCCATGCAGAAAACATCCGCATGAAGAACATCCGTCTCGAAACCCTCCACCACGACGAGCGCCCCTGGCTCTTCAAGGAAGCCACCAAGCATCTCCGTTTCCACAAAACCCACATTTCAAATTAATTTTCAAAACCTTTCTCCCTTCTTAGCTCGTTTCTTCGTGAATCAGGTGTACATCGCACTGTGGGAAGGCGATGATGATGCCGGCGGCATTAAGTGACTCGTAGATTACCTCCTTGGCACGGTCCACGTAGCCGATGCGCTCAGCTACCAGCACGTACTGCTTCACGTTGATGTCGACAGCGCTGTCGCTCATGTTGCCTACTACCACATAGACGCCGTGCTTGGGATCCACTATCTCGCGGCCGTACTGGTCCTTGGTACGCATCTTCTGCATACCCTCCACCAGCACCTTGCGCACCTGCTTGATATCGGTACCGTAGGCCACGCCAACGGTGATGACGGTAAGCTCGTAGGAGTGGTTGCGGGTGAGGTTGTTGAAGTTCTTGCCAAAGAGCGACGAGTTGAGGAACGACATTTCCGTGCCTTCGATGGTCTCTGCCTGTACGCATTGGTAGTTGATGGCGGTCACCTTGCCGCGAATGCCCTCGCACTCAATCCAGTCGCCAACCCGCAGGCGTCCGCCCATGAGCTGGATGCCGTAGATGAAGTTGTTGATGACATCCTTCAGCGCAAGACCGATACCTGCCGACAGACCTCCAGCCACCAGGCCAAGCGAGCCTGTAGGAATCTTCCACACGCTGATGACCACCACCGCAAAGCCCATCCAGATGAGTACGGTGATGATGCTGTTGCCCAAGGAGAGGTTAATCTCATTGGGGCGGATGGAGGTGCGGTTGTGCTTACGCATGAAAGCCTTGTAGCGGACATATTGCCAGATGGCGTGGATGGCCCTGCTGAAGTAACGCAGGACATAGTACAGTATCAGGATATAGACAATGCTCCTGCCCGACACCCGCAACGTCTCGAATCCGTCCTTGTCGAAGAGCTGGATGAAGGGATTCTCGTAGAACTTCACGTACAGGTCGTCGAAGTCGAAGATGCCCAATGACAGCCTGATGCACAGCGGCAGGGAGAGGAGTACGATGGTAGGAACGGCCACCTCGCGAATGAGGTCGTAGAACCAGGTGGCACCAAACAGCAACGACTCACGGTCTTCGTCGGACACGTAGGTTATGCGGTTGCGCATGTTGACGACACGCTTGTCTAACCACCGCTCCTTGTAACGCCCCATCAGGTCGAAGATGCAGACAACGGTAAGCCAGGCAGCCAGCAGGAAATACCACCACACCAGAATGAGCAGAGCCACAAAGGTGTAGCCAAAGAACGCAAAGACAAAGGCGACGAGATAGACTGCTAACGACACCCAGCCCAGCGTCCTGTCGACGGACACGGCCTTGCCGCCGAGCTTGATGCAACAGAAGAGCTGCCACACGACCACCAGCAGCAGGATGGGCGGGAAGAGCAGCACCATCAGCTTGTCGGACACAAAAGTGACGCGGCAGGCAATGATCATCAGCACCACCAAGAAGGTGGCGGAATAGAGCAGGAAGCCCTGACGGAACTGATCGGGGTTTACACGCAGCAGCAGCGAACCCGAGATGGCGACGAGCAGCCACAGGAAGGTGTTGACGTGCTCCACGCCCAAATTGATATATTCATCGCCATACAGGGAGAAACCAAACACCAGGAAATAGATGATGGTACCCGACAGTACGGAGATGATGGACAGCTTCTTTCTGGGAATATAGCGCTTCAGTCGGGTAAAGCGGTAAAGCAGCCAGAGAACCAGGAAGGTCATCACCCAGAAGAAAGCCAGCACAATGAGCTGCACGGCACAGACAAACAGCAGGAAGGTCTTCTCGCCCTTGCTGGTGAAATTCTGCAGGAACGTGGCATCATCATCATCTTCACTTTCCTCTTCTTCAAGTGCGTCAAAGCCCGCTACCATTTCTTTCATGCTGTACTGTTCATGCAGGTCCACCTTGGTCTTTTTCCAATAGTAGGCGGGATTTGCCAGTATCTCCAAGAACGGCGTCTGCCCGTCCACAAAGATATAGCGCTCCAGTTCCTGATAGCGCGACTCGGCGTAGTCGTTGGTCTCCTTCAGACGCAGATAGGCCTCCTGGTAGTGCGTGCTGTCGGCTATCACGGTAGCACGGTTGTCGGCGTTCATCTTCAGGATTTCCGAGGCAAAGAAGATGCAGGAGTCACGCAGCGCCTCGCCTATCGAGTCGAGGACAAAGGGAGCCGAGAGCGAATCCTTAACGGCAATCCTGATGACCTCTTTCTCTAACGAGGAGAGCGAGTCGGACAGGTGGACGTCCAACGAGTCGTTGCGGTAGAGCAGACTGTCGGGCACGATTTCCACCTCAATCTCCTTCATCATCGGCGGCAGTCGGCGCAGGGCCTCGATGAGTCGGGCATTGCGGTCAATCTCGTAGTTCAGGCTGCTGACAATGTGGTCGTACGGCCTGCGGTCCCTGTTGAAGTCCTTGTAGTCGACCGTCACCTTCTTCAGGGCGTAGGCCAGGTCAAACGTCATTTCCTGCTCCTGCGTATAGAGCAGGATGGAGAGCTCGTTCGACTTGTTGATGACGTCAATCATCCGTTGATGCTGACGCTCATAGTCATCGTTAAAGCGCTGCTGTGCCTCTGCACGCTGCTGATACTCCGTCTGCAGTTCCGAGCAAAGCTCCTTGAGCGTATTTGTCAGCGAACGTCCGCTCACGATGGCCCAGAGCGGAATGGCACACACACAGAGTGTTAAGGTAAGGGTCAGCAGTTTCTTTTTCATCGTTTTCAGGTTATAGTCTCACGCCAAACGACAGGCGGGCGTAGGCATCGTAGATGTTGACTTTGCAATGATCGCTCTTATAGTTGAAATTGTTGTACTGCGCCTGGACGCCAACGAAGTAGTTGCTCCAGTTGTAGGCTATGCCAAGCCGCAGGTCAAGGTTGATCCGGAACATGCTGTGGATAACATCTGGCTCAATTTCCCAATAGTCAAACTGAGGGTTCTCCTTACCGACCGCCATCTCGATGGGCTTATGCGTCTTTCCGTTGGCCCATGTCTTCGTTTCCTTGTTCCAGTCGCCGTAGTTGTCAACAGGTTCTTTGGGAGAAATGTCGTAGTTCATTTCGTACCTGTAGGCTTTCACACGGTTATAGACGTTGACGGTAGGCATGGCCATCGCGTTGACCACAAGGCCGCGCAGCGGCACCCAGTTGTAGCCGTAGCCGATACCGAGGTTGGCCTGGTGTACTTTGACGCGGTAGATGCCGTGGCCGATAAGCATATAGAGAAAGTTCCGGATGTCAGAATAGTCGAACGACGACTGATACCACGTGGCTCCTAACAGCAGTGAGCCTGCGGAGCGACGCTGGATGACCGACTGGTTGTAGGCGGCTGCCTGTGAGTAGCGACGCCCGTTGAACACATAGTAGCCATTGACATAGACGGACCGTATCCATACAGGTGCATCCATGCTGACAACAGTGTCATACGGGATAGTCTGCCCGTTTTCGTAGCTTGTTGAACTGAAGCTGGCATCCTTCGTGTTGAAGCGTCTCAGTCGGAAGTTGAAGCCGTACTTGGCTCCCGTCGTGCTGAAAGAGTAATAGCGGCCTGCGTTCTTGGTGAGCGACTTGGAATAGGAGAAGCCAGTACCACGATAGCCCACCCAGAAGCCGATGGAAGAAGCAATGGGAGGCTCAAAGCACAGATTCCAGTCAGCATGGTCGTTAGTTCCAGGAAAGTCGACGCTCTGGCTGTAGTCCACGTCTACCGCATTCTCTTTATAGCGGAGTATCACCCTCCAGGGCTTCTCGGGCACCTCGATGTAGCGCGGGTCCACGCTCTTCTTGGCTCTGGTGTCTAAGAATTGCTGCACCTGATGAAGCCGTGTCATCAAGTTCGGCTTACTTTCCTGTGTACTGACGCTGTCTATAGTTTCTTTTTCTTGTGCTGCTGCACTCAAGGAGAGTAGCAGGCAGCCGATTATCATTTTTCTTATCATAGTAATATTTAAAGAGGTTACTGTTCGTGTTACAACAGGTCGAGGCACTTCTCTATCGGGATGCCCCGCTTCTTGTCGTCCAGGTCGCGGTTGCGGTCAATGAGACGGCTCACCACATCCATCGCCGTGCGGGTGCTCAGCTTGAGCATCTCGCCACGCAGCAGGTGACCGATGAGTACTGCTGAAAAGATGTCGCCTGTGCCGTGGATGAGCACGGGTATCTCGTCGTAGTCCAAACGGAAGAACTCGCCGTTGTAGTGGTTGTAGCCTATGACGCAGCTCTGCCCCTCCACCTTGGCACTGGTCACCAAGGCTGAGCGGCACCCGAGGTCGCGAAGGCATGAAAGCATCTCGCGGGCCTCCTGCCACGTCATGCCCTCGGGCAGATAGGGAGTGTTCGTCAGGTAGCAGGCCTCCGTGTAGTTGGGGAATGTCAGGTCGGCCACGCTCACCATCCGCAGCATCAGCTCTACCGAGCGCTGGGTGATGCCGTTGTAGAGCCGTCCCCCGTCGCCCATGATGGGATCCACGAAGATGGTCGTGCCCTGGCGGCTTTGCTCTTCGCAGTAGGCCGACACCAGCAGGGCCTGTTCCTCGCTGAACATCAGGCCCGTGCAGATGGCGTCGAACGAGAAGCCCAGCTTCTTCCACACCGGCAGCACCCCCCGCATATAGTCCGTCGTGTCGAGCACGTTGAAGCTGCCATAGTCCAGCGTGTTCGACACCAGCGATGTAGGCAGGTTGTAAGTAGGGTGCCCCAAGTAGGTCAGGATGGGCATCATCGCCACCATACCCACGTGGCTGTAGCCCACAACATCGTTAATCAGCAGTATTTTCTTCATCTCGGATGCAAAGATACTAAAAAAAATGAAATAAGGGTTATGAATTATGAATTATTTTGTAATTTTGCAGCGATGAACGCTATTCAGGCACTTACTCAGCAGCGGTTGCTGCTCCAGTTGGAGTATCAGACGGAGAAAGAGGCTTTCCGCAAGCAGACCGAGGAAATAGGGATGCAGCGGAATGTGAAGCGCGGCGATGCGTGGTGGCCGGTGCGCATAGGACGCAGCTACTACAACTCGCTGAACCAGTTCTGCGTGGAGGTGTTCCGCACCGGCGACCAGGATATTGAGCATAACTTCGAGTTCGGCAAGCCGGTGGTGTTCTTCAGGACTCAGACGACTCCCATCAAGTACTTCAACTTTACCGGCACCGTGAGCTATGTCGACGGCGACCGCATGGTGGTGAGCGTGCCCGATAACATACCGCTTGTAGATTTGCAGGCGGCCGAGCAGGTGGGCGTACAGCTGTCGTTCGACGAGACCTCGTACAAGACGATGTTCGACGCGCTGGAGCGTGTCATGCGGGCGAAGGGGCGGTTAGGCTATCTGCGCGACCTCTTTTATTCGCAGCAGCGGGCAGAGACGTTCACCTTTGCACCGATGCACTTCCCCTACTTGAACAAGACGCAGGAGGAAGCCGTCAATCGGGTGCTGTGGGCCAAGGACGTGGCCGTCGTACACGGTCCTCCAGGCACGGGCAAGACGACAACGCTGGTCGAGGCCATCTACGAGACGCTGCGCCGCGAGAACCAGGTGCTGGTGTGTGCGCAGTCGAACATGGCCGTCGACTGGATTTCCGAAAAACTGGTCGACCGTGGCGTCCCCGTATTAAGAATAGGCAATCCCACGCGCGTGAACGACAAGATGCTGTCGTTCACCTACGAGCGTCGCTTCGAGGCCCACCCCGACTACGAACTGCTGTGGGCCATCCGCAAAGCCATCCGTCAGCTGCGAAGCACCCCTCGGAAGGGACGGGGGGAGGCTTACCACCAGAAGATGGATCGCCTGAAAGACCGCGCCAACGAACTGGAGATACGTATCAATGCCCAGCTCTTCGGCGAGGCCCGCGTCATTGCCTGCACCCTCGTGGGAAGTGCCAACCGCCTGTTGGACGGCCAGAAGTTCGGCACCGTCTTCATCGACGAGGCGGCACAGGCCTTGGAGGCTGCCTGCTGGATTCCCATCCGCCGTGTCAGCCGTGTGGTGCTGGCTGGCGACCATTGCCAGCTGCCGCCGACGGTGAAGAGCATCGCCGCCCTGAAAGCCGGATTGGGCAAGACGCTGATGGAGCGCATTGTCGACAACAAGCCCGAGGTGGTGACGCTGCTGCGCATGCAGTACCGCATGAACGAGGAAATCATGCGCTTCTCCAGCGACTGGTTCTACGGCAACCTGGTGGAGAGTGCCCCTGAAGTAAAATTCCGCTCGATACTCGACCTCGACGTGCCGATGGAGTGGGTACCCACCCCCACCCCCTCCCGTGCGGGAGGGGAGTCTGGATACTCTTCTGGAGAAAATTACAGAGAAGAAGCATATACCCTCCCCTCCCGCACGGGAGGGGCCGGGGGTGGGTCTCAGGTCGGGGGTAGGTTTCTGGGGAGCTCCCTCCTCAACAAACCCGAGGCCGAACTGACCCTACAGACCCTCCAGGAATACTTCGAGCGCATCGGCAAGACGCGCATCCTGAACGAACGGCTCGACGTGGGTGTCATCTCGCCCTACCGTGCCCAGGTGCAGCACCTGCGGTCGCAACTCAAGAAAAAGGAATGGTTCAAGCCCTTCCGCCACCTCATCACCGTCAATACCGTCGACGGCTTCCAGGGACAGGAGCGCGACATCATCGTTATCTCCCTCGTCCGCTCCAACGACGAGGGCCAGATTGGTTTCCTCCGCGACCTGCGACGCATGAACGTCGCCATCACTCGTGCCCGCATGAAGCTCATCATCATCGGCGACGTCCAGACCATGACCCGCCACCCCTTCTACCGCAAACTCTACGAGTACATCGAAGCACTCGTGTCATAAAACATATGTAAAGCTTATGCAGACAAGATTCAAAAAAGGTGTGAAGTTTTTCGACGTTGGCATTACTGCCGTGGCAGGAATGCTCTCAGTGGGCATCATGCTCTATGGCGTGTTTCATTTCGGCTTAGCCGAGTCATGGCCCGAGCTGGTGCTCAACCTGTTTTATATGGCCTGTCTGGTGATGATCTGGATGTACTTCTTCAACCGGCTCGACAGCCAACGGTTCAACTACTGGTGCTCCGTCTCCGTGGGCATGACCGTGCTGCTGCGCGACATCCTCTTTGCGCCGCCCTTAGCCTTTTACGCGCTCCACTTGGCGTGCCTCACGCTCTCGGTGTTGCTGCTCTGCACGCTAACCTATTTCTATGCACGTAAGAACTGGAAGAGCTATACCAAGCGCAACCTGTGGGGCATCTGCATCATCGACATACTCATAGCCGCGCTCTACAACTGGGCCATCTACTTAGTGCCTTTCGACGAGTACACCAACTATTTGCTGACCGAAATCTGGATTCGCCCCACCATCACCTACGGAATGGTGGCCTGTTTCGTGACGGAAGTTGACAACACATAGAACTGGACGTGGAGAAGCTGTCTTTTAATACAACAGAAAAAAAATAATCGGTTTTTTTGCTTTGGTTTCAAAAATTTTTTGTACCTTTGTAGCGGAAAAACCTAAGACCTTGTGTCGGGACATTATAGATAAGCAAAAAACTAAAATCTGAAATGTATATGAAAAGACGTGTTCTATTCTTTGTAGCCTGGGAGGAAGTATGTTAGCAGCTAAAAAAATAATGCAATGGATGCTCGCCGCCGCCGTCACCTGCGGCTTTATGCTGGTGATATCGTGCAACAAAGACAACAGCACAAACGTGCAGCACACAGATGTGCCGCTTGTCATCCTGGATACCGACATCGGCTCGTCGACCGACGACCTCTTTACCCTCGAGATGCTCTACCGCTACGAGGAGCAGCGAAGGTGCCGCCTGCTGGGCATAGTGGTGGACCGCGAGGGCGAAGCAAACGCCCGCTTTACCGATGTGATGGACACCTACTTCGGTCATGGCGACGTGCCGATAGGGCTTGTCCGCAACGGCATCAATGCACCTGTGGTGTGGATTGACTACGCCCACGTGGCCGACACGGAGGGCAGCGGAGGACAGCCGATGTTCGCTCGCAGCGTCAGTGACTACTCGCAGTTGCCCGACGGATGGCAGCTGTACCGCCGCCTGCTGGCCGCACAGCCCGACCACTCGGTGAGCATCGTTTCCATAGGCTTCGTCACCTGTCTGGCGCAGCTGCTGACATCGGAGGCCGACGAATACTCGCCACTGAGCGGCGTAGAGCTTGTGCGACGCAAGGTGAAGTGCCTTTATGTGATGGGCGGTGTGTTCGGCGACTCTGAGGAACCCGATTTCAACTTCGCCCAGGGCATCGAGTTCTCCAAGACCTTCTTCCGCCTTTGGCCGCAGGAAGTCGATATGGTATTCTCGCCTATGGAGGTGGGGCAGGATGTTGAATACACGCCCGAGCAGGTTATCGCCGACCTCTCATGGACTGACGCGCATCCCATCAAGCAGGTCTATTTACAGTGCAACTGCAACACGGGCCAACGCATGTGGGACCCGATGACCGCCATACAAGCCGTCGAGGGAGACGGTCTGTTCTCGCTCTCCGAGCGCGGCACGGTGCATCTGACCGACAACGCCGAAACCATCTTCACCCCCTCTGCCACCGGCAATTGCCGTTACCAACTGCACGGCAATGCCGCATGGGCTGCCGCTATGTTAGAACGTATCAGGACTTTTAATCAGACAAGGACAACATCAGAATGATGTTTTTTACCGCATGCTGGCCCTGTATTCCTGGGGCGTCATGCCAACCTTCTTCTTGAACAGGCGAATGAAATAGGAAAGGTCGAAGAAGCCCAGTTCGTAAGCTACCTCCTTCACCGGCATGTCGGCGGTGAGCAGCAATAGCTGCGCCTTTTCAGTCTTTTTCTGGTTGATGTAGCGCAGGGGCGACTGCCCAAGTTCGCGCTTGAAGAGACGTATGAAGTAGCACTTGTTGACACAGGCGATGCCCGCCAAGACCTCCACGTCAATATTGTCATACAAATGGTTCTGGATGTAGGCCAGCACCTTCGTCATCCGTTCGTCGCTGGTCCATACCCTCGGCGTGGCTCTCTGCATGAATTTGGAGAAGAGCATGAGCATCGTTCCGCGCAGCCGCATCTTCTGCCCCAGGGTCAGGGCGTTGTAGCGCTTGGCATAGTCGGTGAAGCTGGTGGTGTTGTCGTAGGCCTGCGGATTGCTCTCGGGGAGGCTGGCTTCGGGGTAGGAACGGTACATCTCGTCGAAGAGCTGGTAGTCCGTGTCGTTGGCATCCACCTCGACAGGGAAGTCGAACATATCAAACACGTTGGTCTCGTTCTTATATCCCTCATATATATGCAGATAGTAATGTACGAAGACACCCCGGCACTCATAGCTGTGGACGGTATAGGCGGGCACGATGTACAGGTGGCGGGGGCGCAGTTCGACTGTCGCCGACGGAAGGTGCAGCCGCGCCTCACCCTCGGTGACGAGATAGATGCGGGTGAAGGGCGAGTTGACCTGCTGCCAGTTCCAGTCGCCGTTGTGACGGGCCAGCCCCACGTTCAGCATCTGGAGGTTCAGACTCTCTATCGGGAAACGTATCATACGGTTGGTTTTTGCTGCAAAGATAGTCATTCTTTTTTATACGGCCAAGGAAAAATGTCAATAATGTCCTACTAATGGGCAAAATGAGGAAATGCGCCCTCGATTGATGGTTAT
>JAEEGF011272965.1_pt1 | contig 11271 bp, 7 predicted proteins | sample 9134171 | NCBI WGS metagenome assembly JAEEGF01 (sample SAMN16246542, study PRJNA631951) | gut metagenome | biome: gut microbiome; feature: rumen; material: AP-attached | host: Bos | place: Iran: Karaj | collected 2018-10
CGGTGCTGATGATTTCAACGAGGAAGAGGACAGCTACGAGATCCTTACAACTCCTGATAATTTCCAGGCTGTTGTTGAAGCACTCAATGGTGCAAATGTTGTTACAGCATCTGCTGAGGTTACAATGATTCCTCAGAACTATGTTTCTGTAACAGATCCTGAGACTGTTAAGTATCTCACAAGAATTCTTGATCTTCTTGATGAGGATGATGACGTTCAGGCAGTTTATCACAACTGGGATGAGGCAGAATAATTAGTACAAAAATAAAATATAATTAGACGTGGGGGAGTCCTGAAATGAAACTTAAGCGTAAGTGGCCAGGTATTGGCATCTTGGTAATATTCATTATTTTTGATGTTGTAATGGCGGCGAGTTCCGGTTTCTTTTCAGGACTTTTTCCGTCAAAAAACATATATATTTATACTGCTGCAGTAACAGCTATAGGCATTGCCATAGCCAGTGTGCTGACACTTCTTTGCGGAAAAGTGTGCGATTATCTGGAAACCGGCGCTATGGCTGAGTTTACCGGTATAAAAGTTCTTTTCTGGCTTCTGCTTATTTCTGTTATTCTTGGCGGAGTCATGAACAGATGTGATATTATCTTCAATTCTGCGATGGAACCTGGCGGAAAGCTTTCACTGTACGAAAATGCCATGGTGGGCGTCTTCAATCACGCCAATGAATATGATCTTTTGTCTATACTGTATTCAGATATTCTCAATGTAATACTTATTTTTACCGGTAATAAGATCGTAGCTGCTCTGTATTTTCAGATTGTTTTATTTACCATTTTTGTAATTTGCGGAGCTTTAAGCTGTAAGCTTCTCCTTGGAAATACTGCTGCTTTGGTATTTGCAGCTTTTGTGTCGTACATGCCTGTATTTACTGACATGACGGCTAAGATGACTTTAGGAACTGATGAGCTCTTTTATGCGCTCTTTGGAATAGAATTATTGATGATCTCAATATTTTTGAGAAAAGCATCTGATGGAAAATATACATCCGGTGCATGTGCAATCTGGTATATGGTGCTGGGGTGTGCTATTGGATTTATGACATACCTGGATGCCGGTACCATTATCGTGGTACTTCCACTGCTTCTCGCAGGTCTTTTCCTGCAGGAGGATCAGGGATTTGAAGGAGCATCAAGGCTTATGTTTGTAATCCTTGGTGGTCTGGTGATGTTCCTTGTGATGATCATTCAGGAGGAAGGTCTGGACAGGATGGATGCTGTACTTGTAAAGTGGTCAGCATATTATTTCCATAACCTGAATACCTTCAGCATGTTCTGGACTTATACAAATTATAAATTCTTATATTTGATCATACTGATGGGAATGTCCGGAGTATTTATCGGATATTTCAGAAACAGGCGTTTTGAGAATGTGTCTCCACTTTTATTATCTACAATGATAGTTTTCTTCGGCACACCATTTTTCGGTGCCACAAGAATGAATGATCAGATTGTTGTCACTATTTTCTTTGGATTTGTTCTGGCATGCCTTGCATCACTTATTACTACCAATGGCTTCGATATTGAAAATGAGGAAGATGCTGAGTACGCCCATGCAACAGCTGTTACCGGAATCAGGGAAGTGGTTAACCCCACAGAGAATTTAGAAGCTGCTCCTGAGGAGGGAACATTGGAAGATGGAGCTTCTGAAGAATATGAGTCTCAGGAAGAGTACTATGATGATGAAGACGAAGAGTTACCAGAGAAAGAACTTGTAGAAGAACCTTCCGAAGAGGAGGCAGATACAGCCCCGGAGGAAATTTCAGAACTACAGGAAGAGCCTAAGGCACAGGAAGAACCTCAGGAAGCACCTAAGGCACAGAAAGAGCCTAAGGAAGAGCCAAAGGAAGAACCCAAGGCCCGGGAAGAAAAGCCAAGATATGTCCCTGAGGGCATGGTACTGCCCATGGGCTCAGAGGATGAAATGGATGTGGAGAAATCCAATATCCGCATGCCTGAATTTAGAGGAAAGATCGGCCTTGCAAGGAAGAACAAGCCTGTAGAGCAGCCAGCTGTTCCAAAGGATGACTTTGATATCCCTATGAAGCAGGGTGACGACTTCGATCTGTAAAGAACTATTAACTTAGAAAGGTATCGTATATGAGATTAGAAGATTTAAAAACCTATGAGATCATTGAGAAGAGAAGAATTGATGATCTCAATTCCGAGAGCTACCTGCTTAAGCATGTTACGACAGGGGCAAGAGTAGCTCTTTTATCCAATGATGATGACAACAAGGTCTTTGCCATTGGTTTTAGGACACCTCCCAAGGATTCCACCGGAGTTGCCCATATTATCGAGCATACCGTATTATGCGGATCAAGGGATTTCCCAATCAAGGACCCATTTGTAGAACTCGTTAAGGGATCTCTTAATACCTTTTTAAATGCCATGACATTTCCCGATAAGACAGTGTACCCAATTGCCAGTTGCAATGATACAGATTTTCAGAATCTGATGAATGTCTATCTGGACGCAGTTTTTTATCCAAATATCTATAAGACTGACAAGATTTTCAAGCAGGAAGGCTGGCACTATGAGATGGAGGATGAAAATTCCGATCTTACCATCAACGGTGTTGTTTACAACGAGATGAAGGGAGCCTTTTCTTCTGCGGATGATGTTCTCTCCAGAGAAATCCAGAACTCTCTTTATCCTGATATAACCTATGGAATAGAGTCAGGCGGCGATCCTGATGTTATTCCTGAGCTTACCTACGAGGATTATCTTGATTTCCACAGAAAGTTCTATCATCCTTCAAACAGCTATATCTACCTTTACGGAAATATGGATATGGCTGAGAAGCTTGATTACATTGATAAAAACTATCTTTCAGATTTCGATTACCTCAAGGTTGACTCTGAGATTGAGAGACAGGAGGGCTTTTCTGAGCCCAAGGAGATCACGAAACCTTATTCCATAATGGCTTCTGACCCTGCGGAGAAGAACACCTATCTTTCATATAACTGCAGCGTAGGCTCAACCTTGGACAAAATGCTCTATGTGGCCTTTGATATTCTGGACTATGCTCTCTGTTCAGCTCCCGGAGCGCCTATTAAAAAGGCACTTATCGACAAGGGAATCGGACAGGATGTTTACAGCGAATATGACAATGGCCTGCAGCAGCCTGTTTTCTCCATTATTGCCAAGAATGCAGATGCTTCCCAGAAGGAAGAGTTTGTTAATACCATCAGAGAGGTTTTAGAGGATCAGGTCAAGAACGGAATTGACAAGAAAGCTCTTTTGGCCGGACTTAATTATGATGAGTTCAAGTACAGAGAAGCTGACTTTGGAAGATTCCCCAAGGGCCTTCTTTACGGCCTTCAGGTCTTTGACAGCTGGCTCTATGACGACAACAGCCCATGGATAAACATTGAGGCCAACGAAACCTTTGCTAAGCTCAAGGAAGAGGCCAAGGGCAGCTATTTTGAGAATCTTATTCAGAAGTACCTTCTTGATAATACACACAGAACAGTGGTAATGCTTGAGCCTGTTAAGGGGCTTACCGAGGAAAAAGACGAAGCTCTGAAGAATAAGCTCAAAGAACTCAAGAATTCCTTGTCAAAAGAGGAAGTTGCTGCAATTGTTCGTGATACCAAGGAGCTGAAGGAATATCAGGAATCCCCTGATGATCCTGAGGACCTCAAGAAGATTCCTCTTCTCAAACTGGAAGACCTCAAGAAAGAGGCTGAAGAGTTTGTTTATGAACTTAAGGAATATGAAGGCGTAAAGATTCTTCACCATGATATTTTCACAAATGGAATTGATTATCTCACCTTCATTTTTGACATGAAGAATATAGATGCTGAGTATCTGCCTTACGTTGCTGTACTTAAGAAGGCACTGGGAATGCTGGATACAGAGCACTATACCTACGGCGATCTTTACAATGAGATCAATATCTACACCGGCGGAATTTCAGGGGCCATCAGCACCTACACAGATTCATCCGATGTGACCAAATTTGAGACCAAGTTTGAAATCAGCGTAAAGGTGCTCCATGATAACCTTGATAAGGCCTTCGACCTGGTAAAAGAAATCCTTACAACAAGTAAGTTTGACGATGCAAAGCGTCTCAAAGAGATATTTGGAGAGCAGTACGCAAGACTTGCTTCAGACCTTGCTTACTCCGGAAATCAGACAGCGGCCATAAGAGCCATGTCCTACATTTCACCGGCTGCTATGGTTTCTGACAATGTCAGCGGAATCGGCTATTTCAGTAACCTGGAGAAAATGGTAAAAGAGATTGATACCAAAGAAGGAGCTGATAAGATAATCAGCATTTTGAAGAAACTCTGCAACGCTTTGTTCAGAGCAGAGAACCTTTTGGTGGATATTACAGGCACTGATAAGGAATACAGCGGTGTTCCTGAGAACAGCAAGAAGTTCTCAGATGCTCTTTACAGAGATGAGTATGAAGCGAGCAAGCTTGTACTTGTACCTGAAAAGAAGAACGAGGCCTTTAAGACAGCCGGGCAGGTGCAGTATGTATGCCGCGCCGGTAACTTCACTTCCAAGGGCCTTAAGTACAACGGAGCTCTCAGAGTCCTTAAAGTAATGATGGGATATGACTATCTCTGGAAGAATATCAGGGTATTGGGCGGCGCGTATGGCTGTATGAGCAGCTATGCCAAGAATGGGGACTGCGCCTTTGTTACCTACAGAGATCCTAATCTCAGAAACAGTGTTGAAGTATTTGAGAAGGCTTCTGATTATCTCAGAAACTTTGATGATGATGACAGAACAATTCTTCAGTATATTATCGGAGCCATTTCTGATCTTGATACACCTAAGACTCCTTCAGGAAAGGGCTCTTACGGCCTTACAGCTTATCTGTGTAATGCCAAGATGGAGAACATTCAGAGAAATCGCCAGGAGCTTCTTTCAACTACAAGGGAGACCATCAGGAAGATGGCTGACTATATTGATGCCTTCATGTCAGATGAATGTATCTGCGTAATCGGAACCTCTGACAAGATTGATGAGGACAAGGATTTGTTCGACAATATCAAGCAGCTTGTTAACAAATAAATAGCTGTTTGGGGAGTGGGAAAGTATGAGAAAAAGAGTTGGGATGTTGGGACTTGCCTGTGTACTTGCGGTAGGAAGTCTTTTTACAGGCTGTGGTTCTTCTGATAAGGGGATGTACACTGCTGCCACTGAGTCTGCTGTGGAAGCTCCCGCTGCGGATGGGGCTTTTTACGAGCAGAAGAGCATGGACTCCTATGATGAGGAGGCTATGGAAGATGTTGCTGAATCCGGCACTGAAGTTGTGGATACTTCCAGAAAGCTTATTACTACTCTGAATATCTCTGCAGAGACAGAAGAACTTGACAGTACTCTTGCCATTGTTGAGAACAGGGTAAAAGAGCTGGGGGGATATATCGAGTCCAGTGATGTATATAACGGCAGTTCATATTCGGGCAGAAGCAATAACAGAAATGCCAGCCTGACTATCAGAATTCCTGCAGCCAAACTGGATGAATTTGTAGATACCGCTCTTGATAAGACCAACATTACCAGCAAATCAAGAAATGTTGAAGATGTAACTCTTAGCTATGTAGATACTGAGAGCAGGAAAAAGGCCCTTAAGACAGAGGAAGAGAGACTTCTTAAGATCCTTGAGCAGGCTGAGACCGTGGAAGATCTCATTACAGTTGAGAGCAGACTTTCTGAAGTAAGATATGAGCTTGAGAGCACTGAGGCCAAGCTTCGTACCTTTGATAACAAGGTAAACTACAGCACAGTCTATCTCGATATCAGAGAAGTCACCAAGTACACTCCTGTGGAGGAAAAAGGCCCATTGGCAAGAATGGGTGAGGGCTTTGTAGACAGCCTTCATTCTGTGGGAGATGGCTTTGTGGAAATAATAGTATGGATTGTTATTCACATCCCACAGATCATTATATTTGCAATTATAGTTATAGTTTTTGTGATAATACTCAAAAAACTGATTTTAAAGGCTGCTATTAAAGCGCCGGAAGAAAAGAAAGATGGAAAATAATTTTAAAACAGGTTTTGTAACTTTAATAGGACGCCCCAATGTGGGTAAGTCCACTCTGATGAACCAGATGATAGGGCAGAAGATAGCCATTACTTCCAGTAAGCCCCAGACCACCAGGAACAAGATCATGACTGTTTATACAGACGAGAGCAGTCAGATGATTTTCCTTGATACTCCCGGTATTCATGAGACCAAGAATAAGCTGGGTGAGTATATGACAAAGGTGGCCAAGAGTACCCTTGAGGAAGTGGACGTTATCTTATGGCTTGTGGAGCCCAGCACCTTTATCGGAGCCGGTGAAAAGTCCATTATCGAGGAACTTAAAAAGTGCAAAAAGCCTGTAATTCTTGTAATTAACAAGATTGATACTGTTTCTGCAGACAGTCTTGAGAAGTTTGAAAATGCCTACAGACAGGAGATGGACTTCGCTGATGTGGTTCATGTTGCAGCCTTAAAGAGGCAGAACATTGACGGAGTTATGGATGCCATAAGGAAATTCCTGCCTTATGGACCTCCATTCTACGATGAGGATACTCTTACAGATCAGCCTGAGAGACAGATTGTGGCTGAGATTATCAGAGAAAAGGCTCTTCGTCTTTTGCAGGATGAGGTGCCCCATGGTATTGCTGTAACTATCGAGACCATGAGAATGAGGGAAAAGGTGGTTGAGACACCTAAGCCTAAAAAGAAGCGCCATCAGCATCCTCCAAAGAAGAGTAAGCTGGCAGAAATAGAAGCATTAGCTGAGGATATGGATGATATGGAGGACGGCCCGGTAGTATTTGACGTGAATCAGGAACAGGAGCCGGACGAGGCCTATGATCCTGAGGGCATTATGGACATTGATGCCACCATTATCTGTGAAAGAGATTCTCACAAGGGAATTGTTATAGGAAAAGGTGGTTCCATGCTTAAGAAGATCGGCAGCACCGCCCGCAAGGATATTGAGGCTCTGGTGGGATGCCAGGTTAATCTTCAGTTATGGGTTAAGGTAAGAAAAGACTGGAGAGATGATAAGACACAGATGAAGAGCTTTGGCTACGATATAAGAGATTTGAGGTAAGGCGGCAGATGGAGGATTTTTACGTCGTTCGGGGAATAGTACTTAAACATGCGCCTGCAGGTGACTATGACTGGGTAGTTACTATCTTTACCGCGGACAGAGGAAAGATCACAGCCTTTGCCAAGGGCGCCAGAAAGCCTGTAGCCAAGCTTGCCGGTTCTGTGGAGCCTTTTAACTTCGGAACCTTCAAGCTCTTTGTTGGCAAGAATTCTTATTCCATCATTGAAGCCGACATAGAAAACTATTTTGAAGGTTTTAGAGGGGATCTGGAAGGTGCCTGTTACGGCACCTTTTTTCTTGAAATCGCCAGCTTTTACGGAAGAGAGAATAGTGAAGACAAGCAGCTTTTGAATCTTCTGTATATTTCACTGAAAGCACTTCTTAAGAAAAATATACCAAACAGGCTTGTGAGGTGCATATTCGAACTAAGGACTCTGCAGATTGAGGGTGAGTATCCCGGAATACCGGAGGACAGACCGCTTTTGGATTCCACCAGATACGCCATGGATTATATCACCACAAGCCCTCTGGAAAAGCTTTATTCTTTTTCTCTGTCCAAAGAGGTGTTGGATGAACTTGATGACATAACCGAGAGTTTTCGGAAAAGATTCATCGACAGGCCTCTGAAAAGCTTGGAAATGCTTGAAACTTTCGAAAAATCGTGATTGAATCATGGTATTGAAAAAGAAAAATGATTTGGATATAATAACTTTGTTTGTAATTTTTTAAGGATTATGAGGTCGGGAAACATTTTGTTTAGGTTCAGTGATTCTAAAAAAGGCATTAGGACAGTTTGCGTTCTTGCCGGCATAGTGACTATGGGAATCTGCTTATCTGCCTGCGGACAGAAGGAGGAACATGTCACAAGTCTTTCCATTAATAAAGATGGAGAGGTAGTTAATACAATTTTCGAAAACTTTGGCGAGGATTATTACAGCGCCGATGAACTGGCGGATATGGCAGCTTCAGAGAGTTCATATTATAATTCCGAATACATCAGTCCCAGGATCACTGTAGAAACTCCCGAGATAATCGAGGAAGAGAAGCTGATCAAGCTCACCATGACTTATAAGACTGCTGCTGATTATTCTCATTTTAATCAGACCACACTTTTTTACGGCACGGTTCAGGAAGCAGGAGAGGCAGGATACAAGATATCAGACGCTTTGGTAGATGCAAACGGTGAGAAAATCGCTGCAGAAAAGCTTGCAGATATGACTGAGAAGCACATCATCATCACCTCAGACAAGGTAAAGATAGAAGCTCCTTTTGAAATAGCTTATATGAGCAAAGGAGTAGTTAGAAATGGTAAAAAGGAAGCAGTGCTTTCTGAGACTACATCAGATAATGTACAGCTGCTTCTTTCAAAATAATTTTAATATGTTTACGCTGACTGGAGCTGATAAATTTAGGACCAGTCAAAGGAATGGAGGATTATGGAAGCAAACGCAAAAACAATGGACAAAATTGTAGCCCTGGCCAAGGCAAGAGGATTCGTATATCCCGGATCAGAAATTTACGGCGGACTCGCCAATACTTGGGATTATGGTAATCTTGGTGTTGAGTTCAAGAACAATGTTAAAAAGGCCTGGTGGCAGAAATTTGTACAGGAAAATCCCTACAACGTAGGTGTTGACTGCGCTATTCTCATGAATCCTCAGACCTGGGTAGCTTCAGGACATCTTGGAAGCTTTTCAGATCCTCTTATGGACTGTAAAGAGTGCCATGAGAGATTCAGAGCAGACAAGATCATCGAGGATTTTGCTGCTGAAAACGGCATAACACTTGAGTCATCTGTAGACGGCTGGTCACATGAGGAGATGGAGAAGTTCATCAATGACCACAATGTACCATGCCCATCCTGCGGTAAGCACAACTTCACAGGTATCAGAGAATTCAACCTTATGTTCAAGACATTCCAGGGTGTTACAGAGGATGCCAAGGACGCTGTTTATCTCAGACCTGAGACAGCACAGGGTATCTTTGTAAACTTTAAGAACGTACAGCGTACATCCCGTAAGAAGGTTCCTTTCGGAATCTGCCAGATCGGTAAGAGCTTCCGTAACGAGATCACACCTGGTAACTTCACTTTCCGTACCAGAGAGTTCGAGCAGATGGAGCTTGAGTTCTTCTGCAAGCCAGGAACACAGACAGAGTGGTTCGAGTACTGGAGAAAGACCTGCTATGAGTGGCTTCTTTCCCTTGGTATCAAGAAAGAAAACTTAAGACTTCGTGATCATGATCCTGAGGAGCTTTCATTCTACTCAGATCACACAACTGATATTGAATATGCATTCCCATTCACTGATTGGGGTGAGCTTTGGGGAATCGCTTCCAGAACTGACTATGACCTCACAAGACATCAGGAGACATCTGGTCAGGCTATGGATTACTTTGATGATGAGACCAACGAGAAGTATATCCCTTACGTTGTTGAGCCTTCACTTGGTGCAGACCGTGTAACACTTGCATTTCTTTGTGAGGCTTATGACGAGGAGAACATCGGAACAGAGGAGAAGCCTGATATGAGAACAGTGCTTCATTTCCATCCCGCTCTTGCACCTGTTAAGATCGGTGTGCTTCCTCTTTCCAAGAAGCTCAATGAGGGTGCCGAGAAGATTTATGCTCAGCTTTCCAAGAAATATAACTGCGAATTTGATGACCGTGGAAACATCGGTAAGAGATATCGTCGTCAGGATGAGATCGGAACTCCTTTCTGCGTAACCTATGACTTTGATTCTGAGAATGACAACATGGTTACGGTAAGAGACAGAGACAGCATGGAGCAGGAGAGAATCGCCATCGACGAGCTTGATGCTTATTTCGCTAAAAAGTTTGAGTGGTAATTGATTTAGGGCCACAAATTGAGAAATCCGATCACCACTTAATACTAAGATTTAAGGAGATTATTTATGAAACAGTTTACAGCAAGCGAACTGCGCAAAGCTTGGAAGCAGTTCTATATAGACAGAGGACATGTGGACTGCGGCGCAGTTTCACTTGTTTCTGACGGCTCCACCGGTGTTATGTTCAACGTTGCCGGAATGCAGCCACTTATGCCTTATCTTTTGGGCAAGAAGCATCCTATGGGAACCCGTCTTTGCAACGTTCAGGGATGCGTTCGTACAAACGATATCGATTCCGTTGGTGATAAGAGCCATGGAACTTTCTTTGAGATGATGGGAAGCTGGTCTCTTGGAGATTACTTCAAAAAAGAGCGTTGCCAGTGGAGCTACGAGCTTCTTACACAGCTTTTTGGATTTGATGCTGATCATCTTGCAGCAACTGTTTTTGCCGGTGATGAGAATGCGCCAAGAGACGAGGAAGGCGCTAAGTACCGTATTGAATCAGGTTTCAAGCCTGAGAACATTTTCTATCTTCCTGCTGAGGACAACTGGTGGGGACTTGAATATGGTCCATGTGGTCCTGACAGTGAGATGTTCTATGTAAAGGATATTCCTGACTGCGGTCCTGACTGCGGCCCCGGATGTCACTGCGGCAAGTATACTGAGATCGGTAATGACGTATTCATGCAGTATGAGAAGCACCATGATGGTCACCTCACACCTCTTTCTCAGAAGAACGTTGATACAGGTTGGGGACTTGAGCGTATTCTTGCTTTCCTTAACGGTGTTGATGATGTTTACAAGATCGACCTTCACGCTCCTGTAATCGCATATATAGAAAAAGAGAGCGGAATCAAGTATGAGTCTGATGAGAAGACCACAAGATCCATGAGAATTCTCGCTGACCACACACGTACTGCTGTAATGCTTATCGGAGATGAGGCTAAGCTTCTTCCTTCTAACACAGGAGCAGGCTATATCCTCAGAAGACTTATCAGAAGAGCTGTAAGACATGCAAGAACTCTTGGACTTAACAAGGAGCAGATCCTTGGCGTAGCTAAGATCTATATCAGCGAGTATGTTGAAAGCTATGAGCACCTTAACAAGAATCAGAAGTTCGTTCTTACTGAGCTTGAAAGAGAAATCACTCGTTTCGAGGCTACTCTTGAGAACGGTATGAAGGAATTCAAGAAGATTCTTGATGCTACAGCTTCTGCCGGCAAGAAGGAAATCACAGGTAAGGATGCATTCTTCCTTTATGATACATTTGGATTCCCTGTAGAGCTCACTGCTGAGCTTGCAGAGGAAGAAGGACTTACAGTTGATGAGGAAGGCTTCAAGGCT
>JAEEGF011873397.1_pt1 | contig 11270 bp, 9 predicted proteins | sample 9134171 | NCBI WGS metagenome assembly JAEEGF01 (sample SAMN16246542, study PRJNA631951) | gut metagenome | biome: gut microbiome; feature: rumen; material: AP-attached | host: Bos | place: Iran: Karaj | collected 2018-10
GGGCTGCATAAGCAGCCTTGAGACGCGGCGCCCGCGCCCCGGTATTGTGTGCGTCGCTGGAAAGCACGACCCTGTACGGGAAGCTTTGCACAATGCGCTCAGCCAGACGGCGGACTTCCTTGCCGAACACGCCGAGCAGGCTGCCGCCGGTGATCTGCAGATAACAGCCCCGCGCGGCGAAATCTCCCAGCAGAGGCATATCCTTCTCGCTTGCCGAAGGATAGCGCTCGGGATGCGCAAGCACAGGGATGAGCCCTGCCTTCCTGGCATCTTTTAAGATGCCCCCGGCAGCCGCCAGCGGCATGAAGGGGGAAAGCTCATAGAGGAACGCCCGGCTCTTGCCAAGCCTTCCCCGGTTGCTGACCACATCGATGAGGTCCGGCGTGAGCATCCACTCCGCGCCGCATTCCAGGCGTATGGGAAGGCCCGCATCTGCAAGGCGTGCTTCAAGCTCGTCACGCAGGGCCGCATGCCGGTCAAGCATGGCAAGCCCATCGACCTCGGCATTGATATGGGGGGTGCAGATGATGTGGTCTATGCCATCATCTGCTGCCTGGCGTGCCATGGCGAGCGTCACTTCCCATGAAGGAGACCCGTCATCGACGCCGGGCAGCAGATGATCGTGGGCGTCAAGCATCGTTTACCAGCGGGTCTCCGGAACGTAGACCACGTCGCCGGGTTCCAGCTCCATGTCACCGCCGGGGAGGCCTTCCTCAAGCAGCTTCTGGATATTCACCAGGAAGGACTTTTCTCCGCGGGTGACGCGTATCTTGGCCAGGGACTTGGGACGTTCCACGCCGCCGGCCAGCGCGATGGCGCGGCTCACGGTCAGGGGAGTCTCCGGCGTGGCAAAGAACTCACCGGGATTCTTGACCGTGCCGAGCACCGAGATGGCCTTGGCCTTGGGCACGACCACGGTATCGGAAGGCTGCAGAAGGATGTCAGCGACATTCTTGCCGCTCATGATATCGCGTGCAGGCACGGAAATCATGCTGGTATTGCCATTGCTGCCCAGGCGGCGCACCACGATCTTGGTCACGTCGGCGCTGGGGGCCAGACCGCCGGCCTGGCTTATGGCCTGCATGGCCGTGATCTCGCCGCCCTGCGGGATGTCAAGCGTGAAGTTCGTCTGCCCGTTGATCTCGCCCAGCACATAGACCTTGCGCGGGGCAAAAGATTCCACGGACACCACGACTTCGGGCTGCTCAAAGCCGTTGCGGCGCAGCGCGCCGGCGATGATGCCCTCGATCTGGCTGGGCGTCTTGCCCACGGCCTGGATGCGACCCGCGATGGGGAAGCGGATGAAGCCGGAATCGTCGACGCGCACCTTCACATTCATGTCTTCCTGGCGGTAGACATAGATGGAGAGCATGTCGCCCTTGTTGATGCTGTACGAGGCCGCACCGGCCTCGCCGGCGGCGAAGAAGAACATCGCCGCCAGCAAGGCGCAGAACAGCGTTTTCATGCGGAGGATCGTTTCCATGTGGTATCTCGCGCGGGACTAGAAGGTCGCCGCCAGGCCAAGCGTGATCTGGTTGCGGTTGATGGAATCGCGGCCGTCATACTTGAGCACGCCGTAGCGGTAGCCAGCGCTGACGTTGAACCAGTCGGTCACGCTGTAGCTCACGCCGATGTGGGCGCCGTATTCCTGGTAGTCATCATCGCGGGACGGAGAGTTGACGGAGACGTACGGCGTGAGGCGGGCGGTGAAGCGCCCGGCGTCAGGCGAATAGCCCAGGAACACGCTGCCGGAGAAACGGTCGATGTAGTTACTGTTGCGGCCGTTGGTGGTCATGGCGCCGTACACAGGCTCATAGGCAAGCTCGGCACCCGTGTACCAGTCGGCGCTGAGGGCGTACTGCCCGCCCGCACGGAAGGTGGGACGGCTCACGCTGTCATGGCTGTCCGTCATGACGCCGTCGTCATCGAAGTCGATGTACTTGAAGCCGGCTTCGGCGTACAGCTTGGCGGCGTCTTTATACTTCCAGTTGAGGCCGAGCGCGGCAGCATAGGAAGTGGCGGAGTTGAGCTCGTGCTTGCGGGGATCGACAGAGCTGGCCGAAAGGCGTGCGTACACCGTGGTGTTCGGCGTCCAGTCCCAGTAGGGGCGCACAGCGACCGTGTGCTGATCGTATTCGGAATAGCGCAGGCGCTGGGCCTCGCGGCGCTGGCCGAAGTAGGTGTAGTCGATGTCCACGCCGGCAAAGGGCGAGGGACGCAGCGTGATGCCCGGGTTCACGGAGTAGCGGTGCAGGGAGAAGATGTCTTCCACGTCGCGGGCGTTGTCATAGGAATGATCATAATTCACGCCAAGGTGGGCGCCGAAGGCCGGCGAGAAATCCACGTCGCCGCGGGAATGGAAATACCCCTGCAGCCCGTTGTACTCGGAATGCTTGGCATAGGCGTTGTGCTGGATCTGGCCTTCGAGGCGCAGCTTCCACACGTCTGGCTGGTCGGCCTCCATCTTGAAGCCGCCGGCCGTGGAGAAGATGGTGTCAGAGGTCTTGCCGTGGGCGCTGTTGTAGATGTTGTCGTCGAACTTCATGAATTCGCCGACCCACACATCCAGGTCGACCAGGCGGCCGCCCAGCTTCTGCGTGAGGTAGTTGTCCTTCATCAGCGTGATGGGAGAACCGTTGACCATGGGATGGTAGGAATCCTTGATCTGCTCCGCACTGGCGGCGGACACGCCGAGCATCAACGCGGCAGCGGCGGAAAGGCCGAGCGCAAAGCGCCCGCAGGATGAGAATGCGTTCATATTCGCTGCTCCCCTCGGTTACTTGCTGGCAGACTTGCCGGAGATCTCGCCAGGCGTGCCGCTGGCGCCCATGGAGGTGTTGAAGCTCTCCATGCTCATGCGGCCGCCATCGGAAGCGGCGCCGGTGGGAGCGGCGGGGGAAGCGGCGGCGCGGGCGGCAGCGGCTTCAGCCGGGGTCGCGGGACGCGGGGCGGTGATGATGGCGGAGCTGTCGCCAGCGACCTGCATGGCGCCGTCGGGACCGACGGAGAGCTGGAGGCCTTCGGCAGCGAGGGCAGCGACGGCATCGTCGCCGGAAAGGATGGCGCCATCAGGCATGACGGCGATGACGCCGCCTTCCATGAAGCTGTAGACCTTGATGACCTCGCCCTTCTTATTCTTGACGACGGCAGCCTGCGCCGGGGCAGCCTGCTGCACAGCCTGCTCCGCGGCAGAAGCAGGCGTAACGGTCTGTTCAACAAAAGCCATGCCGCCAAACATAAGGCAGGCAAGGAAAGCACTCATCATGACTCGGCTCATAGCACAACACCCTTGCGTTAGAAGTTCACAAAAAAAGTCGATCACCATTCTGCCTGCACAGGCAAAAACCTGCAGACGCCAGACGGTGACGTACAGACACAAAAGGCATGATGCGCATAGCGCACATACGTTTTGACTTTGTCTTGTTTATGATTTTGTGTCAACAGAAAAAATTTAATGTTTTTTGAGAAAAAAAGTGCATGAAATTGACTTTTTTTCACTCATGATCGTGCAACGGCCACATCATCGCTGTTATCCGGCTTGCCTTCAGTAAGACACGCCGGACGTGCGGATGCGCCTGAGCACACGGTAAAGGAACAGGCCAAACGCTGCGCCAAGCGCATCGACGGCCACGTCCGCAGCCTGCCCTGCCCGGCCCGGCACGAGGAGCTGGTGCGCTTCGTCAAGCACAGCGTAAAGGCAGGCGATGCCGAAGGCAACCATGAAGACGCGCCTTTTGCCTGGGAGACAGGCAGCCAGCCAGCGCACGAGCAGCATGGCGAGGACGGCGTATTCCGTGGCATGCGCGGCCTTGCGCACCAGGGGATGGAACAGGGCTGTAAGAGCAGGAACGCAGAACATGGCGGGATCCATGCCCAGCGCCTGTGCGATGCTGCTTGCGCACGTCGCAAGAAAGCGGGCTATCGCTTCGCTGAGTCCGGCGGATTCCGTGCCCTGCTGGGCAGAAAGCAGGAAGATGCAGGCCATCCACGCAAGGACCAGCCACAGCCGCGGACCGAACATGGCCCAGGCGGAGCGGTGTGCATTCATGGCCACTATTCTTCGGGGGCGGGCGGGGTCTGCCAGCCGATGCCGCGCTCAGCGGCAAGATCGGCAAGGTCCGCAAAACGCTCGCGTGTGTCCTCGTCCAAGGTGTCCCTGGATCCTTCCAGACTCCGCATGACGCGTCCGAACTGCTCCAGGCGGCCCTCACTCAGGAGGATCTCGGCATAGCGGACAAGGGCGCGCGGATCCTGGTCCATGGACCTCAGAAGGACTTCAGCCAGGGCGTACTCCCCGCGTGCCATCAGATCGTCCGCCCTTACTATCTGCGGAGACAGGGCGTCATGCCTGAGGCGAGACAGCTCTGCGGAGAGCATGGCGGCATCGGCCTCCCGGCCCGCTGCCGCAAGGACCTTGATCCTGCGCTCCAGGACGAGCCGCTCCACAACGTCCTTCGCCCGCTTCTCCCGGCGCAGGAACCCGGTGTTCCCGAGGGTCTCGGGCGTTTCCTCATCAAGCCTGGCGGCATTGATGTCGCGCATGCGGCAGAGTGCGGCGTCCGCACGGTCCCACAGGGCATGATCCATGAAGAAGGCTGCAAGCTGCTCCTGCCCGGCGATGCGGCCAGGCGTGAGCGCTTCAAGCAGAGCGGGATCCGGCCTGGCAGACCAGAGCAGCGGATAGACGCTGCCGAGCCTCCCCGGCATCTGCATGCCGAACGACCGTGCCAATTCGATGAGCCTGGCTTCGGCGGCGCTTTTGCCTTCGGGCGTGGGATCTTCCTTCCATGCCCGCCAGTAGCCGTACAGGGCGCGGGAGAAAATATCGGTATGGAAGGGGTACAGTGCCAATGCTGATTCGTGAAGATCAAGCGATGCCCTGCGCTCGCCGGACCATGCTGAGGCCTGGTCGCGGGCACCGGCCATGGCGGAAAGCGGAAGTCCGCTCAAAGGCGTAGCCGCCGCCATGGCGGAAAGCCAATGCTCAGCCTTGCGGTATTGCGCGGCAACAGACTGCCTCTCCTCGCTGGAAAGCGAGGCAAAGGCTTTTTCCAGATACGGGCGGTACGGACGCCGCCAGACCTGCTCTGTGCTGACCGGGCGGTCGAGCAGGCGGCCCACGCCTTCGGACATGAACTTTGCTTCAAGCATGGAGGCCCTGCCGAGATGCGCTGTGGCCGCTGCTTCCAGGGCTTCGATCCTGTCCGGCGCATAACTGAGCGTGCGCTGCGCCTGGCGCTCCATCGCCTGCCAGTAATGCACCGGGGCGTAATTTTTGCGGATCGAGGGCACTACGCGCAGGTAATCGAGGCGGGCCAGTTCCCTCCCTGCTTCCATCTGACGCAGGCAGGGCGGGAAGGCGAACGCGCAGGCCGCGAGCATGAGGACAGGCAGAGCGTACAGCGGACGGCCCAGTTTCCACCTCGTGGGCAGGTCTGGCTCGTCGGCAGACGCTTCGCGCAGCACGCGACAAAGCCCGGTCATGAGCACCGCGCATGCCAGGAAGACCAGCAGGTTGGCAGGCTGCTTGAGACCGTAGTCGGTGACTTCATGCGCGGCAGCTGCCAGCATGGCGAAAAGGACGCCCAGCGCCATGGGCTGGAAGGAGGAAGATCGCGCCCTGCGGCTGGAGACCGCACGGATGCAGAGGCAGAGGCGCAGCAGCAGCCAGCAAAGGATGAGCGCTGCGCAGGGGATGCCCAGCATGATGGCGAGGTCAAGGTAATCGTTGTGCGCGTCAAACGAGATGACACCAGGGATGAAGCTCAGGTCGAAATGCGGAGCCAGCGCGCGCATGCCGCCAAATCCGGTGCCCCACACGGGCGAGAGCAGGATGACCTGCAGCGCGACCTTCCAGAGTTCCAGGCGGGAGAGCCCGCTGGGATCCTCTCCGGACAGGGCGAGCTCCAGGCGGGCGGTAAGGTGGTGCAAACCGTAAACAGCGGCCAGCAGCAGGCAGGTCAGCAGTACGATCAGAGGCATGGGCAGCGCCCTGTGCCTGCGCGAGAACAGCCCGGCGAGCAGGAAAAGTCCCAGCCCTGCGGCAGAGACGAGGATGCCCGTGCGCGATTCAGAAAACATGATGCAGGCGGCACAGACAAGGGCTGCAAGGCCAAAGACGGTCATGCCTGCGGCGCGCCAGCGTCCAGAGAGCATGCTGCGCAGGGAGGATGCCTTCCTTGCCGTCCATAAGGCGGTGAACGATCCAATATTGATGAATAACCCCATCTCGCAGAGCTGCGCGAAATGGTTGCGGTTGTAATATGGTCCGGCGGCTACTTTCGACGGTCCCTGGTAGACCCAGAACAGCCAGTCGAAGCCGCCGAAGCGCTGCACCAGCCCGCAGAACCCGCAGATGGCCGCACAGAGCCCGATGCAGGCGGCAAACGCCAGAAGCTGCCCGCGGGAGCCGGAAAAAAGCTGTGCGGCAAGGGCATAAAACAGCGCTGCCGCGCAGAGCAGCATGAGGACGCTCTGCTGGAACCCGGGCATGGCAGCGAGGCTGGGAGAACCCTGGACAGACCCGGCGACGGTTGCCTGGTCCCAGAGGGCGGAAAGTTGTTCAGGCATGACCAAGGCGCTGAAGGCAGGCGAAAGCTGCAGGAAGCCCAGGATGATGACGGCCGCGATAAGCCACAGCCCGCGCACGGGGAAAAAGCGCACGCTCCCGCGGAACAGCGTGCCCGTCAGCCAGAGCAGTCCGCATGCCAGCATGCATACGCCGGCAAAGCCCACGCCCAGCGGGTGCCTGCCGCCCCAGAAAAAAGGCAGCAGCGCCATGCAGATCACAAGGACCGCACGGGCGGCATGGAGCAGTTTGTCGCCAAGATGGATCTCCCAGCGGTGGCGGTTGCGATGTCTATGATGGGAATGGGGGGTATCCATTGCGGTATATTGCTGTTCGTTCTTCTAAAAGGATCACGAAAATCTCGGCAATTCATACCAGCGTACATTTTCAAGGTCAATCTTCACGTGACCGATGGCGTCAATGATATGCCGGTCTTTATCTTAAATTAATGATGCACGCATATCAGGATCGCAGACGCGGAAACGCAAAACGGACCCGGCGGCCATGACATGTCCGTGCGCGGGGAAGATCTGTCAGCCCATCGAATCATCCCCTTCTGCCGTCCCCCGCCGCACGGAAAGCAAATACAACACCTTCTTCGCTGCAGGCTGTTTCTTGACGAGGCGCTCAAGGCGCAGGGCTGTGCTCCGGGAGAGCCCGCAGGCATGCGCCGCAAGCCTTACGGGACGCCGCGGCCGCGTGTACTTTGCGCCGCCCGGCAAGTCGCCGTTGTGCATGGCGATGCGCCGGGCGAGGTCCGTGGTGATGCCGCAGTACAGGCTGCCGTCGGCGCAGCGGACGAGATAGACGCACCATGCGCCCTCTCCGGCAGAGCGTTCACCGGGGATGTCAGGCAAGTCCATGCCACCAGGGAGAAAAGGACGATGGGGCGTCCAGGAGCAGCGGTTCGCCCATGCGCGGCGTGGTGAGCGTCCATCCGTGGAGGGGCGCGGCAGCGGCGATGCGCTTGAACGGATCATCCCAGGGATGGTACGAAAGGCAGAACTTGCCTATGTGCACGGGCAGCAGCATCCTGCAGCGCACATCGTCTGCGGCAGCGGCGGTCTCGTCAGGATCCATGTGCACATGCCGCCATTCGGGATTGTACTGCCCCGTGTCGAGCATGGCCAGGTCGAAGCCGCCGAATTCCTCCCCGATCCTGGCAAAATGCCTGCCATAGCCCCCGTCGCCGCTGAAGAAGATCTTTTTCCCTTGGCCCTCGATGACGAAGCCGCCCCAGAGGGTCCGGTTGCGCGTGAACGTGCGTCCGGAAAAATGCCGGGACGTCGTGAAGTGGACGGCAAGCCCTCCCCTCCTGACGCATTGCCCCCAGTCGCCTTCCTCTATGATGCCGCGCGGGAATCCGAACCTGACGAGATGCGAGCCCACGCCCAGCGGGCAGAGGATGCTTTTGACCTTGGGTGCGAGGGCGGACATGGTCGGGTAGTCCAAGTGATCCCAGTGGTCGTGGGAGATCAGCAGGATGTCGATGTCCGGGAAGTCGGCGGCGGAGTAGGCATCCGTGCCGGGAAAGGCTTCCATGGCCACGGGCAGCGGGCTGGCGTGGCGGCTGAACACGGGATCGATGAGCAGGCGCATCCCGCCAAGCCGGATAAAGACGGAAGAGTGCCCCAGCCATACCACGGCATCGCGGTCAAGGGCGGGAAAGTCCGGGACCAGGGCGGGCAGGGGCTGGGAGGGAACGGTCCTGTCTCCCCTGCCGAGCATGAAGGAGATCCATGTGGAGAGCACGCTCCTCTTTTTCTTGCCGTCTTCCACGATCAGGGGCGTGGGTTCCTCGTTGACGAAGATCCCGTTGCGGAAATGCGGCGAGGCGGCAAGGCGCGCCAGATCGTCCCCTTCGGGGAGCTTTCCAAAACGCGTGCTGTTGTAGAAGGCGCAGCCTCCGCCCGCCATAGCCGTGCCGGCCAGTCCTGCCAGGACCATGCGCCTCGTCCATTTTTTCATGCGGTCCCCCTGGAAACTCCACGGAAATGATGCGTGCCATGATAGCCAAAGGGCATGGAGCAGGCAAGCGCCGCCTTGCACGGCGCTTTGCCTTTCATCAGTGGTCCGCCCGCCAAGCCGGCAGGGACAGCAGATTCCGCCGGATGCAAGCCGTTGCGTCATCCGCCGCCACGGGAGGGAACTGCCTGCCTGACAAAAGAAGTCCGCCCGGGAACGGACGGACTTCTTGCTTATGCCGTTGCAGGATGCCCTGCCTTAGAACTTGTAGCCGATGCCTATGCCGAAATTGTGAGCGTGCGGATGCGTCGTGCGCCCGGGGACGACGCCGCTGGTCCCATGCTGGGCGGAAGACGTGTAGTCCAGCACGTGGTTGTGGATGTACATGTAGGCCAGGTCCAGCGTCCAGTTGCCGTAGTAGAATCCGAGGCCGGCGGTGTAGTAGTTGCGCCCGTTGGAGGGGACCATGTAGTCGGCATTGCCGTAGTTCATGGGCGAGGTCTCATACATGAAGCCGAGGCGCAGGGCCAGCCAGTCCAGGGCGCGGTACTCAGCGGATATGCCGAAGGTCCAGGAGTTCTCCCAGTGCTTGTCACTGTTGGCCCAGGAGTTCACAGGCGACTTCATGTACATATTGAAATCGCGGAAGCGGCTCCAGAGCGTATACTGCGCATCTGCCTCGAAGCTCAGCTTTTCCGTGGGCTTCCAGGCCACGCCGAAGGTGAAGGAATCCGGCAGGTGCATCGTTCCGCGCAGCTTGGAATTCTGGAATGCCGCCAGCTGGGGCACAGGGAACATTTTGCCTACCTGGTTGTCATAACGGGTCTTGCCGTGGACCTTTAGGCTCATGGGGGCGCGGTACGTCAGACCCATGGACCACTGTTCGTTCAGCTTGGCGTGCACGGCAAGGCTGCCACCAAAGCTTACGCCATGGCCATTGATATTGATATCGCCCGGTCCCGGAAGCATCATGCCTCCCCCCAACGGGATGGTGGAGGGCAAATTCTTGTTCATCTGCATGGTCGCCCACATGATCTCGGCGCTGGCGGACACGGAGAACATGTCATTGATCTTGTAGGCTATGGTCGGCGTATAGGACTGCGTGATCAGCTGCACGAAGTGCAGGTTCATCCCGCCCGCCCACTTGTTCGGGTATTTCGTGCCCAGCCCGAAGCGGGTGTAGGAGCCGAATCCGAACCACCACTTGTCGTTCAGCTGGTGGGTGACGTAAAAGGCCGGCAGCGGCCAGGTCTGATGCGCACAGTGGTAGTTGGTCTGGTTGCCTGCCCCGTCACGCGTGTCGATGCCCCAGTAGAACATGGATATGGCCAGGTTGGCCTGGAACTGCGTGCCTGGCAGCCGGGTGATGGCAGCCGGATTGTAGGCCACCACGGAGGTGTCATCGCCGCGGGCGACCAGCCCGCCGGAAAGGCTCATGCCGCGCGCGCTGTTTTCCATGACGGCGAAGCCTTCGGCCCGGACGTCCGCCGGCATCGCAAAGCCCAGGGAACATGCAGCCGCAACAGCGCAGAGGAAACGTGCTCCAAATCGGGAAATGAACATGAAAAAACTCCTGAAACGGTCTGAATAAAAAATATCCACGAACGATATCAGGAGTATAAGGCAGTCATTAATTATTAATCAAGATTTAAATCTATCCGTAAATAAGGCCGCCGCCTTGTCGTAAAGGGCCTTGGCGTTGTCGCGGCTGCGGCGGCTGATGACAGGGCGCCAGACGAGCACGCTTTCCTTCTTTTCCTCCGGGGCTGCGTCTCCCCTGCCGGCTTTGAAGCCCATCGATTTGCCGGCCCGTTCAGCCATGGCCCTGGCGCTGCGCGTCGTATCCACCGTCCATTCCCATGCGATGCCGCGCATTTCTTCAAACTCCGCCAGGCCCTTTTTCCAGAGTTCACCGAAAAATCCTTCGGCTTCCCATTTTTTGAAATAGGCGTGGATGGAGCTGGGGCTTCCGTAAAATTCCTTGGGCAAAGCCTTCCACTGCGTACCGGTGCGCAACACATAGACGATGGCCGAAAGCACCTTGCGCGGGTCAAGAGGCTTGCGCCCGCCCCCTGCGATGCGGCGGTACACGCGGCCGGGATCGCGCACGGTCTGCGGGATCAGGGGTTCGACTGCTTCCCAGAAAGCGTCGGAGATCTCCCAGAATTTCGGTGTGTTGAGCTCAGCTTGCTGAATCATGGGGCTACTATACGGCAAAACGGGGAAAAAATCCAGAACTCTTTTATTTACGGATAAGACCGCCCAAAAAAAATATCAGGATTCTTTTGTTGACAGCCATCCTGGTTGCGGATATGTTAACAAAACACAGCGCGGGGTAGAGCAGCATGGTAGCTCGTCGGGCTCATAACCCGGAGGTCGTTGGTTCAAATCCTTCCCCCGCAACCAGTAATTCCAAGGGCTTACAGCATATCAGGCTGTGAGCCCTTTCTTCGTCCTAACACCCATCCTAACACGCAGGTAAAATTGCTTCAGAACTGGCAGGGCAACGCTAAGGTCATTCTCTATTAGGGAGCAATCTCCGTTTGTCGAATTGATTATACGTGCGCGTCCTTCTTCAGACAAGAAAAATGTCTTTCATCTCCTCTCCTGAAACTGAACATGATGTCAAAGGGGATCAGTGGCATGCCTCCTCCTCAACTCCGTTCTTGCCCTAAAGATATGCAATGGTCGGCAGGCAATAAGTTCAACGCGTTGAACCAATAGGCTTGCTCGGATA
>JAEEGF010532996.1_pt1 | contig 11269 bp, 6 predicted proteins | sample 9134171 | NCBI WGS metagenome assembly JAEEGF01 (sample SAMN16246542, study PRJNA631951) | gut metagenome | biome: gut microbiome; feature: rumen; material: AP-attached | host: Bos | place: Iran: Karaj | collected 2018-10
CAATGCTTTTGCCCTTACAGGGCGCATGTACCCGCCATCGCCAACCCAGGGCAACGCCCTGGGCTATTGGCTTATTGGCCTTTCAGGCCGTCCTAAGGCAAATCCGAAAGTTGAGTAACTATCTTCCACATAAAATCTTGTTGAATCGAGGAAAAAATCTTTCCAACAGGATAGACACAATCATGCAGATGGAGACGATAATCACTATCTTTGTCAAAAAAATAATAAGTACAAGGTATGGATAGTGAGTAGACAACCCCATCGCGCTTATTCCATTATATCCTGTTGTTGCACCAATAACCTTGTTAAAGAATGAGCGTACACTGACAATCAAGAAGAAATGTAAGGCATAAATCATAAAAGAAGTATGTTGCCACCTAGTCAGCGCGTTTTTAAGTGCAGACAATCTCTTGTTTGCAGGACTCTTTTTCACCAGCCATGACGCACAATTCACCACCGTCATTGCTTCGAATACAGCATAAAGGGGGTGTATTATTTTTCCTATGTTTGATGATTGGAAACCGAAAAAGAGTTCGATGAAAAACAGGGACAAGTACACGAAGGCTATCACCTTTCTCTTAGCATAAAACGCTTCCGACAACTCGAAACCGTTCAATGACAGGAAGGCGCCTAACCCAAAGAAGAAAAATGCCTCGGCAGAAAAACCTGAAAGGATAAAAGATGTCTTAGAGAGGTGAAGGAACAGTAATAATCCAATAGTGACAGCAGCATAGGTTGTGACGCTTTTGTTTCGTGCCCGTAGTAAGAAGTGTAGTAATGGAGTAAATAGGGTCACCACCATCAAGTTCCGTATGAAATAGAAAGGCAACAGAATTGGCACGTTGGTTTGGGTGGGAAGTCCCCATATATCAACGGTTTCTTGGCTAATAATCCTCCCGTTCCAATACATACCCAACCATCCTCCGTGGTTGTTTACTCATGAGTTTATTATTTCCCAGGAATTGCCATGGATAATACGAGGAATCTCTGGACTAATCTGATGGAGGAAAAAGAATGTGTTCCAAAGAATATAGGGAATAAGTAGTGTCCATACCCGTCGTTTCATTTTCCTTTTCCAAACCTTTGTATCCCAGTCCTTTAGATGGACGAAGAAAAAATAACCTGAAATCAAAAAGAAAATGGGAACCACAGATGATATCAGTATTCTGGATGACAGGATAAGTTCTGACACCACATTGCTGCCGATACTTTGTTCTGACAATTGATTGTAGTGCCAACCTGAGACCCAGAAAAAACAATGGTGTACCACGACAGAAACAATCAAAGGGTAACGTAGCATAGTAACCAATTCTGACGTAACCGTCTTATTTTCTTGCATTTCCTACCTATTTGTAATTACCATTGAAGGATTATATTTCGCATTTGCCATTATCCACGACTAAAAAGGGTGTGGAAATGAAGATGAATTCATCTCATCTCGAAACTTCAATGTGCTTTTGCAAAATTAGATAAATTCATCGAATAATTTGTCAACAATGTAATTTATTTGTCGGGAACAGTCATGAAATAAAAGAGACGAACGCTTCAATTCGAAAATAATGTTTATATTTGCAAAAGAATAAATGATGTTTATCCTTATTCTTCCACGTTTATTATTTCACTTAACTATTTAACCCAAAACTTATGAAAAAATTCTTATTAATGGCCGTGATGTTGAGCACCCATGCATTATTGCTCCAAGCTCAGCAATTGACACTTCGGCTCGACAATGACGGAACGGAGGTCAGTCCAGTGTTGTATGGACTGATGACTGAGGAAATCAACTATTCTTATGAAGGCGGACTCTACACGCAACTGGTGGCTAATCCTTCGTTCACAGATATGGTGAACCCATGGGGTGGACGTCGCGGAAGGCGTCCGAATGCCGATGCACCTCGAGTGACCGTACGTCCCGAGCGCTGGCAACTCACTGACACGCTGAAAGTGAGGGTACGTCAGAATCGCCAAGACCCCATCAACAAAGCCAACCCCACTTCCCTTGTCGTGAGTTACGAGCAGGCGGGTCTTGGTCTTGTCAGTGAGGGTTTTTGGGGATTCCCTATCCGAAAGAACACCACCTTCAAAGGTGCGCTTTATGTGAGGAAACCGGCAGCATTCAACAATGAGAGTTCCGCTCCCTCACCGGTGAGTTCTGTGACCATTGCGCTGAAGAGTGCAGATGGTAGCACCACATACGCGGAAACCCAACTTAATGGCTTCACCAACGCATGGAAGCGGTTAGAATACCAGTTAACCATACCAGCCACTCAGGCCGACACTAAAGATGCCCGCTTGTTCATTATAGCCGACCAAGCTGGAAGTATAGAGTTGACACGAGTGACCCTGTACGCGCCCAGTTTCAAGGACCGCAAGAACGGACTGCGTGTTGACCTCATGGAGATGATGGCCGAGATGCATCCCAAGTTCCTTCGCTTTCCTGGAGGCAACTATTTGGAAGGCAACAACTTCGCTAACAGGTTTGACTGGAAGCAGACCATTGGCAATCCAGATGAGCGTCCCGGACACCAGAGTCCTTGGGGCTATCGTTCCACTGACGGGCTGGGATTGTTGGAGTTCTTGCAGTGGGCAGAGGATGTTGGCGGTGAGCCAGTTGTGGGTGTCTTCGCCGGTTATGTGTTGAATGGCGACCATCTGGATGGCGACTATATCAAGCCTTTCATTCAGGATGCCTTGGACGAAATCGAATATATCATCGGAGATGCCTCGACTACAAAATGGGGTGCCCTTCGCGCCCGCGACGGTCATCCCCAGCCATTTCCACTTCATTATGTGGAGATTGGTAATGAGGACTTTTTCGACCGCAGTGGTAGTTATCCCAATCGTTTCAAGATGTTTTATGATGCCATCAAGGCGCGTTATCCCCAACTCCAGATTATTTCGACTGTAGGTTTCAACGCCTTGAAATCGAAGGACATCCCCAATCCTGTTGTGGATTTGATAGACGAGCATTACTATCGCAATGCCAATGACATGTACCGCAATGCTTTCCAGTACGACAGTTACGACCGTACGGGACCCAAGATTTTCTGCGGCGAGTGGGCGACTCGTGAAGGTTCTCCTACGACCAACATGAATGCCGCTCTTGGCGATGCGGCATGGATGACTTGTATGGAGCGCAATTCCGATATCTGTGTGATGTCGTGCTATGCTCCATTGTTTGTCAATGTTGAACCCGGCGGAATGCAATGGGAGAGCGACTTGATTGGTTATGACGTGTTGAACAGCTATGGTTCTCCTTCTTACTGGGCACAGGTGATGTTCTCCAAATACTTGGGCGACCGCATTGTTCCTGTGGAGGCCACCGTCAGTCCCAAACAGACATTGGACCGCAACGACGAGGCGAACGCCGTGTTCTATACTGCCACTTCAGATTCCAAAGATGGGAAAGTTTACCTTAAACTTGTCAATGCAGTTGGCAAAGCCCAGCCCTTGAACATCAAGTTGGAAGGCGGTAAGAAAGTGAAGTCCAAGGCCAAGAAGATAGAATTGAAGTCCGCACAGCCTACCGACACCAATTCTATCGACAATCCTCGCAACATCGTTCCTCAAGAATCGACCCAGAAGGTGGGCAAGGATTTCACCATCACTCTTGCACCTTATTCTATCACTGTGCTGGTGATTGAATGACAAGTAATACCTTATTCTGTGAGCGCATCAACTTTTGCTGATGCGCTTTTTTATTAATAGGGAGTTAAATAGGGAATTAAAAGGGGAGTTAAAGGGGGAGTTAAGAATTAAGGGTTGAGAAATAAGAAACATTCATCTTATCGATACGACAATTCAGCGTTGAAAAATTCCGTTTCACTGACTTTACCCTTTTATATTGTGTGAGGATAGTGTACTTTTGCATTGTAAAACCGACAGAGGTTTCTCATAAGAGGCAAAAAACGACAAGCACTTTGGTTTGTTCAATCGAAGTTTTGCTGTTATTGACTGCATTTAGAATAAGAAAATCAAATCATCATAACAAATGAAAAAACTTTTTTCCTTGTTAGCCATGACATTTTTGTCATGCGTCAGTATGTTTTCACAAAGCTCATTTAACGTCAGCGGTACAGTGGTCGAGAAGGAAACTGGTGAAGCCGTTGTCGCAGCAACCATGCAGTTGCTGGCCTTGCCTGACAGCTCGTTCGTGGAAGGAACAGCCACAGGCGCTCAGGGTGAGTTTCTTTTCAAGAATGTGAAGAAAGGAGAATATACACTGAAGATTTCATACATTGGTTTTGTCACCAAGTATGTCGGAGTGGATCTTAAAACGCAGAAGAAAAAAAATGTCAACCTTGGATACATCACGATGTCACCTGACGCCATTCTTCTGAAAGCGACAGAGGTGACCGCCAATGCCGCTAAAGTGGCGGTGTCGGGTGATTCTCTTGTCTATAATGCTGCGGCTTACCGAGTTCCAGAAGGCTCCACGCTCGAAGCCCTGATTAAGCAGCTTCCAGGCGCGAAGGTGGACAAAGATGGCAATATCACCATCAACGGCAAGAGTGTCAGCAAAATCCTTGTCGATGGCAAGGAGTTTTTCTTGAACGACAAGGAGGTAGCGATGAAGAACATCCCTACAGAAATGATTGACAATCTCAAGACCTACGACAGGAAAAGCGACTTGTCGCGTGTGACAGGAATTGACGATGGACAAGAAGAGACCGTGATAGACCTGACCGTGAAGAAAGGCATGAAAAACGGATGGTTTGGCAATGTGAACTTAGGAGTGGGTACAGAAAAGCGATATGCAGAGCGTTTCAATGTCAATCGTTTCAATGACGACTTCCAGGCCACTTTTCTTGGTGGTGCCAACAACGTGGCCGATATGGGCTTTGGCGGTGGTGGCGGACGCTGGGGCGGCTGGGGCGGTGGCCTGCGCAACAGCAAGGAGATAGGTGCCAATTTCGCCACAGCCAAGCCAAAGCTCGAGACGGGTGGAAGCATCCGTTATCGATATGATGGCAGCGATACAGAGAACACGTCTTCAACGCAATATTTCAATGCGTCTTTAGCCAAGTTCAATGAGGATTACAGCAAGAACTTCACATCCAACCAGCGTGTTTTCAGCAACTTCCGTTTCGAATGGAAACCAGATACGATGACCAACATCATTTTCCGTCCCAACATCACCTATTCACGCAACAGGGGAAGAAGCAACAGTTTGTCGGGCTCATACGAAGACAATCCGAACGATATCACAGCCCATGCCATTGATTATAACGACCAGATAGCCGCTGTGTCGGGAGGTGATGCCCTTGACCCCGCCAACACCATTCTCAACAATTTGATGGATATTGTGGTCAACACCAATACCAGCCGCAATCAGAGTTATAGCACCAATACCAGTTTCAATGGAGAACTGCAGGCGAACCGTAAGTTCAACAACAGAGGGCGTAACCTCACTTTGCGTGTCACAGGTAACTATAGTGACGGACGTAGCAAGCAACTGTCAGCAGCCAACATCACTTATAATTCCTTAGGAACCAACCAGCAGAATAACCGTTACTATGAGACCCCGTCAAAGAACTACGGTATTCAGGGGCAACTCACCTACAGTGAGCCTATAGCCGACAGGACCTATCTCCAAATGAGCTACAGTTACGACTTCAGTTACAGTAAAAACGACCGCCGTGCATATATTTACGAGTCGGATGCCTATCAGACCTTGTCGCAAAGCATGCAGAACAACCGATACAACATCAATGCTGTACTCAAGTTCATGGAAGACATGCAATATGTGCTTGATGGCACTGATTCCGTCGCCAACAGACTCAGTCAGTTCTCAGAATACCGTAACTACAACCAGACCATCAACCTCAGCCTTCGTAAGGTACGTGAGAAATACAACGTCAGCATTGGCCTTGACTTCCTGCCTCAACGGACAACGCTCAACTACAAGTACATGGGCTATGAGTATCCTGAGATTACACGAAACGTGTTCAACGTCGCACCTCGTGTCAACCTCCGCTGGAACTTCAACAAGCAGACCAACCTCTTTTTGCGATACAACGGTCGCACAAGCCAACCAAGCATGACCAATTTGCTAGATATCAAAGACGATTCCAATCCACTAGTTATCACCAAAGGTAATCCAGGTTTGAAACCTTCGTTCTCTCACAATATCTTTGCCAATTTCAACACCTACAAAGTCGAGCGTCAGCAAGGCATTTACTCTTGGTTTTGGTTCAACGCTACCCGAAACAGCATCGACAACAAAACGACATTCGATAATCAGACAGGTGTGCGTACCACCATGCCCATGAATATCAACGGCAATTGGAACGGTGGAGGTGGTGTAGGGTTCAACACTGGTCTGGGAAAAGAAAAGGCATTTAACATCGGTATTGACTTGGGTGGTAACTATTCACGTCACGTCGGTTTCTACAACAATGCATCAGGAGATGATGATGTCCAAGACCTGAAGTCCATCACTAAGAGCGTGGACCTTGACTCCGAGCTTGATTTATCTTACCGCACGCAGCATGTCAGCGTTTCTCTCAACGGTCAGCTTAACTATGCTCATTCAAAGAACAACATGAACGAGATGGGTAACATGAACACCTATGACTTCTCATATGGAGCTGAATTTGAATGGACAACTCCTTGGGGAACATCCCTCAACACCGATATCGGCATGAGTAGCCGACGTGGATATTCACAGCGTGAGATGAACACCAATGAACTGCTGTGGAACGCTCAGGTAGCCCATTCATTCCTGAAAGGCCGTGCACTTACCGTGATGTTAGAATTCAACGATATTCTCGGACAGCAGACCAATATCAGCCGAAACATCTCCGCCCTTATGCGCACCGACTCACGCAACAATGCCATCTATCAGTACGCGATGCTCAGAGTCGTCTATAAGTTCAACATCTTAGGAGGAAAGAATGCTATGGGCAGCGATAGCGGGAACTCCTCAGGATGGGGTGGAGGTTATGGTGACTGGAATGGCGGTTGGTGGTAAAAACGCTGATAGTAACCATTGTATTAGAAATAATTTGTATCTTTGCTCATGAATCTCTGATAATAGGCAGATGAAGATAAAAAGATTCCTGTATGGTGTGCTCTTGGTGTTGGGGCTGTCAGTTTTGGGACTGTTGTTCTATTACATGATGTGGCTCATCACCGACGAACATTTCAGGGAGGCCTTCAAGTACGGTTGGCCCTGGAAGTCGTGGGTGGTTCTGGTGGATTATGCAGCCTGCTGCCTTTTTACTTCCGTCGTAACGCTCTATTATTGGCGGTGGCGTGAGCGTACGGAGAAGGAACGCGACAAGTTTCGTTTGCAGGCGTTGGAAAACCAGCTGAGTCCGCATTTCGTGTTCAACAACTTCAGCATTCTTGCCGACTTGATAGAGGTTGACCCCAAACGTGCGTCCAACTACCTGATGAACCTCTCTAAAGTGTACCGCTACACGTTATCACACCTCGACCACGATACGGTGACGCTTCAAGAAGAGTTGGCATTTCTCGACCGTTATCTCTCCCTGCTGAATCAGCGATTCGGCGAGGGAATCCAGGTGAGGATAGCGCCCGACGTCGCCACTCGTCAGGGTAAACTGCCACCTGCAGCGTTGCAGATGCTGATAGAGAATGCCATCAAGCATAACGAGCATACGCAGGCTCATCCTCTCATTATCGATGTCGATTGTGATGGTCAACGCATCAGTGTCAGCAATCACAAGCAGCCCATCACGAATGATGGTGTTTCCCAGAGCCCACTTACACCAGACCCTTCCACCAACGTGGGACAGCATAACATTGTGGAACGTTACCGACTGCTGACATCTCAGAAAGTAGTCATCCGCGATACAGACAATGACTATTGTGTCATCATTCCGCTAATTCCTATACAACGATGAGGATACTGATTATAGAAGACGAACAGAGCAGTGCTGACCGTTTGAGGAGAATGCTCGAAAGGGAGCATGAGATTGTGGGTGTAGTCGCCAGCAATGCAGAAGTGAAGGCATTCTTTTCCGATAAGACACAGAATGACGTAGATTTAATATTGTCCGACATCCAGTTGGGCGACGGCCTCAGCTTCGAGTCCTTGCGAACCGTGCCGAAGGCCATTCCCCTTATCTTTACTACGGCCTACGACCATTATGCGGTACAGGCTTTTCGTTACAATAGCATCGACTACCTGCTGAAGCCAATTGACGAAGAAGAGCTTCAGACGGCCTTGGCAAAAGTAAGGCTTACCACCACTGATGCTATTGCACAGTTATTGGAATCGGTGAAGAACCAGACCATTCGTTATCGTGAGCGTTTCCTCATTCCACATCATGCTGACGAGTACCTCATTATCCCTGTCAACCAGGTGAGCCACATCGTCATCCGCGAAGGTGTTGTTCGTCTTTGCACCCTTTCCGGCAAGAGCTATGTATTGAATATGACGCTTGAAGAAGCTGAGAGCCAACTTGACCCTCAACGTTTCATGCGCGTCAATCGCCAGTACATCGTCAGTGCCCCAGCCGTCTTAAAACTATCCTCCTTTTTCCTTGGCAAGATGCGCATTCACATGATAGCCTTTCCTGAAGAGGAAATTATCGTCAGCAAGGATAAAGTGTCATTTGTCAAACGTTGGTTGGACTCTTAGTAAACAATTAAGGATTTGTATCCTCGAAAATCGGAATTTACTTATCTCCTTATGTGCGAACCGATAGTTTCCATTATTCGCAAATCGGTAAACTTCTTTTTATATGGGTCGAACTTCTGCTTTTTTACAGCATTAGGACTTATGCCTCGTGTCAGTCCTTGCTCTTTGCGGACAAAAGATAGTCTGTGCTGCTTTCGAAAACTGTCGTTTCTAACTGTATCACAGTTGTACATAGCATTCCGCTGACGTAACGAGTCAGTTCTAATGTCTATGCTATCTTGTCGGAATGTTGTGCTGTCCAAGCAGTTTTGACCAACAGCAAAACAAGGCATAAACAATAGGACGATTAATCCAATAGATTTCTTTGATACAATCATACAAGTTCCGATTTATCTGTTTTTATTATGATCATTGATTGATGGCTGATATGGTCATCTTCATTCTGCTTAATGACCGTTATCTGCGTATTCTGTACAGTTATCTATGCCATATGTAAACGTTCGTTACATACTTTCTTTGCGGCGCAAAGTTACTGAATTTTCCTCAAAGCATTGCAGGAATGACAGACTTTAACATGAATTATCATGTAAGTCAATACCTTCTTGTAATTCTCATCAATTCATCGGACTGACGTTAAAATATTCTCATCGAACTCACATTACTATGATATTTTTTGTTAACTTTGCGATGAGAACAAAATGTATATGCTGATGAAGACTATTAAGGATACCTATAGCGTTACACTATGACGACATGCAGATAGACCCTTTTTATGTCTTGAAAAATGTAGAAAATTGAGATTTATTGACTGCATATTATGTTTCTTGCTGAGTATTCCTGTAGCCATGTCTCAGCCAAGTATCGCGGTCTCCTCTGTACAGACCAACCCTCCTTCTTCCTTGAATGGTGAGGATGTGGTGTGCCGTCTGCAAGACACAGAGGGGTTCTGGTGGTATGGTGGCAGAGGCACAGGACTATGCCGTTTCGACGGATATGAAACCGAGATTTTCCGTAGTGACCGTCAGCACCCTGACTTATTGCGGAGCAATGACTTGTTGTGCATTGCGGAACAAACGAAAGGCACGGAGATTTGGTTTGGCACTAAGGAGGGCGCCTATATTCTGAGTAAGCATGACTATTCCATCAGTCCGATAATCTTGAGAACCGCCCAGGAAGACAATGAATTGTCAGATAAGCGAATCTCATGTATGTTGCCAGTGGCTGATGGTAGTATGTGGCTGACCTATCGCAACCAGTTGTTGCATTTCTCTGCTCAGGCGGAACTTCTGGAGCGATTCGAGACGGTGTGGGAGGGCAAGAACCGCAGTGTTTTGTCGCTCAGTTTTGATGCAGACAGTACGTTGTGGATAGGACTATGGAATGCTGGCGTCGTCAGGATGAGGAATGAAAATGGTCGTTGGAAGATGGAGGAATGCCAGTGGAGCGACTATCCCGCCAACCCACAGGAACACATATCTGCAGAAGAGCAGAAACATGTGCTCGATTCAGTGATGGGCCAACAGGCACCTACTAACGATGCCACCGTATTATCATGGGCTCAACTGCCTTCCTCGCAGTATTATATAGGTACATATCATTCCCTTTATCGTTACGACGGTCATCAACTGACCTTGTTGCAAGGCGACCTTGACAAGTTGCGCAGCATGGCTTATTCAGAGCGTTCACAAGTCCTTTACTTGCTGAGTAAGGCGCGAGGCATCTGCCAGTGGAAGGATGGCAGACTGTCAACCCTCTTGGACAGCACACAGTTCCGTCATCTGCAATTGCAAGGCGATACAGCCTTGTTGCTTTCTGAAGGAGTGGGCAAGAACATGCTGTTTCACTTGCAAAGCCGTCAGCTGACAGCCGACACCACGACTGCTGACCTCCGCCCCATTGCCACCGCCTACAGTACAGATGGTAAAAAGCATCTGATGTCCTTAGGGCAACAGACGCTCGAATTGCCAAAGCAGACCGACCTTGTGGAGGTATATCTTTCCACTCTTGATTTCGACCATGCGTTGCAGGTGCAGTTCGCATACCGACTGAATGAAGGCGAAACATGGACGGAGTTGTCAGAAGGTGAGCATATCATTAAATTATCCCGTTTGCCTGCCGGTTCCAACCATCTTCAAGTGCGTGCAACAGACCATCTCGGCCGTTGGTGCAAGCCAACGACAGTGCTGACTCTTGTGCGCCCAACGCGATGGTTTGAATCCGCATGGCTGTGGGGTATTCTCGCTGTTGTCTTCTTCACAGCCATTTACTTCCTTTTGAAACGTAGGAAAAAGAAGGAAAGCGAGGAAACAATTGAGGTAACGGAAGTTCATCAGGAGGAACAACCACAGGAAAGTGTAGAAGAGGAATCTAACAAACTCTCTGTTGCCGACCAGGAATTTCTTGACAAAGCCGCTGCTGCCGTTGCCGACCATATTATGGATTCCAATTATTCAGTGGATGCTTTGGCCAGTGACCTTTGTATGAGCCGTGCCAACCTTCACCGCAAGTTGCGCGCCATCACAGGGCAAACACCCACTGATTTCATCCGCAACCAGCGTTTGGAACGCGCTGCCCAACTGTTGCGCACCACCTCATATAGCGTGAATGAAATCGCCGACATGGTCGGTTTCTCATACGCCAGCTATTTCACCAAATGTT
>JAEEGF010546258.1_pt1 | contig 11268 bp, 12 predicted proteins | sample 9134171 | NCBI WGS metagenome assembly JAEEGF01 (sample SAMN16246542, study PRJNA631951) | gut metagenome | biome: gut microbiome; feature: rumen; material: AP-attached | host: Bos | place: Iran: Karaj | collected 2018-10
GGTATTCGTGAGCCAGACGATAGAAGCGTTTATAGCTGTAATGGGTCCCGTGCTCGCTGTTGTACTCATCGGCGAGACGGCGGTAACCGTAGGTTCGGTTGTGCTCCGCATGGATACGGCGCATCTCACAAAGGATGTGTTCGTTCTCCTGTCTTCTGACTCCTGCGGCACCTTCTTTGCTGCGGAGCCATTTATAATAGCTGGAACGGTTCAGGCGGAAGATTTTGCAGAGGAATTGTACGGTGTAATTCCCTTTCAGTCCTTCCTGTACTGCGCGGTAGAGACGCAGCTGTCGCGTTTTATGGTCCTGTCCTACCAGCTCCCTTCCAGGTCCCTCACTTTTTTTAGCAGGCGATTGGCCAGTTTCAGCTCTTCATTCTCTGCTTTCAGAAGTCTGTTCTCTGCCTGAAGGCGTTCTGTCTCTGTCAGTTCTTCCCATGCCGGCTGTGGTTTTCTCTTGCCGCGACGGTCGACGAGCTCGTCGACACCGCCGTGCTCATACTTACGTACCCAGGAATAGATCTGTTCATAGCTGACTCCGTATTCTTTGACTGTACGGATATAATCTTTTCCGTGCTCAATGCAAAAGCTGACAAGAGCAACGCGTTCTTCAAATGTTGTTTTTCTGCCTTTGGACATCAAGACGTTTCCTTTCTGCCGTTGTTGAGGATGCGGCAAGATTGTGGAACTTTCCTGATGTCCATTATACTTCCTGATCCAATTGCGTAACTGCCGGTCTGAACGGATGCCGTACCGACAGCAGAGTTCGCGCAGACTGCCCTGACCTGCAAGGTAGGCTTTGACGGCAGTGTGTTTCAATTCCTGGTTGTATTTGGTGGTGTGTTTCTGACGGAACAATCCTTCCCGGCCAAAAGTGCGATAGAGACGAAGCCAGTCCCGAATAACTGTTTCTCCCATCCCGTAACGTTCTGCTAACTCTCTCTGGCTTATTCTGCCTTGAAGATACTCTTCGATGATCTTGGACTTTTCTTCCGCGCTGTAACTGGTTTTTGTAGACAAAAAGATGCCCTCCTAAAAAGCAACTCACGAATTTGTTTTTTTCGTGTGTCTACTTTTAGGAGAGCATATCATTTCACTGTGAGTAACACACTCCAGTGAAGCTCCCTTTATGTTTTCTTAACGTCTTTGGGTTTGATCTTGTTTTGCGCCAAAATCAGCTTTGAACGGCTTCCGCGGTTTGAATGCGGCTTGCCGGAATGGTTACGGTGATCAGCGTGCCGCCGCCTTCAGCCGGGCGGATGGAAAACTGCGCGCCGATCAGCGAGGCGCGCTCGTTCATGCTGGCGATGCCGCGGTGTCCCTGCACGCGCAGCAGCTCGGGGTCAAGCTCGCGGGCAATGCCGCTGCCGTTGTCGCGCACGGTCAGGACCGCACCGCCGTCCTCGCATTTCAGTTTCACTTCGGCCGCGCCGGCATGACCGTGGCGCGCGGCGTTGGCCACGGCTTCCTGAACGATGCGCGACAGTGAGAGCACGTCTTTTTCCGTCAGGAAGCTGTCGTCTCCTTCTACCGTCGCCGTCACTTCAAGACCGTGGACGCGGCTGAGACGGCGTGCGATCTCGTCGAAGGCGCGCGAGGCGCCGAGGCTGGACCACGGCGGGGCGAGACGGTCGCAGACGTCGCGCATCTCCTGCACGGCGTTCATAGCCGCTTCCTGTGCGGCGTCCAGGTGCGAAGCGACGCGCGCTCTGTCGATCTCTTCCCGCGCGAGGCCGCGCGTCGCCAGCTGGATACGCTGGATCAGCGAGGCCACGGTCTGCAGCGGGCTGTCGTGGATCTCGCGGGCCAGCCGGGCGCGCTCTTCTTCCTGTGTGCGCACGATGTCGCCCACGTAATTGCGTTTCAGATTTTCGCGGTCGACGGCCCGGCGCGACAGTTCCGAAAGGGCGCGCCGCATTTCGCGCAGTTCCGGCAGCGGTCCGGGGGAGGGAGCATTCAGAGTGTCCTGGCCCCAGTGCAGGCTCTCGACCAGCGAAGCTAAGCTGCGCAGCGGCAGTACGCACCAGCGCCAGAGCAGGAAGATGCCGAACAGCGCCAGGGCACTGGCGATGATGCCGGCGACGGGCTGGAACATCGTCAGCCGCATCATCTGCCCGGGCACGAGGTAGTGCGAGATGACCACGACGATCGCGCGCAGGCCGTCGGGATAAGGGTACACAGCGGCGGCCGAAGGCGGACGGTTTTCAATCTGCACAGTGGCCGTCTGCATTTCGCCGCTTGCCAGAGCCTGATTGACCTTGACGGCCAGTTCGGGTGTGATGCGGCTGCCGGGCGATCCCTGGATCTTGATGCCGTTCGGGCCGGCGATGGCGATCCAGCCGGGCACGGGCGGTCCGACGGTGAGCATTTTCAGAAACAGGCCCATGCGGCGGTGCCGCTGCAGCGGCGTCTCCGTCGAGGAGCCGCTTTCATCGCGGACGATCCCGCGCGCCAGAGTCTGCGAGTAGCGCTCGGCCATCTTCACCATCGCGTCCCGCTGCGCGTAAAGCCCGCGTGTGGAGAAGATCAGCGCCGAGAGGACGGGCACGAGGATGATCATCAGCAGGACGGGCAGCAGCCAGCGGCGCTTTTTCATCATGCGGGCAGCTCTCCTTCAAGCAGCTCGTCGATGAGCAGGACGCCTTTTTTCAGCGCGATGATCAGTGCTTCCGTCTTGTTCTTGGCGCCGAACTTGGTGTAGACCGAGGACAGGTGCGCCTGCACGGTGCGCTCCGTGATCGCCAGCTTTGCCGCAACTTCCTTGACGGGAAAGCCTTTTGACGACAGCAGCAGTACCTCGCGTTCGCGCGGGGAGAGCGGCGCCATCTTGTGCGCGCCTTCTTCATCGACGGAATTGGCGATGCACGAGTCGAGATAGATGCCGCCGCCGATCACCGTTTGCAGCGCCTGCGTCAGTTCCATCACCGCCGATGTCTTGACGATGAAACCGCGCGCGCCGGCTGAGAGCGCGGCGACGATGTAGGGCTGGGCGTTGTAGGCCGTGAGCATGATGACCCTGGTGGGCAGCTTTTCCTCGTGCACCCGGCGGGCCACGGAGATGCCGTCCATCTCCGGCATACGGATGTCGAGCAGGGCCACGTCGGGCGCGTAGCTTTCGATCATCTTCAGGGCTTCCTTGCCGTCGCTGGCGGAGCCGAGCAGGCGCAGCCCTTCTTCTTCGTTGATCAGCGCTTCCAGCCCTGCGCGCGTGAGCGGGTGGTCGTCGGCCAGTACGATCGAGATCATGATTCTTTCCTCCTTGATGATTGGCGTGGAACGCGTCTATTGTATCGCCGCGGCGCGATTCTGTGAATGAACAATTTTGCCTTTTCGCGGTTTTGGAGAAATCTTCAAGCAAAAAATCGGTGTTTTCACCAATGGGCAGAGCCCGTCTTTTCGGTTATACTTTGGCCACGTTCGGGAGAGAAGATCAAACGAGCGCTTTCAGATAAGCTGTGTTATAATTTAAAAACTCAGGAGGTATTTGAAAATGAAAAAGAACCGTCTGATCCTCAGCGGACTTGCGGTTGCCCTGCTCGGAGCTTCCGCTGCGTTTGCCGCGCCGCACATGGGCGGCTTCGGTCCCCGTCCTCACGGCGGCCCGGGAATGGCGGCTCACTCGCATGAACAGCGCGAGATGAAGCGCATCCCCGACGGCGCGCCCGAGGAGATCAAGACCGCGTATAAGGAAATGCGCAGCCTGCGCCGCGACCTGAACCTCGAGCTTCGCAAGGATTCTCCCGATGCCGCCAAGGCAATGGAGATGCTGAAAAAGTCCGAGGAACTGCACATGAAGGTGCGCGAATGGGAAGTGAAGCAGATCCTTGAAGGCAACGCTCCTAAGCCGCGCGCGCCGCGCCCCGGCTTTGATCCCAAAGGCCGCAGGCCCGGCTTTGGCCCCGCTCCGTTCGGACGCCCGCAGGGCGGCAGCTTCGTTCCGCCTCCGATGATGTGGTGGACGCCGTACGGTTTCCAGATGATGCCCATGCCGCGCCCCGGTTTCGGCCCCAAACCTCACTGCCATTGCGGCATGAACGGCCACGGTCCGCACGGCCCTGCCGCAGAAGCTCCGGAACAGGTCCCCGCGCCTGAGAAGTCCGAAGACGCCAAGCTGTAACGCCTGCGAACGATCGTTTCGCACAAAGGCGATGGATTCATGACGAAAGGAAAGCCGGATCGCTTAGGCTTTCCGGCTTTCAGAAAGGATGAAGAAAAGATGAAACTCTCTCGTATGCTGATCGCAACCGTGCTGATGGGAACTTTCGCGCTTTCGTCTCCCATGACGGCCCTGAACGCGGCCTATGCCGCCCCGCCCCGTATGGGCGGCGGTCCTGGAAGAGGCCCCGGCGGACCCGGCGGTTATCGCCCCGCGCCTCCGCGCCACGGCCCGGGCGGCCCCAGAGGCTTCGGCCACGGTGGCCACGGATATCGGCCCGCGCCTCCGCCTCCTCCCCGTCACAAGCATAAGCATAACGACGCCCTCGCCGTCGGCGGTGCGCTGCTGTTCCTCGGCCTGCTCGTCGGCGCTGCCAACAGCAATAACAACAATAATAACAACAACTACGATTACAGCAACGAATACGACTACAACAGAGAGTACGACGGCAACTAAAATGGATCAGGCGTCAGCACTCTTGTCGTAACACAAGGATGCTGTCCCCCCGACTGATTTTGACGATTCTGAAAGGAGGAAACACATTCATGAGTAAGAAGCTCCTCGTTCTCGTCCTCGCGATCGTTGCGGCCTCGGTCGTGCTCAGCGCCGTGCCCTCGTTCGCAGCGCCCGGCAAGGCAGCCGGAGCTCACGTGCTGTCGGCGCGTCACGGCCACGGTCCCGGCCCGGGCTTCCGTCGCGGCCCAGGCCCCGGGTTCCATCGCGGCCCCGCATTCCGCCCCGGACCGCATCGTTTCGGTCCTCCGCCCCGCCGCTATGCTCCGCCGCCGCCCCGTTATTACCGCTACGGACCTCCCGGCCCGCCTCCGCGCCGCTGGGGATACCGTCATCACCGCCACCATCACGATGACCTGGCTGCCGCGGGCGCGCTGTTCCTGCTCGGCGCGATCATCGCCGGCGCAAGCAACTGACTTTTAAAATACAGGCTTCCGATGGAAGAATGTCGGAAGCCTGCTCTTTGCGTTTGGTAATTTTCTTTGCTATAATGCCTATCATGTATTACTATTTTTTTAAGGAGGAAACACCGTTGAAAAAGTTTAAGTTTGTTGCCGTTCTGTCCGTCCTTTCCCTTGCCTTTGCCGCTGCCGCGTTTGCCGCCGATTACGGAGTCATCGACGTGCAGAAGATCTTCAACGAGTCCGCGCCCGGCAAGGCTGCCGCGGCCCACATGCAGGAAGTGCAGAAGATCCTTCAGAAGGGCATGGACGACGTGCTCGCCATGCACAAGGGACAGGAGAACACGCCCCAGGCGCAGCAGGCTATCGCCGAAGCGCAGCAGCTTCTTAACCGTCAGCTGGCTGTCGAGCAGCAGGCCACCAACGCCGTGATGGAGCGTGAACTGCGCGAGGCTGTGTCCGCATGGCTGAAGACCAACAAGAAGACCAAGATGATCCTCAGCAAGCAGCTCACGCTTGGCAACACCGGCGATATCGACTTCACCACCGGCGTTATGAAGGAAATGAACAAGCGCAAGCCCACGTTCCCTGCGCTGCCCAAAGTGACGATCAATCGTCCGGCTCCGGCTCCCGCGCCTGCGTCAGGCGAAGTGAAGAAGTAACCGCATGCAATTATTCCCCGAAACGGCCTTTTCTGCCGCTTCGGGGATTTTTTCTGTCATCGTGAAAAGAAGGCGGAAATTCCGCTATAATGATCTGCGAACCGCACAACTCTTCTCAGGAGGTCTCCCATGAAGTACACCGAACTCGATACGCCTGCGCTTTTGATCGACCGCGAAGTGATGATGAAAAACATCCGCTCCATGCAGGCGCACGCTGTGCGTTGCGGCGTCTCCCTGCGTCCGCACACAAAGACGCACAAGATGCCCGCGCTCGCCAGACTGCAGTGCGAAGCCGGCGCGCGCGGCATTGCCGTGGCGAAAATCGGCGAAGCCGAGGTGATGGCCGCAAACGGTCTGAATGACATTTTCATCGCCAACGAGCCCGTCGGCGAGATCAAAATGGCCCGGCTCCGCAAGCTGGCTGAAACGATCGACATTTCCTGGGGTATCGACTGCCCCGAACACGTTGAAGCGGCCGAAAAAGCTTTTGTCGGCAGCGAGAAAAAAGCCGAAGTCCTGATCGAGATCGAGGTGGGCGAAAACCGCAGCGGCATCATCGAGGAACACGATTTTCTGAACCTGCTTGCGGCGCTCAAGAACGCGCCGCACGTGCACCTGAAAGGCGTCTTTTCGCACGACGGCAACAGCTATTCCGCTCCCAGCCTCGAAGAGTGCGGCCGCACGTTCGTCGGATCGCAGAAGCGCACGCTGCGCTTCGTGCAGCTGGCGCGCGAGAACGGCTTTGAGTGCGGAACTGTCAGTATCGGCTCGACGCCGTCGCTGATGCACGATTTCCCAATCCTGCCCGGCATCACCGAGTTCCGCCCGGGAACGTATATCTTCATGGACGCGTCGATGGCGGCGGCCGCCGGCACTCTCGAACACTGCGCCGCCACCGTGCTGGCGACGGTCATCAGCCGTCCCACGCCCGAGCGCGTCATCCTCGACGTGGGGGCCAAAGGCATCACGATGCAGAGCCGCACGAAAGGCATCACCGCCACGCCCGGCCTGGGCACGATCAAGGGCTGGCCGGGCGTCCATATCCACGCCGTCTATGACGAACACGCCATCATCTATAGCAAAGAGTTCCGTGACGGTGTGCGCATCGGCGATAAAGTCGAGATCATTCCCGTACACATCTGCCCGACGGTCAATCTTCAGGAGACGGCTTATCTCGTCTCAGATGGCGAGGTCGTCGAAGAGATCCCCGTGCTTTGCCGCGGCAAGCTCAGATAGAGGAGGCGGTTTTTATGAAGGTCGCAGTGGTCCAGATGGGCGTTCGCGAGGACAAGTTTGAAAACATGTCCCGCGCCGCCGGTTTCGTCGCGCAAGCGGCGGCGAAAGGCGCGGATATCGTCGTGCTGCCTGAGATGTTCAACTGTCCGTATCAGACCAGGAACTTTCCGGTCTATGCCGAGAAATCCGGCGGTGAGTGCTGGCAGATCCTGGCGGACGCGGCGCGTGACAGTCACGTATACCTTGTCGGCGGCTCCATCCCTGAGAGAGACGACGAGGGCAGAGTCTACAACACCTCGTTCGTCTTCGATCGGGCCGGAGATCAGATCGCCCGCTGTCGCAAGACCCACATGTTTGACATCGACGTGCCCGGAGGACAGCGCTTCAAGGAGTCGGAGACGCTCACTCCCGGCAGTGAGATCACAACGTTCGATACCGAGTTTGGGACGATGGGGCTGCTCATCTGCTACGATATCCGCTTCCCCGAGATGATGCGCGTCATGGCCAACCGCGGTGCAAAAGTCGTCTTCGTGCCGGCCGCGTTCAATATGACCACCGGCCCTGCGCACTGGGAGCTCCTTTTCCGCTGCCGCGCGGCGGATTACCAGCTCTTTACAGTCGGAGCAGCTCCGGCGCGGGACGAAAAAGGAGTCTACGTCTCCTACGCAAATTCCATCATCGTTTCCCCGTGGGGGAAAGTGCTCCTGCGTCTGGGGGCCGGTGAGGAGATCGGCCTCTACGACGTCAGCCTGGGCGAGGTCGATCGCGTCCGCACTCAACTGCCGCTGCGCAACCACTACAAGCCGGCGCTGTACGAAACGCAGGCGAAACTGTAGTCGTTTGTTCAAAACTTACGAGCCTTCTGCGGCCGTTTTTTTACGGCCTCGGTAGGCTCGATTTTTCATCACGGTGTAAAAATCCCGAAAATTTTTTTGACCTTTGATGACCAAAAACGGGGTTTAGGTCAGTATTCATCAGTGTTTGCACAATGATAATCAAATTAGCACTCAACGCTTGACAGTGCTAATAAGTGTGCTATAATACAATCGCAACGGAGGAGAGGGGATCGAAAAAGAGAGCCCCGATCAAAGTTGTCAAATTTGGTTAAATCTGCGGACGGCAGAAAGCCGTCCAAATAACGGAGGTCTTGAAAATGACATTGGTTCCGAGCGTTTTTGGTGAAAATCTGTTTGACGTGTTTGACAGCGATTTCGACAGGATGTTCAACAACGCTTTCCTGCGCAATCCGGTGATGGGCAAGCGCGCTTCGCACGTGATGAAAACCGACGTGCGCGAGACGGAGAATGCCTATGAGCTTGACGTCGACGTCCCCGGCTTCAAGAAGGACGAAGTGAACGTGCAGCTGGAGAAAGGCTATCTGACCATCTCGGCCGGCAAGAAGCTGGATAAGGACGAGAAGGACACGAAGGGCAACTACATCCGCCGCGAGCGCTACGAGGGCGCCTGCACGCGCAGCTTCTTCGTGGGCGAGAACATCCGCAAGGAAGACATCACGGCGAAAATGGAAGACGGTATCCTGCGCCTGACGTTCCCGAAGAAGGCCCAGGCCGAGATCGAGCAGAGCCGCACGATCGCCATCGAGTAACACATCTCCGGGAAACTGAATACTCCCTCTGATGCCCGCCGCGGGTTCGAGAAAATCGAGCCCGCGGCGGGCCCTTTTATTCTCTTGACGCGGGCCGCGCGAACGCTCATAATTGAAGTGTTCCGCTCCATGCGGACGCAATGTCAGCGAAAGAGGAGGCGCGGCTGTGAAAAAGGCGCTTTGTCTGTGTGTGATGATCCTTGTTCTTGCGTGCGGCGCGCGCGCTTCGGTGGAAGACGCGCTGGAAGCCGTCCGCGCCGAAAACGGCCTGCTGCCCGACGTTCCGGGGGGACAGGAGTATTCGGCCGAGGCGCTGCTGCGCGAGATGCGGCTGCGGCTGCTGAAAAACGAGCGCGAACGCTTCGACGCGCTGTTCGTCCTGATGAAAAAACATTTCCAGTCGCCGCTGCTTCTGCTGTATCCGCGCCTGGACGCGGCGCTTCGTCCGGTCAAATACGAAAACGATGTGGGGATCGACCTTCAGGCCTACCGCCTGCTGCTGGACGCGTCGGAACGCTGGAACGAACCGGCCTATCACGTCCACGCGCGCGGCCTGGCGCGGCGCATCCTGCGCTTCAACGTCTACCACGATTCGCTGGTCAACGGCGTGTCGTGGAAGGAGCGCCGCTCGGGCATCTTCACGCTCTACGAGCCGGCTCATCAGATCAGCCTCGCCTCGATCGACGTGAGTGCGCTGCAGCGGCTCCAGGAGAGTTCGCCCAAGTGGGAAGCCGTGGCGCAGCGCTGCCTCGGCATCCTGCTGGCCGGCAGCGATACGCGGTCGCACCGTCTGGTCTACGACCTTGAAAAGCGCGCCTACGCTCCGTCGTCCAAGGGCATGACCGACGAGCTCCGGGTGATGGCGAATCTGCTTGACGGCGGGCTCTCGCCGCTGCGGTCCATTGAAGAGCTGGCCGACCGCGTCGACGCCGAACCGTCATGTCTGGCAAAGGGCGAGGACGGATCCCTGACGGCGTCGATCCTCGGCGGCTACGTGCTGGCTCGCGCCGGATACGCGGAAGCCGCGCACAAGGTCTTTCTAGCGCTAGACGAGACTTACGGCCTGGGCGAGAACCTGCTTCACGCTCCCGACGAGCTGCCCGGCACGGCCGACAATCTGCTGTATCTGATCGTGCGCGAGTTGCTGAAAATGAGCGCGCGATGACCGCGTAGAGAAACGGAGGAACGAGGATGATCATTCGTCCTATGGAATCGCGAGACTTCGCTGCGTGCGAGCGCGTCGCGCGCGAGGCGTTCTGGAACGTGTACCGTCCGGGCGCGGTCGAGCATCTGATCGTACGGCGGCTGGAAACGGCGCCCGAAGCGGAGCCGCGCTTGGCGTTCGTCGCCGAAGCTGACGGAGAGATCGTCGGCTGCGTGATGTGCGCCAAGGGACTTTTGATGTGGCCGTGCGGCTCTGTGACGGAACATCTGTGCGTGGGGCCGCTGGCCGTTTTGCCGGAGTTTCAGGGAAAAGGCGTCGGCAGCGCGCTGATGGAGCGCGTTTTGGCGCAGGCGCGGGAACTGGGTTGGGAGTCGGCGGTGCTGACAGGTTCGCCCGGGTATTATTCGCGCTTCGGCTTCGTGCCGGCGGCCCGTCACGGCATTTTTCTGCGCGGCCACAGCCCGGCCGAGGACATGCCGTATTTCATGGCCAAAGAACTGACCGACGAGGAAAAACCGTGGTACGGCGGTTTTTACGAAGATCCGGCCGTCTATTCCGTCACGCCCGAAGAGGCGGACGCGTTCGACGCGGCCTTCCCGCCGAAGGAAAAACTCAAACTGCCCGGACAGCTGTTTTGATCCTATTGCGCGCTATAAAATGGCTGAAAATAGGAGTCATTTTATCGAAAATCAGTATGATTTCGTGGTATCATTGCGCCGAAACAATTTTGATATAAAGGAGTTTTTTGCGATGAACGGAAAAAAGAAAGTCCTTGTCACGATGCTGCCGCTCAACGACGCGCATCTGGCTCAGCTGAAAGAAGCGGCCGGCGACGGCTGCGAGCTCGTCTACAAGCAGAAAGGCCTGACGGCGGACGACGTGCGCGACGCCGCGGCTATTGTCGGCAACGTGCCTCCGGCGCTGCTGCCGGACTGCAAAGCGCTGGAACTGCTCCAACTCAACTCGGCTGGAGCCGATCCCTACGGTCAGCCGGGAAAGCTGCCGGAAGGCGCGCGTCTGACCTGCGCCAGCGGCGCGTATGGTCTCACCGTATCGGAGCACATGCTGGCGATGACGTTCTCGCTCGTGCGCCATTTCGAGCAGTACGCGCGCAAGCAGGCGGCCCGCGACTGGTCAGCCTGCGGCAATATCATCTCTGTCGAAGGTGCGACGATCCTGCTGATGGGGCTCGGCGACATCGGCGGCATGTACGCGCGCAAGGCTCACGCGCTCGGCGCGCACGTCATCGGCCTGCGCCGTCACCTCGGCGACAAGCCCGACTACCTTGACGAACTGCACACGATGGACGACCTCGACAGTTTGCTGCCGCGCGCCGACATCGTCGCCATGGTGCTGCCCGGCGGGGCGGCGACGAATCATCTGATGGACGAGCGGCGCTTGCGCCTGATGAAAAAGGGTGCGCTGCTTATCAACGCCGGACGCGGCAATGCCATCGATCCCGAAGCGCTGAAAAAAGTCCTGCGCGACGGTCATCTCGGTGCCGTGGCTCTGGACGTGACCGAGCCCGA
>JAEEGF011106722.1_pt1 | contig 11268 bp, 7 predicted proteins | sample 9134171 | NCBI WGS metagenome assembly JAEEGF01 (sample SAMN16246542, study PRJNA631951) | gut metagenome | biome: gut microbiome; feature: rumen; material: AP-attached | host: Bos | place: Iran: Karaj | collected 2018-10
TCGCCGTGTTTTTGTCGGCACTGTTTGCATTCACGTCTTGTCAGAACAAGAGCCAGAACGAGGCTCAGGACCAGACAGGACAAGTCAATAACTTCCGCATCAAGCGCGGCACGAACATCAGCCACTGGCTGTCGCAGTCGGAGCAGCGCGGTGAGGCTCGTAGACTCCATATTCAGGAGGACGACTTCGCCCGTCTGGAGGAGCTGGGCTTCGACTTCGTGCGCATCCCCATCGACGAGGTGCAGTTCTGGGACGAGCAGGGCAACAAGCTGCCCGAGGCGTGGGACCTGCTGAACAACGCCCTCGACTGGAGCAAGGAGCACAACCTGCGTGCCATCGTCGACCTGCACATCATCCGTGCACATTATTTCAACGCTGTGAACGAGGACGACAAGGCCGCCAATACCCTCTTCACTTCTGAGGAGTCACAGGAAGGTCTCATCAACCTCTGGCGCCAGCTCTCCGAGTTCCTGAAGGACCGCAGCAACGACTGGGTGGCCTATGAGTTCATGAACGAGCCTGTAGCCCCTGAGCACGAGCAGTGGAACCAGCTGGTAGCCAAGGTGCACAAGGCCCTGCGCGAACTGGAGCCACAGCGTACACTCGTCGTCGGCTCGAACATGTGGCAGGGACACGAGACAATGAAATATCTGAAGGTGCCCGAGGGCGACAAGAACATCATCCTCTCGTTCCACTACTACAACCCGATGCTCCTCACCCACTACGGTGCCTGGTGGTCGCCGCTGTGTGCTGCCTACAAGGGTAAGGTGAACTATCCCGGTGTGCTCGTGTCGAAGGAAGACTACGATGCCGCTCCTGCCGCCATCAAGGATCAGCTGAAGCCCTTTACCGAGGAAGTGTGGAACATCGACAAGATCCGTGAGCAGTTCAAGGATGCCATCGAGGCTGCGAAGAAATACGACCTGCAGCTGTTCTGCGGCGAGTGGGGTGTCTACGAACCCGTGGACCGTGAACTGGCCTATAACTGGTACCGTGACGTGCTGACGGTGTTCGACGAGTTCAACATCGCCTGGACGACCTGGTGCTACGATGCTGACTTCGGTTTCTGGGATCAGCAGCGCCACTGCTACAAGGACTATCCGCTGGTGGAGCTCCTAATGTCAGGAAAGAAACTGGGAGAATAAATATTTAAACCACAGATTACGCCGATTACACAGATTATAATTTCGACATTTTTAGAAAATCTGTGTAATCGGCGTAATCTGTGGTTCTTATTTGCGCGAGCTCGTGATGCGGTAGCCGTAAATGGTGACGACGAGGAAGCAGACGAAGGGCAGGATAAAGGAGAAATTGGTCTTGCCGGCATCGATGAACATCGCCTGCAACGGGGGCAGCACAGAACCGCCCAGGATGGCCATGATCAGACCTGCAGCACCGAACTTCGCATCATCGCCCAGACCGTCGAGGGCGATGCCGTAGATGGTGGGGAACATCAACGACATACAACCACTGACACACACGAGACAGTAGACACCCGTACGGTCGTGCGACAGGATGACACCCGTGGTGAACACCATCGCCAGGATACCGAAGACCGTCAGCAGACGGGCGGGCGAAATCCAGCGCATCAGCCACGTGGCGATAAACCTTGAACAGATGAAGAACAGCATCGCATAGATATTAAACCGCTGCGACAACACCTCCGCTGCCTGTTCCTCCATGCCCTCGGCCATGAACACACGCGTACCATATTGTATAATAAACGTCCAGCACATGATCTGCGCTCCCACATAGAAGAACTGCGCCACCACACCCTCACGATAGCGTTTCAGGGTGACGAGACGGCGCAGGGTGGTCATGATGTGGATGTCGTGGCTCTGGTCAGCGTTCTTCGGCATCTTCGTGAAGAGGATGATGAGGAACATCACCACGATGACCGCTCCGATGGCGAGGTAGGGGGAGATGAGCACATCGAGGTCGGCATTCTTCACCGCCTCGAAGTCGGCATCGCTCAATAGGGCGCGTTCGTCGCTGCTCAGGGGATTGAGCTTCGCCTGAATGAAGTTCATCGCCACAAACATACCGATGATCGAGCCGCAGGGGTTGAAACACTGGGCAAGGTTCAGGCGACGCGTGGCGGTCTCTGGCTCGCCCATCGAGAGGATATAGGGGTTGCAGGACGTCTCGAGGAACGACAGGCCACAGGTCATGATGAAATAGGCGATGAGGAAACAGCCGTAGATGCCGATGGCCTTCGAGGGGAAGAACAGCAGGGCACCTGTGGCATAGAGTCCGAGGCCCATGAGTACACCAGCCTTGTAGCTGTACTTGCGGATAAACAGGGCGGCGGGGAAGGCCATGGCGAAATAGCCACCATAGAAGGCCACCTGTACGAGTGCGCCCTCAGTGACGCTCATGCGGAAGATCTTCGAGAAGGCCTTCACCATCGGGTTCGTGACGTCGTTGGCAAATCCCCACAAGGCAAAGCAAAACGTCACCAGGATAAACGGAACCCAGTATTTTTTCATGTGTTCTTCCATCTTACAAACATCTGGTCACCGATGATGTGCTGGACCTCGGCGACGAGGGACTCGTCGAGAGGTTCGTTGACGTAGGCGATGTTCTTGAGGACATTCGCGGGATTGGCACTGCTGAAGAGCGTCGTGGCAATGCGGGGATTCATGCTCGTAGAGAACTGCATGGCCAGCTTCTCGATCTCATAGCCTTTCTCCTGACAATAGGCAGCCGCCTTGGCACAGGCCTCTTTCAGGGCCTCAGTAGCCGGATGCCAGTCTGGTGCACCACGCTGCGAGAGCAGTCCCATCGACAGCGGCGAGGCATTGATCACCCCCACCCCATGCTGCTCGAAGAAATCGAGATAGTCTGTCAGCAGTGTATCGTTCAGACAGTAATGACAGAAGCAGAGCACACTCTCCACCGTGCCCTCGTCGCAGTGCTCGATGACCCATTTCAGGTTCTCGGGCTGCAGGTCCGTGATACCCACATGACGCACCACACCCTCCTTCTTCAGCTGCACCAGCACGGGCAGCGTCTCGTCGACGATCTTCTGCAGACCACCCTCCATCTGCGACTGGAACTCGATGTCGTGGACATTGATCAGGTCGATATAGTCCACGTTCAGACGTTCCATACTCTCGTAGACACTCTCCAGGGTGCGCTTGGCGCTGTAGTCCCAGAGGTTCACGCCGTCCTTGCCGTAACGTCCCACCTTCGTGGAGAGGTAATACTTGTCACGCGGAATCTCCTTGAGGGCCTTGCCCAGAACGGTCTCGGCCTTCATGTGGCCGTAGTAGGGCGACACGTCGATGAAGTTAATGCCGTTGTCCACGGCCGTATGCACGGCACGGATGCCTTCTTCCTCACGGATGCCGTGGAACACACCGCCCAACGACGATGCACCGAAACTCAGGTTCGACACCCGCATCCCTGTCTTTCCAATCTCGTTATATACCATATCTTTTAAGTTTTTTACCACAGATTTCGCAGATTTCACAGATTCTAAAGAAATAATCTACGTAATCTGCGTAATCTGTGGTTCATTAATATTCAATTCTCTGTATTTTCTCGTCGCCGGGCTTGAAGAGCAGGCCTGTGCACTTCGCGGCATCAGCCTTGTAAGCCTTCATCTCCACAGCGTTCCAGTCAATCTGATCCGTACGCTGTGCGAGGGGTGCATGAGCGATCAGCGAGCCGTCGCGCACGAGGATGATCGCCGGAATCTTGTCGGCCTCGATGGTCTGATAGCCACCCTCGTAGACCTTTCCGTTCTGATAGTCAATCCACTTACCCTTCGGCAGATACACCGTGCGGCTGTTGCCACTCTCCATCAAGGGTGCCACGAGCATCTGACTGCCGAACATATACTCATCCTCCACAAGCCAGGCACCTGGATCCTCGGGGAACTCCACGAGCAAGGCACGCACCATCGGCAGACCACGCTCCGAACAGTCCTTCGCCTGGGCATAGACATACGGCATCAGCTTGTACTTCATCTCCGCACAGGCACGGAAGGCATCGGTGAACGACTCCGAGATCAGCCACGGCTCCGTGGGAGGAGCGCCGTGGGCTCTCGTATGGCTCGACAGGAATCCGAAGGGGAGCCAACGACGGTAGATATCCTCCGGCGAGGCCGTCACAAAGCCACCCATGTCGTGACTCCAGAACGAGAAGCCGCTCAGTCCGAAACTCAGGCCGCCACGCAGGTCACCCAACATACCGATATTATTCGTCGCTGCATCGCCGCCCCAGTGCAGGGCATAACGCTGGGAACCAGCCCAGGCAGAGCGTGCCCAGATGATACCCTCGCCAGGATACTGCTTCTCGACAGCCTCCCAGAGAGCCTTGTTATAGCGCAGCGGATAGAGGTTGTGCTCATACAGCCCGCCCTTGCCACTGTGGTAGAAGCCATTGTAGGGTGCAGCCTCGCCGAAGTCGCACTTGATGGTCGAGACACCCTGTTTCAGCAGGCCCGTAATCTTCTCCTGGTACCAGCTGACGGTCTCGGGGTTCGAGAAGTCGAGCACCGCATCCTCATAGGGCATGCCACCCGTGGCGTTCGTCACGTGCAGCCCCTTCTCGATAATCTCGGGGAAGAAACGGTTCTTCGGGGTGAAGTACGGCAACTGCCACAGACAGGTATGGAAGCCGTCCTTCGCCAGCTGCTTCAGCATCTTCACGGGATCCTCGAAACGGTCCTTCGCAAACTGATAGTCGCACTGCCAGTCCACGCCGAACCAGCCCGTATCGAAGTGGATCACGTCCGAAGGAATCTTATGAGCCCGAAGCTGACGGGCAATCTCCAGTCCCTCCTCTTGCGAGAAATAGGTGATACGGCTCATCCACGTGCCGAAGCTCCAAAGCGGCATCATCGGACTCTTGCCCGTGATGTCGGTATATTCGTCGAGGATATCCTTCGGCTCTCCGAAGAACACGAAGAAGTCCATCTGCTCGTCGGCCATAAACAGGCGCTGGGCACCGATGTAAGAGGCCCCGAAGTCGCAGGTCACTGGAGCCGACGTGTGCATGAAGATGCCATAGCCACGGTTGGAAAAATAGAACGGTACGGGCTTGTACTGGCCGTCGCTCTCAGGTCCCTGGGGGTCGGTGACAGAGAGATGCACCTTCTGTCCTACCTTATTTAAAGAGGTGAACGACTCGCCGCAGCCGTAGATCCTCTCACCCGGTGCCAATGAGAACACGGGATTGATGCTCCGTGAATTGTCGCTGCCTCGCTTAATAAACGAAAACGGCAACAGCTTGATCTGCGTCGAGTCATTGTCGATGATATGCCTCGTCTGTGTCAGCACCTTCCCTTTGGCGTCCTTAATCACAATCCGGAACGGATACTTCTGCACCTCAACACTCCCATACTTCGTCTTACACACGACAGCTGCCCCAGAGGTATCTATTTCCCCTCCTAAGTTAGGAGGGGTGCCCGTATGGGCGGGGTGGTCTGAAGAAGCGCCAGACATCCCCGTGTTCAGACCACCCCTGGCCCCTCCTAACTCAGGAGGGGAAAGCTGCGCCTTGAATCTATCGCAGAACATCGGATCGTCCAAATCTGTTGACTCCGGCTCCACAGGTGTCGTTATCATCCGTATTCGGGCTGTTCTCTCACTCACCCACTCTATCTTAATCATCAGGTTCGGGTCGTTCTCATACGCTGCATCGGGAAAATCCAGCATCTGCATCCTCACAGGCCAGTAACCATTGAGGTTAAACGCCTGCCTCGGGCTCATCCTGTACCGTTTCCACTGCACCAGTCCCTCACCCTTCGCTGCATCAAAGCTCACCACGGAGTCTGCCAGGAAATACGTGTTCGACAGGTCGCTGAAGTCCGTCGACATGTCTTTTGGCATACACTGCAGGTACTGCACCCCTGCACTCGTCTGAATCTGCGCCTCTGCAGTCAAGGAGCCACAGACGACACAGCATGCACATAAAATTCTCTTGATCATATTCTTCGGTTTAAGTTCTGTGTGCAAAGGTACGGAAATTCGATAGCAAAACCCTTTTGTTGCGGTTAATTTTGGTTAAAGACGCTCAATCATAACGGATTCTCCGCTTTTGTGACTACCTTTGCGTCTCAAAATATTCCCCTTATATAAAAACTAAATGGACAACATTAAGATAAATTCTATCAAGCGAGTCCTGTCAGTGATGGTCATCGCCACCCTGACAGTCATCAGTGCATCTGCGCAGCCCGACCCCGAAAGCCGGCGTCTCAGCATCATCGGACAGCTGTTCGATGCCGAACTCAAGGAACCGATGATACAGGCCACCATCCAGTTGTTCCAGGCCTCCGACAGCACCTTCGCTGGCGGAACGGTGAGCAACGAGAAGGGCAACTTCTACCTCGAGGCGCCCCGTGCCGGCACATACAAGCTCCGCATCTCGTCCGTGGGCTATCAGACCCTCGAGCGCGAGCTCACCCTGCGCCGCAACGAACAGCTCGACCTGGGCGACCTGCTGATGGAGACGGAAAGCACGATGCTGAAAGAGACCGTCATCACGGGAAGGGCCGCACAGGTCATCGTCCGCAAAGACACCATCATGTATAACCCCGAGGCCTTCCGCACGCCAGAAGGCTCGGCCATCGAGGAGCTCATCAAGCGCATCCCGGGAGCCGAGGTAGACGAGGACGGCAACATCACCATCAACGGCAAGGAAGTGAAGAAGATCCTCCTCGACGGCAAGGAGTTCATGCTCGGCGACGTGGAGACGGCCCTGAAGAACATCCCCGTGAGCATCATCCAGAACCTGAAGTTCTACGACCAGCAGTCAGACCAGTCACGCATCACCGGCATCGAAGACGGCGAGAAGGAGACCGTGCTCGACTTCAGCATCAAGAAAGGCATGAACCGTGGCTATATGACCAACCTCGACCTGGCCGCAGGTACCAAGCACCGCTATGCCTCGCGAGTGATGGGCAGCAGCTTCACCGACAAGACCCGCATCGTGCTCCTCGGCAATTTCAACAACAAGGAGGAGAACGCCGGCTGGTGGAACCGTCGCGGACTGAACGCCCGTAAGATGCTCGGCACCAACCTGAACTACGACGACAACAATAAGCTGAAGGTCGACTTCAGCCTCCGCTGGAACCACCGCGACGGCGACAACCAGACGGAGACAGCCGTACAGAACTTCTACAGCGAGACGTCGCGCACCTTCTCGAACAGCAACACGTCGAACTTCACCCGCAGCAACAACTGGCGCGGCAACCTGCGTCTGGAGTGGAAACCCGACACCCTCACCAACATCCTGCTCCGCGCCAACGGCACCTACGGCACCGACGACGCCACCACCACCTCCATATCGGCCACCTTCGACGAAGACCCCTATAATTATGCGGTCGATCCCCTCGCAGAGATCTCATCCCTCAATCCCGCACTCCTCGAGCATACCATCAACCACAACCAGACTGCCAATCTGACCTACGGTCTCAACAAGAACGCCTGGGCCATGCTCCAGCTCTACCGCCGGCTGAATCCTAAGGGCAGGAACATCGTGGTGCGCTTTGAGGGAAGCTTGGGCGACACCCAGAACGAGAACGTCTCCAACAACGAGGTGCACCTCTTCCGCGTGAAGAACCAGGCAGGACTGGACTCCACCTACTACACCGCCCGCTACAACACCACGCCTGGCGATAATAAAGGCTACGTCGCCAGCGCCACCTACAGCGAGCCGCTCTGGAAGGGCGCCCACCTGCAGTTCAACTACGAGCTGCGCTACTCGCAGAACAAGAGCAACCGTCAGACCTACGACTTCAGCAAAGACCAGAGCCTGCCGGACATCTTCCACGGCATCGATCCCGAGTACCGCGACTGGGATCCATGGCTCTATACCGTCCGCGACTCACTCGACAACTTCCTCGACAGAAGCCTCAGCCGATTCTCCGAGTACAAGAACTACACCCACAACCTGCGTCTCACACTGCGCCACCGTGAGGAGAAATACGACTACAACATCGGCTTCCTCGTACAGCCCCAGCGCTCCGACTTCGTACAGGACTACCGGGGCATCTATGTCGACACCGTGCGCATCGTCACCAATCTCACGCCGACCGTCAACTTCCACTACAAGTTCAGTGACCAGAGCAACCTCTGGATACGCTACCGCGGCGACACCCGCCAGCCGGAGATGACACAGCTGCTCGACATCAGAGACGACTCCAACCCCCTCTACATCACCATGGGCAACCCGGGTCTGAAGCCGCAGTTCACCAACTCGCTCAACGTCTACTACAACAACTATATCGTCCGCTACAAGCGCTCGATCGTCCTCTACGGCAACTACCGCCACATCCGCAACAGCATCTCCGACTTCGTGGTCTACGACCCCGCCACCGGTGGAAGGACCTCACGGCCGGAGAACATCAACGGCAACTGGAACGTGAACGCCGGACTGACCTTCAATACCGCCCTCGACTCCACCGCCCACTGGAACATCGGCTCCGACACCCGACTGCGCTACAACAACTTCGTAAGCTACGTGGCACAGGATAAGGCCGATGCGGCAAAGAATACCACCCGCTCCTACAACCTCAACCAGCGCCTCTCTTTCGGCTACCGCAACGACTGGCTGGAGATAACCCTCGACGGCAACGTCACCTACCAGCACTCGCGCAACGAGCTGCAGCCCACTGCCGACCTCGACACCTGGCTGCTGCATTACGGCGGACAGTTCCTCGTGCGACTGCCCTACGACTTCGAGATCAGCATGAACCTCCATGAGCGTAGCCGACGGGGATACAACGATGCGACGATGAACACGAACGAACTCCTTTGGAACGGTCAGATCTCCAAGCCCTTCCTTAAAAACAAGTCGCTCATCGTCGCCCTCAACTTCTACGACCTCCTCGGCCAGCAGTCAAACTATGAACGCTGGGTGAACGCCAGCGGCCGTACCGACACGCGTTACAATAGCGTCAACTCGTATGCGATGCTCCACGTGCGCTACCGCCTGAACATGTTCGGCGGCAAGATCGACACCGAGGGCCGCTACGACAAGAAATGGGGCAACCGCGACAACAACAACCGTGGCGGCGGCAACAGGCGCTGGTAATACACATTATTCTATATAAAGGGGGACGATCCTTTCGGTTCATCCCCCCTTTTCACCTCTCTGTGACAATCACCTTTCTGTGTCAATCACCTCTACTGTGATAATCACCTTTTCTGTGTCTTTCCGTGTCCATCTGTGGCTCAGAAAGGCCCTTTCCCCAGACACGAGGTAGTTCCCAGTGCCGTCAGTGCTGCTGTCAGAATCGACACAATCACCTGAATAACGGTCTTCCACTTTTCCTTCTTCATACGCATTCGTTTTTTAGGTTTGTAACTTGAAGCGAGAGGGCCTCAGACGTCTGACCTCGGCCCTCAGACTTCGTTTAGTTCACGTCGTTGCCGCCGCCGTTGCTGCCACCGCCGCCGTTGTCACCGCCGTTGTCACCGCCTGAGGTTCCACCGCCAGTGTTACCACCGTTGTCGCCGCCTGAGGTTCCTCCGCTCTGGGTTCCACCGTTCTGAGAACCGCCGTTGTCACCTCCGGTGCTGCCGTCGGCAGCAGGTGCCATCAGATAGCTGATCGGGGTCTTCTTCTGCACGCGACGCTGCTTGCCACCGACGGTACGGATTTCACTCTCGACCAGATAACCGAACTCGAACACGCACTGCTCCTTGAAGGCTCGTGAGGTGAGCTTCTCGCCCTTGGAGTTCTCGGGGTTGAAGTTGATCTTGATGCCGTTGATCATCGCGTCGGCTCCGGCCTCCACGGCTTCCGCCAGATCCACCTTGCCCTTCTTCTGGCCGTCCACGGAGGGGTAGAACGTGCCCAGACCGTCGAGCTTCACGGGCTGACCCTGAGCAAGCAGCTCAGTCATACAGTCGACTACCTGACCCAGTACCAGGACGCACATCTGATAGTCGGCAATTTTGCCGTGACCCGTCATGTGCTTGGCGAATCCCTTCAGGTTAAGGGGGTCCTTTGAATCGATTTCGGCGAAATACTTGCCGTAGGCGGTGCTGTCGTCATTCTTGTTCTGACGCAGGTTAATCACCATTGGAATGTTTGATCTTGCCATACATTTTTTTGATTAGAATCTTTCGCTCTTCCTTCGTCACTTTCCTTATTCAAATCTACTGCAAAGATAGCTATTTTTCTTGAAATATGCAAGTGTATATTACATTCAAAACACGTTGTTCAACGTTATTCAACATTATTCCATGTTATACCAAAATATTTGCGTTTTTCCTTGTATATCTCACCGTTTTTTCGTACCTTTGTACCATAAACATACTCAACATTATTAATGATTATTAGTGGACAAAATTATTTTAATTATTCATATTAGTTTCCAATCAAAACCATTATGCAACAAAACCATTGTTTAACTATGGGCCGCACTGAGCTCGCCCAACTCTATTTCCCCAACATTCTGCCGCAAACCGCCTGGCAGAAACTCCGCGGTCTTCTTGCCGCAGATCCGCGTCTTGAGCACCTCACGAAACTCAAGCGTCGCACATTCCTCCCTGCGGAAGTAAACATTATTTACCAACATCTCGGGAATCCATAACTGCCCGTTTTCAGGCTTTTTCGGCGTCCCTGACTTTCCTTAGCCCAAACTTCGACTTTCCTTACTTGAAACCAGGACTTTCAAGTAAGGAAAGTTCCGTTTTGCAGAGGGGTGTTTCTGGTATCATTTTGCAGACATCCAATTGTAAATATTTTTATCAAAATCCGAACTTATGCGGTTATGCACTTATGCACTTTCGACATTTACATTCTGAGTTTTTGGAAATTTAAAACATACTTTTATATTTTAATATATATTATTATAATAATATATATTAAAATATAAAAGTTCAATTAGGCATTATCAGAATCAAAAACCTAAATGTCGAAAGTGCATAACTGCATAAGTGCATAACCTTCCGTCAAATGTTCGAAGCGAAAAAATAGCGCCACTTTCTTTAAGTAGTTTAAGACTTTCACCCTCGGCACCCGATTTCCAGGCTTTGCCGAGGGCTTTTTTGTGCCGTTTTCCGTACTTTTATCGTATTTCTCAAACGTATATATCTTATTTTATCGTATTTTACTTAAAAATATTCTGCATTTTATCGGAATTCAAATAATTATTTGTATCTTTGCACACGAAAATGCAAATACATTAAAAGATGATAGACGAGAAGATAATACTTCAAGTATTAGCTGAGCAACAGGAGGAAATCAAGGGCTACAAGCCTCAGAAGTGGGTGGCCCGCAAGGAGGAGTCGCTTTTCGAGTTCGACA
>JAEEGF011307172.1_pt1 | contig 11268 bp, 9 predicted proteins | sample 9134171 | NCBI WGS metagenome assembly JAEEGF01 (sample SAMN16246542, study PRJNA631951) | gut metagenome | biome: gut microbiome; feature: rumen; material: AP-attached | host: Bos | place: Iran: Karaj | collected 2018-10
ATTACTACACCGAAAGGTGTGTTACTTGTTAAGTTGATTGAACCGCCGTGTACCGAACGGTACGCACGGTGGTGTGAGAGAGGTCGGAATTTCTCACTTGTGAGAAATTCCTCCTACTCGATTGTTACGAGGCTAAAATGACAAAAAGGACTAAGATAACGGCAACGCAGCATTTGGGGCTTATCTTCTTTGCCGCTGCAATCTATTGCCTGATCAGATCCATAACTTTATCACTTACGACGGACATCTGGTATGACGAACTCTTTACCATGGAGTTCTCCGCAAGACCGGTAAAAGAGCTGATAGGACTTACTGCAAGGGATGTACATCCGCCCTTTTACTACATGATAGTCAGGTTCTTTGTACTTTTGTGCAACGGACTTGGACTTGTGGGGGACGGCCCTATGCAGCTTGGTGCAGAGTCGATTGCCAAGCTCGTGTCTGTGCTTCCGTTTTTTATACTGCTGATATATGCGGCTACAAATATCAGAAAGCGCTTCGGGATCCTTCCGGCAGGGATGTTCTCTTTTGCCATAATAACCATGCCACAGATGCCTGAGTACACCACTGAGATCCGCATGTACAGCTGGGCAGTGCTGTTTGTTACGGCAGCCATGCTTCACGGATTTAACCTTCTGTGCTGCATTATGGGAAGGGAGAAGCAGGGATGGGATCTTCCCGATGGCATCATGTTGTGGCTGTATACCACGGCGGCTGCCTATACCCATTACTATGCTGCTTTTTGCATTGGGATCATCTATGGCATTCTTGTTATCTGGATGCTGGTTTACTATATTCGTGTTGCCGGCAAGAAAACTGACGGAAGAATAAGCCTTAAGGCAGCAGCTACGTTGATTGTGGCGCTCAACCTCACCATTGCGTCTTATATTCCGTGGGTATCATCTCTTTTGTCACAGATGGGTGCAGTCAAGGCAAATTACTGGATACAACCGGTGGGGATCAGGAGTATCGGCAGTGCCATCAAGCATCTGTTCAAGGGGTATTTTAACAATGAAACACTGGCAGTGGCGATCGCTGTACTTTTCTTTGTGCTGATAACCTTCCTGTTTGTCAGGACTGTAATCAGAACCGTTTCGGGAAAAGAGCTGACAGATGCACTTACCTTGTTCTCGTTCTCGGTACTCCCGCTTGTTGTAATGGCAGGACTTGTGGCATCCGCGCTTCTAAGACCTGTATTTGTGAACAGGTATATGATCCCGGCTTACGGATGTTTCTGGCTTGCAGTTTCTGTCATGGCATCGTATGAAATAGATCTGGTTTACAAGAGAGCAAAGGGACAGCTCTTAGGGAAGATAGCAGGTGTTGTTCTGGCTGTCATTATGATCATTGTGGGAGCTGTTGATTTCAAGGCTTTTATCGGCAATGAAGAATACCGCATGGTCAACATTGAGAAGACTCTTGATATGCTTTCTGGAATCAGTAATGATACGATCATTATCAGTAATTTTGAGCACGTTCAGGGTCTTTTATCCTACTATCTCAACAAAGGTGACGATGATTACAAGGTTTATCTGTATGCTGCAGAGTCGGAGGCGCTGATTGAAGAGACGGTTCCGGGTCTTGAGACCATCGAGGATCCTATTGATATAGCCAATTATCTGGATGCAGGCAAACAGGTTCTTTTCCTTGGAAGCTTTAACGCCAGGGAGGTAATACTTCAGGAATGGAATGATGAGTATTCGATCACTTCCGAGAATGAGGGAAGTTACCTCATGGAGAGGTACTGGTTTGATGTTTTCAGGCTCAGCAGATAAATTGATTTCGGAGACGTTATGAAAAGAAAAGTTTTAGGTATAGTAATGGCTTTTGCCATGATCATTATGGCGATGCTTTGTGTAAATTCAGAGGTGCTTGCGGAGGACGACCTTAAGGAGGCCGGATTCTGCAGTTTTGTGGTGCCTTTGCAGTTTACCCCAAGCTCGGTAAAGGGGCTTTTCATAAACAAGGATCACCCTATGGAGTCATCTACTATTCAGTACAACGTATATTACAACAAGCTGGATGCGGTACTGACCAACAGGGAGAAGGCAGCTCTTGCGGAGATAAATGAGCCCAAGGTTACAGATAAATCTACAGATCTTACAAAAGATATCTATCAGGAAACCATCTCTGCTGCTTATAACAGTGAATATGGTGAAGACGTTGGATATTCCGTCAGCTCTTTTGACAAAATAAATATTGACGGTTATCCGGGATACAGGATTGAAGCAAGTTTCCGTGCAACTGACCAGGAAACTGTATATCAGACTGTATATATGATTTTGTCCAAATACAGGACCTTCACCATCACTTTCCAGAGAGCGGAAGATGATGACTGTCAGGACGCATTTTCAGAGTGTCAGTCCACTATCCATGTACATTAAACCGTTAATTGTGTTATCATTAATGTATGTATGACAAGCTAACGCAGCTGATATCAAACGGCGAATACAATGAAGCCTTATATGAGTTTCAAGAGGAGTTTTTTCATATCGATGAGAGAACTCCTGAAGAGGCTGCCAAATTATGCATTCTGGAGGCTTCGCTCTGGGAAGTTTTGAGCGACAGTCAGGCGGAGTTTGATGCCATTGCAAGAGGTCTTTCATACAATCCGGGAGATTACGAGCTTTTTTACATGCTGGGGCTCTATTTCCTGAATCTGAATATAAATCAGGCATTCCTGTGTATGGAAATGGCGGCGTTTTACTGTAATGACGACACCGACAGGGAAGTGATCCTGGATACGCTTACGGAGCTTAAGAATACACCGGCAGTAAGAGTCAGGAATACCAGCATCATGATCCTTTCATACAATGATCTGGAGATCATGAAGGACTGCATTAAGTCCGTGGAGGATTTCTGTCCTGCCGGAACCTTTGAAGTTGTGGTGGTGGACAACGCATCAACTGAGGAAGGTGTTAGGGAGTATCTTCGCGAAAAAAGAGACAGCGCAGATTACCCGTTTATTCTCATCGAAAATAAAGAGAATGTCGGCTTCCCCAAGGGGTGTAACATCGGCGCAGCTGCATGCAACAAGAACAACGACATTTTCTTTTTGAACAATGACGCGGTGCTCATGCAGAATTCGCTGTTTTTTCTGAGAATGGGACTTTATGACAGCAGAGATGTGGGGGCATGCGGCCCCTTTACCAACAGCGGGTCTCTTCAGGAAATAGATACAAGTGAGCTCTGGGATGATAAGCCCTCTTACAATGAAGCTGTGAGAATATTCAGGGAGTATGCGAAGAAAAACGCAGTTCCGAAGCACAACTCATATATAAAGAGATTCAGACTGACCGGATTTGCCGTGCTTTTATCAAGGGATGCAATTCCTTTTGTGGCAGCGGATGGCCGGGTGTTTGATGAAACTTTTTCACCTGCTTACTTTGAAGATGATGATCTGGGAATCCGTCTTGCGAGGGCAGGATTTGTTCAGTATCTCTGCGAAAGCAGCTATATTTATCACAACGGCGGAAACGGATCCTTTGGTGCTTCAAAGGGCATGGAGGAAGGACGTCAGAGATTTATCGATAAATGGGGATTTGATATCTGGGGATATTCACTTCCCTGGTTTGAGGCTGCAGATGCCGTTATAGAGTTGGCAAAAGAGAGAAGAGGACATCTTAAGGTGCTTGATTTTACGTGCGGCTTTGGTGCTACGGCGTCATATATAAAGAGCCGTTGCCCGGGGGTATTTATAGCCGGAGTTTGCAGGACCTCTTTTGAAGCGGGGATTGCAAAGCAGATGGTTGACGATGTTGTATACGGTGAACTGAACACCGTTAGACTCCCGTGGAAGAGCCATTCCTTTGATGTGGTACTTGCCGAGACAATCTTTGTTAACAGGGCAAGGATAGGTGAGATGCTCAGAGAAGGCGGGATACACATAGGTAATGATCAGGAGGAAACAAAGTGAACTGTCCAAAATGCGGAACAAACTTACCGGGTAAAATGTGGATGAGTTTTCGCTTCTGTCCGTTTTGCGGAGAGAGACTGTTTGATGCGGGCAAGAAATACCTGTTAGAAATTCAATGCGTAGGGCAGCGTGAAGGCGATAATGCTATGATGGTGTTTCTTGATGATCGTCAGATGTATGAGGCCAAGGCCGGTGACAGCATATATATTGCAGTAGATGGCGGATTTCATTCTATAAAATTCAGGCAAAAGATAAGGAGCAGGATCATCACGCTTCTTGTGAATTGTAATTTCGTGCTAAAAGCATATTTTAACAGCCTTTCCGGTCTGATTGAGACTAATATTAATAAGGTCGAGGGATCAAGTGGAGGAATAACGCCCAAGAGTCTGGGAGATAAGAAGATCACCAATCCTGTGATGGTTACAGAAGAAGGCGAAAAGGCTTTTGATATCCTGCTTGGTGATGATGACCCTGAATATGAGTTCAAGGCGACAAGCGGTTTTAAGGAAGGGGTTCTCAGAATATATTCTGAGAGATGCGAATTCAGTACCGAGGGGCAGTTTAAAAAAGAGGTTGTCCAGTATAAGAATGTGGTGTCAGTTAAGCGTAAAATGGGCTCTTTGGACATAGAATGTGCAGGAAATGTACATAAAATTTATAGTATTCCGAAAGATATCTACAATGAAGTTATGGCATTTTTGACTAATAGAATCAGCGAAGTTCAGGAAACACCTTAGCTTAGATGGAAAGCGGAAACCAAAAAACATACATAATAGTGTGTAATATAGCAAACAAGCAGCACTTTTGTGCTGTTTGTTTTTTCGTTAACATTTTGAAAATTCTGCTTTTCAGATTTGATGTGGGATTGATTGGTTGACGTTAAAAAGTCTTTTATTGTAGCAATGAATTGTGAAAAAAGTGTGAACACTTTTGCAAATTCTTGTGATGTAATGCAATTTCGTTAAAATGCCAAAAATCCGTGGGCAAACTCTATAAAAATTTATTGGAAAATTCCCCCAAAAAGTGAATGACGAAAAAACGTCTATGTGTTATTCTATTGAATGCAAAAGAAAGAGATTTCACAAGAAAAAATATGATAGGAGGTAGCGACGCATGACAAAGGCTGAAATTCTTAAAAGAGAAATTCTTTCACAGTATAAAAGTGTTAGACAGTTTGCAATAGATATGTCTATTCCATACAGCACACTTGTAACAGCATTAGATAGGGGGATTGAGGGGATGGCTTACGGAACAGTAATCAAAATGTGTGATCGTCTTAATCTTAATCCGGTTGACTTCTCAACACTTGAGCAGGGTACAGACCTTGGCAAGAAGATCGTTGAGAACCGTGTAATGCAGCAGTATGTTAAGCTTAACAAAGCCGGAAGAAAGAAGATCCTCGACATGATGGGAGATTTCTCACAGCTTGACAAGTATCAGGCAGATTAAGCAGAACTACCATTAGTCACATCAGATGACACAGCAAAAAGACTCTGTGGTATAATTATCCGCAGAGTCTTTTTTTGATTTTTGGAGGAATTATTATGCATTACGATTATCTGGTAGTTGGTGCGGGATTGTTTGGAGCAGTCTTTGCAAGGCAGATGAAGGAAAAGGGCAAGACTGTTCTTGTGATAGACAGAAGAGACCACATAGGCGGAAATGTTTACACAGAAAACAGAATGGGCATCAACGTTCACAAATACGGAGCTCATATCTTCCATACATCTGATAAAGAGGTCTGGGACTATGTAAACGAATTCGCTGAGTTCAACAACTACATCAACAGCCCGGTGGCTGTGTATAAGGATGAGCTTTACAATCTTCCTTTCAACATGAATACCTTCAGCAAGATGTGGGGTATCAAAACGCCCGATGAAGCCAGGGAGATAATAAACGCTCAGGCAGAGAAAGAAAAAGAGCGAATAAAGAGTGAGAAAGGTGCTGCCGAGTTTGAGGCAGAGAATCTTGAGGAACAGGCACTCAGTCTTGCGGGACGTGATATTTATGAAAAGCTCGTCAAGGGGTACACTGAGAAGCAGTGGGGAAGAGACTGCAAGGAGCTTCCTGCTTTTATTATCCAGCGCCTTCCGATGAGATTTATTTATGATAACAACTACTTTAACGATCGCTATCAGGGAATTCCTATCGGTGGATATACAGGACTGGTTGAGAGAATCCTTGAAGGAATTGAGGTGAAGACCGGCACTGATTATTACGACTTCATAAAGCTTGAAGACGGACTTCCGGTAAAGCCTTTTGCATCTGTCAGCGGTGATTCCTTTGACAAGATCCTGTTCACGGGAATGATAGATGAATTCTTTGGATATAAGCTGGGAACTCTGGAATACAGGTCACTTAGGTTTGAGACAGAGGACCTTCCGGAGGTTGACAACTATCAGGGTAATGCGGTTGTAAACTATACCGAAAGGGAGATCCCCTACACCAGGATAATTGAGCACAAGCACTTTGAGTACGGAACAGGTAAGGGCACCATCATTACCAGAGAGTATCCTGCTGACTGGAAGCACGGTGATGAACCTTACTATCCGATGAACGACACCAAAAACAACGAGCTTTACGCCAAGTACAAAGAGCTTGCCGATGATTTTAACGATGTTTATTTCGGAGGAAGACTCGGACAATACAAGTACTACAATATGGACAGGATAATCCGTGAAGCTCTTGATATGAGCAGAACAGTTAAATAAAGACAAAAATCAAGCCCCCAGGTTTATGTAGCCTGGGGGCTTGCTGCTACCGGAACGTTCACCGGCAGCTATATTATTTCAAGTCGTCCCCTCTGCAGCGGGGAGACTTAAGCGCCTTTGACAGCGCTTAACAATAATTGTTGAACATCATTCCCGAATATTCACTCGTTATGTAAGGTGATGAGTAATCTCGATTGTCGGGATTCTTGTAATTTACAACCGGACGATCCACATATTTCATGGGGTCTACCGATATGTCTTTTGTCTTATCAATAAGAGCATCCGCAAATTTGTTGATGGGCTCTAAGGCTTCCATGCTGCTTCCGCCGGAAACTGCCTGCTTGAGCAGCTCGTCATCAATGGAAAGATTACCGTTTCCTTCCAGCCTGACGCCTAAATCCTCAACATTGCTGAGATACTGTTGTGCAATGCCGATGACTTCGGACCGGAGTTTGGAACCCTTGAACTTGTCATCCGATATTCCGGAAGCTTCTTCTATGAAGCTGTTGTAATTATCTATAAGTGATACCACATGCTGCATCAATGCTTCGTTGTCTTTCTTGATGCCTACATGGATAGGCGATCCGGCTTCTGTCAGAGAGTGCAGTGTAATATCAAATTTACCGCCTACCGTAAAGTGATTGGAAACGGATACCTTGTCCTCGCCGTTTAAGGTGAAGTGTGCGTTGGTGGCGGGCTCTGCGACTTTATCAAGTCCCAGATAATCTACCGAACCCTTTGCCAGCGGCGTGTCAGCTTCGTAGATTTCAAACTGACTGACCTGTCCGGGCTTTAGTCCTGTGTGGCTGGACTGTATCTCCAGAGCCGATCTGTTACCGTCTTCTATTATCCGGGCATTGAGACCGATATTTGCTTTATTTATCAACGTCTCGAGCTTCTTTTGGACATCTATATTGGTGTCGGTGTTGTAAATACTGTACTGGAACTCGAATTCCTGTCCGTTAATCCTGACATCAAAAGCATAATTATTTGGCGAAAGACCTGTGGAATCCTTAGGAATCAGATGACCTCTGTTAACCTGACTGGTCGCCAGCTGCGTTGCCTCTATGTCAAAACCGATGGCTCCGATATCCTGTTCCGGAGTCTTGCCGATATAGTTTGCCGAAACCTTATCTTCATCGGTGGTAAAAGCGGAAGAGTGATTAAGGGAAGATTTTTCCTCATGATCACTAAGCCTCTTGATACTGCCCTGAAGTGCTCGGGCTTTTTCTTTTATACCTATCGCATCGTTTCTTGATGCGTCATCGTCTGTCAGTAGATAAAGAGGGGACTTCTTGTTGATTTTTGCAATCGACTTATACACATCCCTAAGCTCATCCTTACGATGCGCGTCGGCCTGTGTAACATCCTTGGACACGTAGTCCTGTATGAAATGGTTGTAAGCACCATTAAAAGATATGCCTGCCATAATGCCCCTCCTTTCTTCCTTGATATACGTACGAGTCCTTCTCTCTACCAATCCTTTGGTATCAGTCGCACGAGGGCATATTTAGCCACGTTTAGTTACCCTTATAATACTAAAAACGAGTCAAATGTCAACAAAAATTAACGGTATTTAATTGAATTTAATATAAAGTTAATAATTAATTGCGCTCGGGTGCTCATATATATTATTATGAGATAAGTGAAAAAATCGGATGTTATGGAGTATGTTCATGTTTTGGCTTGTGGCTTTGGCTTTGCTTTTATTATCGGCAAGAATTGCTCGTGTATATAGAGAAAATATTCTTGATTCAATTACGGTTTCTTATGCGGGACTTTTGATGCTCCTGTATCTGCTGGCGTTTTTTAACGGACTTAAGGCTGTTGGAGCAGTCTCGGTTCTGGTTGTGGTTTATGTCTTTGTCCGGATGGCAATGGATGCCCGGGCAGACAAGAACTCTTTTGCAAAAGAGCTCACAGAGTATGGCAGGATACTGGCTGATCCCGGGGTGATACTTGCAGTGATCTGCTCGGCTGTAGTCGGAGTGCTTACAAGACAGCAGGTCTTCACCTGGTGGGACGATATTAATTTCTGGTCATCGGATGCCAAACAGATTTTTTTCCTTAATGGATTTTCGGGTAAGTACGGAAACGTATCTCCTGAGTTTGGAGACTATCCTCCGATCACATCACTTGCCAAGTGGCTGTTTCTTAAGATCGGTTCGGGAGAGTACAACGAGAGCCTTCAGTTCCTCGGATACTTTGTGTTGTGTCTGATATTTCTTTTTCCCATGCTGGCAAAAGTCATGGCGGCCATAAAAGCTTATGATATAAACAGATGGTGCAAGATGGTCCTCATGGTACTGGCATTTGTCTGCACTGCATTGTTTCCCGGAGTGTTCAACGGTATTATCTACTACGGGACTCCGGCCGATATTACAATGGCTATCGTATACGGGGCTTTGCTTCTGACCATATATGACAGTTACGGGCATGAGAAGACGCTTTATTATGTCAGGATAGGCTTATATACCGCTATACTTCTTTTGACAAAGTCTGTGGGATTTGAGTGGGCGTTGTTTGCGCTTGTCTTCTATGTAGTGGTGGCAAACAGAGAGAAGCTTATATGGCTGCCGGTTCTTTTTGCCGGAGCATCATATGGAAGCTGGCTGCTGTTCTGCTTCGCGAACAGGCGAGTTGCCAAGCTCACGGGAGCCGGGATCAGGATGGCTACTTCCGGAACGTATACGGCACCCGACAATACTATTGATAAGATGAGATATTTTGTCGAAGGCTTCATGTTCCAGCCCATGCATTCGGATTACAACCCGACTGTGGATCTCTCCACAGGAGCAGCGGTGCTTTTGATATTCGGCGCAATGACAGGGATGTATTTCCTGTGCGTTCTGGGCAAGAGTGAATTTAAGAAGATAGCTCTTTTCTCTCTTATTACAGGGGTGCTTGCCTATGCGATAGTGTTCATGGCACACATTTCACTGTTCCAGACAGAGGATCAGTATCTGGATGCATATGCAATGGGAATATCAATTGCCAGGTACTGCGCACCGTTTACGATGGGAAGTATGTATCTTCTTATAGGGATAGGCTTTAACAGATTGAGGGCATCCAATGTGAAGAGGCGGATGCTGATATTCGGAAGTGTTTGTGCGCTGGTTGTGCTTCTGTGTGCGGATTACAGCGGAGTTTACAAGTATCTCCGCGGGTACAGGGATCAGCTTGCCGAGAATAAGGCTTATGTTTCCGATATGGTAGGTGAGGACGGAAAAGAGCTTGTACTGGCTGTGTCTGATAAAGAATACTGGGGCAAAAGAGTTCTTGTATTCAGGGACGGACATGAGTATTATTGGGTACACAATACATATATAAGCAAAGAGGCTTCACCGACGGCGCTGGTATACGATACTTTCCTTATAGAAGAAGACACGGCGGATACCATCAGGCAGAAGATGCTTGACAGTCACGCTTCTTACTTTTATGTTGAGGATAAAGACGGCGTGGCAAAAGAGCTGTTCTCTGATGTGGTGACGGACGGAGAGTATGAGCCGGGAGTTGTATTAAAGATCGAAGGAGCAGGTAATTGATGGGAAGGGTGACACCCATTATAATTCCGGCTTATGAGCCGGATGATAAATTAATAGGACTTATGGATAACCTGGTATCGGCAGGCCTTTCGCCGATTGTAGTTGTAAATGACGGTTCGGAGACAGATACCTATGGCAGGATATTTGATGCAGCGGCAGCAAGAGGAGCCGTTGTTCTTAATCATGCCGTTAACATGGGAAAAGGAAGGGCTCTTAAGTCGGCCTTTAACTATTGCCTTAATGAGTATCCCGATATGGCGGGTGTCATAACGGCGGATTCCGACGGACAGCATACTGCTTCCGACATTAAGAAATGTATGGATGCGCTTGTGCAGAATCCTGACAAGCTAGTGCTTGGAGTCAGGGATTTTGACGAGTCGGGAATTCCGGCAAGATCTGTCTTTGGCAATAAGACTACCAGCAGAGTTATGAAATTCCTTACCGGAATGAGCATCAGTGATACACAGACGGGGCTTAGAGGAATATCTGCAGAGTTTATGAAATATCTTTTGACGGAAAAGGGAGAGAGGTTTGAGTTTGAGACCAATATGCTCCTGGCTACCAAAGAGCTGGGCGTTGAAATCCTTGAGGTACCGATAAAGACGATTTATTTGGAAGAGAATAAATCGAGTCATTTTAATCCTATTAAAGACTCGATCAGGATTTATGCGGTTTTTCTTAAGTTCCTTTTTTCGTCTCTGTCATCAAGCGTGGTGGACATCGCTCTGTTCAGTTTGTTCTGTGCAGTGTTCAGAAATGTGCCGATCGCAATCGGGTATATTATGCTTTCGACTATACTGGCAAGAGTCATTTCTGCTACTTATAATTTCCTTATTAACTATAAGGTAGTTTTTAAAAGCGGAAGCAACAGTGCGAAGGCTGCGCTTAAATATATTCTGCTGGCTCTTTTTATCATGCTCTCAAGTGGGGCGCTGGTAAGCTTTTTCCATGGACTTATTCCTTCATCGCCTGAGTTTGTGGTAAAAATTCCTGTGGATTGTCTTCTGTTTCTGGTGAGCTTTTTTGTCCAGAGAGAAATAGTCTACAAATAACAATAAAAATGTGTTGACGCGGAGAAATGTCTATGTTATATTAG
>JAEEGF012083789.1_pt1 | contig 11268 bp, 14 predicted proteins | sample 9134171 | NCBI WGS metagenome assembly JAEEGF01 (sample SAMN16246542, study PRJNA631951) | gut metagenome | biome: gut microbiome; feature: rumen; material: AP-attached | host: Bos | place: Iran: Karaj | collected 2018-10
TGGTCTTTCATTGAAAACGATCATGATCAGTGCATCTCTCTCATCCTTGGCATAGAGCTCAGACATTCCATATTTCTTCAGTGCTCTCTGTGTTTCAGAAAGAGTAAATTCTGCAGCATAGCAAAGCCTTAAAATCACATCCCTCTGCTTAGTATGCTTTTCACCGGAAAGGAGCTTATAACCATATCGCTCCGGTACATCGGCGTTAAGGAATACTGTCTGCTGCGATATTCCTTTTTGAGACATCAACCCCTTAACATATGTGGAGAACGAATTTGAAGCTGAGAGCATACTGTCCCTGTTATCCTCCACAAAACTGTCATAGTCTGACAGATGTGTTTTTCCTAAAACCTTCTCAAGTTCTTTAGTCTCTTTTTCCTGCATATGAACCTCCAAACAGTGATAAAATATAAACATCAACAGTTGTTTCGAAAGGGGATGTATTAGTGGATCTTGAACAGCGCCTTTCAATTTCATATTACAAAGTGGTGGCCACCATCAATGAGCCTCATAAGATCTACCTTGTCCAGCATCAGGACACAGGTAAATTCTTTGTAAAAAAAGTACTGGATGTATATTCAATTGATGTATATAAATACCTAAGAAAAAACCCGATAGTCGTAATTCCACAGGTAATCGATTATTTCGAAGATAATGGCACTCTTACAGTGATTGAAGCATTTGCTCCCGGAACTACTCTTAAGGAAATCATCGAATCCGGAAAACTATCCACAGAGCAAATAGGTCATTATATGATCAACCTCTGTGACATTCTGGAAAAGCTGCATTCTCACAATCCACCTCTGATACACAGAGATATCAAGCCATCAAACATCATAATCACACATTACGATAATGTGATGCTTCTGGACTTCAACGCCGCAAAATACAGATCTTCCGATCAAGACCGCAGTTCAGATACAGTACTACTTGGCACTCAGGGGTATGCCGCACCTGAGCAATATGGTTTTGGTGAATCCTCACCACAAACAGATATATACTCACTTGGCATTATCCTTAAAGAAGCCTCTGAATCTCTTGCAATTAACACCCACAAGTTTGATTCCATAATCAGCAAGTGTACTCAGATGGATCCGTCCAGACGTTTTCATTCTGTAAAAGAGCTAAAGGTTGCTCTCATGAAAGCTCTGGGCAATGACCTATCATCAGAAGCTGAACAAGTATCTCTGACATCAGTCCTTCCGCCAGGATTCAGAACCATGACTCCCGGCAAGATGATAGTGGCAATTCCGGTCTATATAATGGTCTTCTGGCTGTGCTTGTCATTGGAAGTAAAAAACACGTTTGGACCGGCACTATGGCTTGAACGGATATTCCTCTTACTGATCATGCTCGGTGACATTCTAATCGGCTACAACTATCTGGGAATACAAAAGACATTCCCACCTTGCAGGAACAGCAATAAATTCATACGTGCAATCGGCGCTGCAGGTCTAATAGCCATTTACACTATTGCCATGTTTTTCCTACTGATGTTCCTGGAAATAATCATTTTCCATCCCGGTAGTTGAAATATATCACAAAGTTTCCTCATCGGTTGCCACTGTAACGGTGGCAACTTTTTATTCACAACCCCACAAATTCATGAAAGCTGTTAGCCACTGATATTACAGAATTTGAGCCATACATTCTTATCCAAGACAACAAGTCTGCCAGACATTCCTTTCTCTGATCCTCTGAAAGATACATTATCCTTACATGAATCCTATCCTTATTTGTAATCTTAACTGCCTTCACAGCAGTCATATCAAATCTTGAATATTCATGATTTCCGCTTTTTACTCTTCTCTCATCTATATAATCAACGTGGTGCTTGCTTTCTTTCATATCGCACTTTTCAGTGTCACAACATACCTCTATTTCATAGATAAATTCATAGTCTGTTCTTAGCTTTCTTCCAGTCCACATAGCTTAAGTCCTCTCATCATCCGCAATCAGTTGCTGCAATTCATAGTAGGCATTATCATATTTCTTTTTTAAATCTCCCCAATATTCAAGGTCATACTCGTAATATAGATTATCTTTATCTTTTATTTCCTGATCGATAAAATCCATTTCCTCAGAAAGCCGCTGTAATTCATCCTCTAAGGCCATTATTCTATCTTCGGTATTGTAGTCACCCATTTTTCGATTCCCTATTACTCTGCCAGATCAAGTTCCCTATTAAAGAAAAACTTACTGCTGCCTATATTGTGTCTGGAACAATAATCCTTTATCCATTTGGCTTCTTCCACAGTACAGTCTGCATTAAATCTATGATAGGCCTGAGTTAATTCTCCATCATAAATCTCTAGCGTAATAAACGGAGTATTATAATCATCGCTCTTTCTCATGAACATAATGGTAGTTGCATTGTTCACAAATGCATCCACATATCCCAACAAGCAATTGCTCATATAAACCGCTTCTCTGCAAAAGTCATTAATTGTCTGTGGGTACCTAACAACATATCCATTATTTCTCTCCTGCCAATCATATTCTCTTTTCCTATTGGATACTCTTACGCGCCGGTTGAAAGTCTCTCTCGCTTCAAGAAGGTAAAATTTTATCTCGCAAATCTCATCATCATCTTCCCCAAATCTGAGAGATTGACCATATATAGAATCTATTTTTGCCAGTTCAGACAGAGCTTCCACACCTTTTACCTTAAATAGAAAATCCCTGAATTGCCTCGGATGCCACAGATAGGATAATTCTGATCGACGCGCAAGATATATTCTACCTACTTCTTTAGTGGTAAGATCTCTATCGTTCAGATACTTAATATACTCACACTGTGCATCATTAAGTGGCTGTGTGTATACATCACTGAAGCTCCTTCCAAGCGCCTTCAACAAATTCCTATATTGTTCCTGGCAAAGCATTTTTCCGCCTGATTCGCAGTTAAGCGCTCTGAGAATCTTCATAGGAACATCACCATAGACTTCGGAAGGACTTGAAGCAAGCAAATTCAGATCATCTATCTCCGATGAATGTTTTGCCAACATATCTAATCCGCATTTATAAAGCAATTCTTTCACAGTATTCTTTCTCATACAGTGATAAATGTGATCCAGGACTCTTATGGAGTCTGTATAATATCTTTTAAGCTTCCATTCCGGGTGTAACTCACTATAGTAATCAAATATTTCATCAAAGAAGCCGTATTTATACGTACAGTTAGCGTTATCCAGGCAGAGCTCTGTAAATAGCTGCTCACGTTCAGACGTCCAAACATAGTCCTCGTGAAAGACAAATCTCTCCATGTACCCCACACCTGGCTCACCTTTATATTTATAATTCACATAAAGGGCATCTATGTACGGTCTGATTCTGAGAAACAAAAGCCTTTCGTGCCACTCCTCTGTAATAGGCATTTTCCTTGTAACAAGCCTCATTACCTCTTCTTCATTTAGTTCCGGAGGTTCCCAGACATTCTGCCCAATCTTTAGCTCCAACATATTACTTCTCCGTCAGTTCTTCATAGTTTCCGGCTAATCTTTCAACGGCAAATTCATAGTACATATCCTTTGCCTCTTCAATCTGAAGCGCCTCAGCATCATCAATGATTTTTCTATAACATTTGTTGGCACAATCTATGTTTTTCTCAAAATGATTTCCCAACCTAAACATCTCTCCAAGATAGAATAATGTGTTACTGGATGGAGTCTCTGCCTTTGCAAAATACTCATAGGCTTTATCATAATCCACAGGTACATCTTCACCCTTATAATATATTTCCCCTATGCATTCATATCCAAAGCTATCCCCAGCCTCAGCCGCTTTTTGATAAAATTCCATTGCCTTATGAATATTCTTTTTCACGCCACTACCTTTAACCAATGCATCTGCCATCCATACATATCCATGAATATCACCAGCTTTTGCAAGCTTTTTTATGTATTCGACGCATCTCTTCTCAGCTGACTCAAGCCCCTCCTTGTCTTCAGTCGCATAAACCAAAGTGACAAGCATAGTCATAGCATCAAGATTGCCATCATCAGCCTGCTCCATCAGTTCGTTTACATCATATTCTCTACCACAGAATTTCATATCCCAGCTCCTTCACAGATCATAATCGACATGCAGTGCCTCCAATCTTTCCCAACAGCGCTCATCATATTCTTTCGCACCACCGATATAATAAAGTATTGCTTTATTTATGTCGGGTTTTCCCAATAGGCCATTTTCAGCATAATATCCAATATAGTACTTTGAGCCATCAGCACCATTTTTGCTGCTTAATTCAAAATACTTATATGCTTTTTTCAGATCTTTTCTGACATACTCTCCTTCAAAATATAATTCTCCAAGTTCGTAAAACGCCTCAGGTATCTCTCCTAAAAAGGCCGCCTCATGAAGCCATCTATAGTACTGTTCCATATCGCCATCTTCATGGTATAACTCAGCAAGAGACATCATCGCCTTGTCATGCCCCATTTTTACGGCTCTTTCAAAACACTTAATGGCAAGCTCACGATTCCTTGTGCCAACATTCATGCCAGTTTTATACTGCCATCCAACATTGGCATATTCACGTGCTGTAATTCCGATCGTATCTGGTAAGTCATGTTCAATTATTTGCCAGATCATTACTTCCCTTGGAGTATCCTTCATCTCAACACCTCAAAATTGTCATTGTATAAACCGATTAAAATCAGCAATTATTTCAAGAAACTCTTCTGGAAGCCTGCTCTCACATTCTCTCTTCATGTCTTCAGGAACGTCAAACATCGCTTCAGCTACAGCTCCTGCTATACAGGTTAATGTGTCACAATCTCCACCAAGAGAAACCGCATTTCGTATTACATCCTCAAAGTCCATGCCTTCAAAAAAAGCTGTTAAAGCTTCTGGTACTGTTTCCTGACAGCTCTCAACATGGTGATATGTCGGTCTAATATCATCTAATGTGCGGTTAAAACTATATCCATAACTATCTTCAATATATTTTCTTATCTCACCCTTACTTTTACCTGCTCTTGCCAAGTAAACAGCTGCAGCCACCGACTCAGCTCCTTTAACACCTTCAGGATGATCATGAGATACTTCCGCAGACCACCTTGCAACTTCAGTTGTTCGTTCTAATGAATCATAAATCCAGCCTATTGCAGACACTCTCATTGCAGCACCATTCCCATAACTACCATAAGGCTGAGGATCAGATGTGCGTAACCACTTCGAAAACATTCCTCCATATTCGCCCGTTGCATACCTGCTTCCTATATCCTGCATGCATCTGATGAACTCTGTTTTCATAACAACTTCACCAGCATGTGCACCAACATTCATAATTGCCTTAGCAATTGCTAATGTCATAGCAGTATCATCCGTGTATCTTATCCATTTTCTCGGATTAAAAAGAATAAAATCCTTTGTCTTGTCTCCCTGGTCAAACTCGTATGGTGATCCAATCATATCTCCAAGAATAGCTCCGTACATACTATTGCCCTCCATCAAAAATCTATCAGATATATCCCAATATTCACCTGCCTAAAAGATCCCTTAATTTCTATACTTTTTATCTGAGCCTTAAGCATCTTCCCGGCATCCATAAGTCTGGAAAAAACAATGTTATCCTTCTCAGGAACATAGCCCAGCTTCTTCTTTTCCTGTGTCAGTACCAGAATCGCATTCTCATCAAATCTGTTATTCTCACGCTGCAGGATAAGCTTATCCCCGTCCTTTATTTCATCAAGAACACTGTCATCCTCGAGATGCGTTGTTCCAGCTACATACGAATCAAAAAGAAATATCTCTTTTGTCAGGGGCTTTATAAGATCTCCCACGCCCTTCTCAGAAACAAGGGCAACCGTATTCTCTTTTCCTATAGTCAGTTCATTCGCCATATAAATGTTGCACCTCCCTCCGCAAGCAGATTGTTCAGTATTTCTGAAAGCTCTGCGCTGTATCTCTCATATTCAAGGATCTCAGCCCTGAGTTCACTCTTTTTCTCAGACACAGCAACTTCATCTTCAAGAAGCTTTGTATAGGTATAGGGCTCTGTTGTCAGGATCTCATTTATCTCCTGCTCAAGTATTTCAATCCTGTCCTCTATATCCGGCACATCTATAGTGATAGATCCTTCACCTATGTCCTTAAGAAATCTGTTGATCAGAACCTCTATTTCAGCCAGTTCATCAGCATCAAGCATATGATATGCAGCTACAGTCCTCTGCCATAGGTCGATAAGCTCTTCATACTCCATAACATCAGGATAGATATCCGGATGGATTCTCTTGGCTATCCTGCGATATATACGTCTTGCTCTCTCTGCCTTTTCAGAGGATGAAAGCTTTGATTCTTTAGCAAATTTGCACTCATTCATAAGCCTTTCCAGTTCAAGGTTATAGAGTTCCATGTCTTCTTCAACGGCTTCATTAACAATCTGCATATCAATAATCCCGCCTCTATTGATAGCTTGCTGGCAATATGCAATTGTCTTTTTCTTTTTTATACACTCAATCTTCAGATTAAAGCTTTCTGTTATAAGATCTCCAAACTCCTTGAAATATGAAGTACGGATTGATCCAGCCTCGCGCTCCAATTGATCTCGCTTTAAAAGCAGTTCCTCATAGATTTCATATGCATCATTTCTAATTCTGAACATCTCATCCATCACGCCACCTCAAACTTATATAAACCATCGTAAATAGCAGTTAACAGTTTTTCATTTATTCTGGCTTTTTCAAAAAAGTCTTGCTTGGACTTATACCATATATCGCCAAATCTGATTGCTGTCTGCTCCAAACTATCATCAGTTTCTATGCTGTATATCTCGCCCTGGTACTTAAATGTTATATTTTTGTGCCTGTCCATCAGGTAAAAGAGATCGTAAAATGTCACATCATCATAATCAAAGTCCTTCACTTTATATAAGGTTTCTATGATATCTCCCATCAGCTCAATATGCCCCCAGAACGGTTCATGCATCAGTCTTTGCTGCATAAAGTCTTTTGCCAGTACCAAAATATACTCAGCTCCCTTTTTGTTATCATCTGCAATCTTGATATTCGCTAGTCTGTATGCCACTTCCGGGTATGGATAAGATAAATACTTGGGCCATCCCAACTTTTTATAAAGCCTTTCAATCATCTGTCGGTATTTATCCTCGTTCTTTTTGACGTAATAACCGTTGTGATAAAAATCAGCTAACTTATACATACACCAGTACTTATCGAGTTCCTCGCATAACTTCGAGCCTTTCTTAAAGCTCTGATAAGCCTTCTTGTAGTCTACAATGCCGTTCTGTCCATAGTAGTAGATATATCCAAGTTCCATGAATGCAGGACCATAATCGTATTCTGTTGCCAGCATCAGATACTTTTCTTCTAAATCCACTCTCTTGATAGAGGCATAATACCAAGCAAGTTCATGCATATACTTAGGCTCCTTGGTTTTATCAATCAGATACTCCAGTGCTTCAACCAGCATGAAGCTGTCACCCCTTGATGTGTCGGAATAGTATTCTTTTATGATGTTCTTAGCCTGCAACTCTGTCATAAAAAGCCTCCATTATTGAACAAAAAGGAAGACAGCTGCTGCCATCTCCCCATCTATATGACTCCCAACAAGTATCTTTATCTGATGACTATATCCTATCGCACAATGTGTCCAATAATCACACCTGCATTATCGAACGAATTTTCTGTAGGTTGTTAATCCACTGTCGCCCCCATTACATATGCCAATGCCTCATATGCTTCTTCTTTTGTATGTCCATGGTCAATTACCCACTTTGTCAGCCTCTGTGACTCTTCTTCAGTTAAAGTAAGCTCAAACTCTTCCTCATCATCTTCATCATAAAGTGCTCCCATAGTACAACCTCCTTTGCATAATAAAAAACATCACTTCTTGATACATATAAAATATCAGAAGTGATGTTCATTTTTTTGTACACACTAACCTTTGAGGTTTTATCTACGTTTTTTCTTTCCTCCGCCGATTACTCCCAGCACCATTCCTATAATAATTATTACTACTAGAGCAACCCCCAACGGGAGTATTATCTGAGCCAGGATAGCAAGATATACATCCGCCTTAGTTGCGTGTTGAGATTCAGCATGTGATTTACATGCCACAATAGCTATAACATAAGATACCACAGTCAACACCATCCAAATGAAAAACCATGTTGTCGGTTCAGGATTTGGCCACGTCAACAATATGCACGTCACTAAGAATGCCTGCGCAACAAAAGCCGGCCAAACAACAGCTGGTTCCCGATATTTTCCTTGATAGTTGGCATTTATCAAATATCCAACTATGCATGATACTACTGTAATAGCGATTATTACTGCTCCAGACATTTTCTATCCTCAAAGAGATTCTTTGCATCCCCTTAATATGGCTCTAATATCAGCTTCATCATCAGGCAAAGAAACAGCAAAGCTGAAATACTTATTAAGGCTGTTTTTACTGGTAAAATTCTTCTTTATTGGTTTTGTTCTCGTCGCATTTCTATTTGATAGCACTGCCTCTATATCAGCAGGAAAGTTTCCTTCATCAAAGAATGCCGATCTTGCTTCACACCAAAGAGTAAAACCACCAGTCTTTTTCTCAAAAAACTCAACTTTTATTTTGTTAGTTCCCCCAATAAACGCCGTTATTTTAGCGTCATTAGGCCTATCCATTAGAGTAGCTTTTATACCCGCCTCCTCCTGGATTATTATACTCATCTTATTAAATGCATCCTTATCAATTACATTCTTTAACTCGTCCACAGAATTTCTTGTCTCTGCCGTTCCTTTTTTTATCTCGATTGACGGTGCATCATTCCCAGTAATTGACGCAAATTTAAGAATTGTTATAAACGGCAAAAGATCTTCATCTTCTATTGCTGTTTTATTGTCCTTTTTCAGGATATCTATCAGCAATTGCATGAATACTTCTACTCGGTCCTGATCTATATCCTTTATTTCTATATCTTCATAAACCTCATCAATCGGATTAGTGGCAGCATCAGTAAAGCACATTAAATGCTCAGCTCTCAAATTATTCTTATTCTGTGCAACCAATCTATATACATTAAGATCCAACTCCTGAAGACATAACGTCGCAAACAGCAGCAACTTCATTTTCTTATCATGTATATCAATCTCATTGTTAAAACCAACCACTATTGCTATCAGCTGGTACGAATTTACAAGCCTCTTTATAGCACGCGGGTTTGTCCCAATAGATGCTTTAACCAGGTTTTCATACTGCTCATAATTATCAGCATCGTTCATGAGCTTTTCATTCTTCACGTTCACTGATTCAAGCAGCTGTTTCATATAGGCAGTTATGTTGTACTGTTCCACCGGCATTTTAAATGGAACTTGAATGATTTTATCAAAGAAATCTTTTCCCTTTTTATTACTCTTTGGATCATCAGGATTAAATTTGTATTTACTTGCGACTCCTCTACAAACCACATCATAGTCAATAGCAAGAACAAAAACGCAATTCTTGCAATCAAGAAAATTCTTTAATACTTCCAGTATCTCTACCGCCTTCTCAGGATTCAGCCTATCTAAATCATCAATGAAAAATATAACTCGTCTGTTATTGGGTTCAATCCAGCTTAATACTTTCTTATCCTCATCAGTATTCTTCCCAAGTTTGTACTTATCATCTACTCGACCCAGCTTCATGTTGATTAGCAATTGGAATTGCTTCTTCAGATCCTTAAGCTGTTCTATCTCATCCTTAGAAAATGCCTCCTTAGCATCGACTTCACGTCCGCCAGACAAATAGCCTGTTCCAATTTTAAGAACCACATCAAAGATTTCACCTGCAACCTTTTTTATTGCATTATCTCTATCAGCAAGTGCCCTGCTTAACTGATTAAGCATTACCAGCGTAATATTTTTTGATAGATTTAACTGCGAAAACTCCCAAGTATTGAAATATATACATTTGTAATTGGATTTCTCATCAGAGTTTTCTTCCAGGTCAGTATCTGGGTCAATTCTATTCTTGACCATTCGCATTATTGAGGTCTTCCCCGTTCCCCAAGACCCTTGAATAGAGACAGTCATAGGTGTAGTACAAGTCATGATAAAACTGGCCAATCCATCTATATAATTCCCAATCTCAAAGCTGTCACTTGATGCCGGAATATCTGTTAAACCTATTTGATTATTCATGCGTCGCCTCCTGCAAACACTTTACATCAGTCGCTATATCTTTTCTGCATATCCTGAATATCAGAAATTATTCTATTCCTTAAGGACTCAGGTTCAAGGATCTCAACACTCGGTCCGTATTGTAATGCCCAATATCGCATTGCATTCTCGTTGCAATTCACTCTGAGCACCAATCTATCGCCATCCTCCTCAATAATCTTTACATCAGTTCCAAACCAATCTGTTATATCCGAAAAGACATCCCTCGTAGTTTCCATCTTCACATTTACAGTTGGCCCACTAAACATATAGACATGTTCAGCCATGTGCTTTGGAAGGTTGAGTCCATGCTCCAGACCTTCCACCTTCTTCATCGGCTTTGCTTTGGTTTCCAGCTCTTCAACATCCGTCATTTTATCTATTCTGAAATGTGAAACATTATCATATTTGTCATAGTTACCGATAAGATAGAATCTTCCATTGCAGGCAACAATCTGATACGGGTTCACTACATAACGCATATTCCAACGTGGATGGAGCTTATAGTCTGTGCCAACATCATTGTACATAAAGCTGACTTGATGCTTGGCAGCTATAGCGTCGTTTAGGGTGTCCAGCCCATACATGGCTTGTTTATTTATTGTGCGGTGAAGCTCAGGAAGATTACACACATGAGATACTTTTGCATTAAAATAATTGCTGGCCATTCCCTGTATCTTTGTTATCAGATCTTTTGCCTGCCTGGTAGAAATCGATTTTGAAAAAAGCACGCTATCGATAAGAATCCTAAGTTCAGAATCATCAAATTCCCTCGAAATCAATCGGTAGCCATTGTCCATATCAATATCGTATCCCATCTCGCATAGAGAAAGGACATTTGCCTTTACTGATCTCCGATCACATGGCATCCCATAGTTCTTATCCAACAACTTAATTATGTCCTGCTGCGTTAATGAATGCTGCTCATCCGTGTACATCCTTAATATCTCGAGAATGAGCATGTTAAGCATCTTCTTATTTCCAGTAGCATACATACTATTTCCCTGCTTTCTCTATTAGTGCCTGTTGATATATATTTGTTACTGCATAGTAATTCACAAGATCAGCCCATTGATTAGCCGGATGATAATAGTCAATATACAATCTTTCTTTGCCATCAAGA
>JAEEGF010243689.1_pt1 | contig 11266 bp, 7 predicted proteins | sample 9134171 | NCBI WGS metagenome assembly JAEEGF01 (sample SAMN16246542, study PRJNA631951) | gut metagenome | biome: gut microbiome; feature: rumen; material: AP-attached | host: Bos | place: Iran: Karaj | collected 2018-10
CATCAGCGAGTCCATGTGCACGGTGTAGGCAATCTTGGCCTTCTTGGGGTTTTTCTGCGTCTGCTCCTCGTAGGTGACGTCGCCATGCATGTAGCCATTGGAGCGCAGCACCTGTCGGGCCACCTGTGCGCGCAGGGCGGGGTTCACCTGGCTCATCAGCACGGGTGCCTTGCCCAGCGTGCGGTTCAGCCATCGCTTCAGCACGCCGTGCGAGTCGGTGGTGGCATTCCATATCCACAGACCGTAGGGGAAGGGCGTGCGGTAGTAGCTGCTGCCGAAGAGGGCACCGTTGGGGGCGGTGGCCAGGGCGGCCTCCAGCTCTTCCTTCACGGTGGTGGCGTGGTCGCTGGCCTCGTAGTCGGTATATTCTATCGGCTTCAGACCTATGAAGAGCTGGTCGCCGTCGGGGATATGCTTCGTGGTGGAGCAGGCAGCGAGCAGGAAGAGAAATAATACCCCAACAAGTCCCGCCCCCAATCCACTCCGCAGGGGTAAGGCCAGAACAAGCTGAAGGATTCTATCTGATACTATCATTCCTATCAAATACTATCAATACTATCTAATACTATCTAATACTATCAATACTATGTATGGAGTCTTGTCGCGCAGCGGGTCGAGCAATGCTGTCTAAGCCCCCCTCCCGCACGGGAGGCGTTGAGTATGGACTACCCCCCTCTCTTCGCAAGGTGTTGGGGGTAAGCCGCCTGGTGGGCTTGAAGATGTCGAACAGGCTGTCCAGCTTTCGCTTCCAGATGAAGCCGCCGCCATATTCGCCGGTGTAGCCTTCGAGCCAGTCGTAGACATTCTGCTTATAGAACAGCTTGACGTATTTGTTGCTGGTGGGCGATAGACGGTACTCCATGGTGACGTTGTCGAAGAACGACTGCTGCTGGCCTTGCATGTCGGCACCCGTGCTCACCTTGCCGCCTATCTGCACGTTGAGGCGGTTGTTCCAGAAGCGCTTGGCAAAGCGGAAGGAGTAGTCGGTATGCGTCTGCCCCGTGGCATCGGTGCTGTTGTCGAGGCCCAGCTGCAGGTCGACGGTCTTCAGCGCTCCGGCGGCTATGTTGTTGATTTCGCTTTGCAGGAACGAGCTGAGGGCCGAGTTCATCGAGAACGACCCCGTATTTCCGTCGTTGAGATACATGCCCGTGGTGAGCATCGTCACGGCCAGCTTGCCGCGCTGTTCAAGGCTCATGGCCGACAGGTCGTTCTGCACCTGCATGTCTTCGGGCGCTGAAATGATGAACTGCAAGCCCATGTTCTCTAATGTCTGCGTGATGACCACGCCGCAGTCGAATATCACGGTGCGCGGCTGCCCGTCGCTGCCGGCCACCTGTGTCCTTCTGCGCTCCGTGGCGGTGAGGTTGAGCTGGGGGTTGGCGGGGTCGCCGGTGAACTCCACGTAGCTGCCTTGGCTGATGCTGAACGTCTTGAGCGGGATGATGGGCAGCGAATACTTCATCGTGCCGGTCTCCACGGTGTAGCGGCCCGTGAGGTTCATGCCTTCGGTGCCCATGAGCAGCCGCAGGTTGCCGCCGCCCAGCAGGTCGACATAGTTGGTCTGGTCGGCGTTGAGGGCGCAGCGCACGTGGGCGCCCTGGTCGATGCTGAGCTGCATGTCGATGTCGAGGGCATCGCTCTCAGGCCGCACCACCACCGCCTGTATGGTGTCGCTGAAGTCGGTGAAGCGCACCAGCTCGTCCATCTGGTTGTCGGTGGAGAGCGGCGAGTCGAGCAGGATATAGTTCAGGTCGGTGGTGCCCAGCACGTCGAGGCGTCCGCGCATGTTCAACTGGTCGAGATTGCCGCTGAGGCGCGAGAAGAAATTGACGAACATACGCCCGTAGGCCACCGACTCCTTGCGCTGCTTGGCATTGATGAGCTGGAAGTTACGGGCCCGCAAGCGCAGGTCGACGGCCTCCTGCGACGACTCGTTGAAGTCGACGCTGCCGCTGATGCTGAGCGGATTGTCGTTGTAGGAATAAAGGGCGAAGTCGTCGAACAGCAGCTTGGAGTCCTTGATTTGCAGGGGAGTGTCGCCAAAGCGCATGCGCATGCCGTATGGATTGCTGACGAGGTATCCGCTGCTGATGCGCAGCTCGCCGTTCATCTTCAGTTCGTCGATGGCCCCTTTCATGCTGAGTTCTCCGTCGGCGGTGCCCTCAAATCCCAGCAGCTGGTCGGGCATGAATCCATTGGCCATGCTCAGTGGCATGGCGCTCAGTGTCAGGGTGGCGTCGAGCAGCCCTTTGCCCGCTCCGCTGTAGGAGCCTTGCAGGGTGCCTATCTCCTCGTCGTCGAGCTGCAGGTTGCCATCTACGACGTGTGTGCCGTCTTCGCGCAGCAGGTAGACGAACTCCGAGCCGAGGTTGCCGATGTGGCTGCCCTCGTAGGCCATCTGGTCTACATGAATGTCGCTGGCCACCGAGATGCTTTGCTGCTGGTCCATCATCAGGTGGAAGTCGCCCTCCAGCTTACCCGCAATGTTGGGCAGCAGCGAGATGCCTCCCGTTAGCTCGCCCAGATCCATCTGGTGCACGCTCACGGTGAGGTCTTGCAACAGCGTGCTGTCTTGGTCGGCCGAATATATCTTCAGGCGAGTGCCGTCGTCGGCCTTCAGGTCTACGTTGGCCTCCAGCTTCAGGTTGTCGTGCAGCAGCAGATAATTGTCGCTGTTCAGCTCAAACTCCTTGTATCCCAACGTGGGCCTCGACGGGATGAGTTCGAAGCGTATGCCCGTGGCGTTCGCGTCGTTGGCCTCTGGCAGTGCCACCATCTCGGCCTTGGCGCCGATGCGGATGTTGCGCAGCCCCTTCTCGTCGAAATAGCGCACGCCGAAGCTGGCTCCATGCTCCTGTAGACGGCCGTCGAAGAGCACGTTGAACGTAGCCATCTTGTTGCGTCGGTTGTTGGTCACCTGCCCATTGAAGGTCAGCCCTTGGCTTTTTTCTACCAGCGAGATGCGCATGGTGTCGATGAGCACATCGCCGCTGCTGAGTCCCAGCAGTCGGGCTGTGCCGTTGATGCCCGTGGTGGGCGAGGTGGTCAGGTCGATGTCGAGTTGCTCGAATCCGATGTCAAACGAGCGGCGCAGCAGGTCGGCCAAGGGGTTGCCGCGCTGGCTGGTGGCATAGAGGTGGCCGGTGGGCAGCAGTTGCTTCAGCTGAGGCTGGTCGATGGTGCGGCTGCGCAACTGCTCGCCGATGTTGTCGGCCAGTGCCGTCAAGCTGTTCAAGAGCTGCTCGTAGCCTTGGCTGCTGTCGTATTTCACGATGAGGTCGCCACTCTGCATGCGCACGGTGGTGGTGTCTCGGCCGGCTTTGAGCAGCACGCCCAGCTTCTCGGTGTGCCGTGTTTGCACGCTGTCGCGAATATAGATGTCGGTGACCAATGCCGACAGACGGTGGTTGTACTTCAGGTCGCTGTCGATGTCGATGCTGCCGTTCATGCCCACCACGGTGGGTACGTCGGCGAAGCCCAAGGCATGCAGGTCGATGGCGGCCATGTTGGTGTCGATGGTGCCCTTCAGGCTGTTGTTGCCCATCTGTGCATCGATGGTGGCCGTGCCGCCAAACAGACTGCTACGGCTCTCCACTTCGGCCATCAGATGGCCGTTGTGCAGGGTGCCCTTGGCGTGGGTGCTGTCTATCTGCCAATGGCCATACTGCATGCGGTGCAGGTCTATCTCTGCCTCCAAGCGCTTCCACGAGCCGTCGGCGCGCAGTTTGGCGTCGGCAGTGACCAGTCCCAACGAGTCGGCGGGCAGGAAGTGGCGCAGGTTGAACTGGCGTAGCGACAGCTGACCTTCGGCTGCCGACGACACAAGATGATAGGACCCTTTGAGCCGTGCCAGCCCGCCGCCGTCGCGCAGCGTCAGGTCGGCGCGAGCCTTGCCATCGTTGGTGGCAATGTCGCCCTGCAGCTTCAGTCCCTTGGGCAGCGTCATGCCGGGGGCGAGGCTCTTCACCATCGATAGCTTTGCCAGGTCGTAGCCGTCGGCCTGTAGCTGCAGGTTGGCCTTCATGCGCTCCATGTCCATGATGTTGGCCAGTGTGCCGCTGGCCTCGGCGTGTAGCACGGTGGGCATGGAGAGCGTCACGTGCTCCACGTCGAGCTGGTCCAGATTGCCGTCTACGCTGGCGTGCACGGTCAGCGGCTTGTCGTCCACCATGGCCGTGGCCGCTCCCTTCAGTCGGCCCAGTGTCAGCTGGTCGCCATCCATGACCACGGTGCCGCTCAGCTCGCTTAGGCTCACCTGCAGCGAGTCCTCGCGCAGGCTGGCCTGGCTGATGCCCACGCTCACATAGTCGCTATAATATAATAATGAGTCGAGTTCGAGGTTGATGTCCTTCAGCGCCGCCATGTGGCCAAAGCTTGCCGAGCCGTCCTGCCACTTGATGGGTCCGAAGGCGTAGCGCCCCACGCCCAGGTCCAGGTCGGCATTCTCTATGCACGCCATGGGCATGCAGGCACCGATGCGCATGGCAGTGTCGGGGAAGAGGGCCGCCGAGTCGGTGACGATGGCGATGCAGGTGTGCTCCAGCTCGAAGCGGTCGAAGCGCACGCGCCATCCGGCGGTGGAGCTGGTGTCGACGGCGGCGGTGTCGCTCATGAAGATGGTCAGGTCGGTGTTGCTCAGTCGCGGTCCGCGCAGCTCCACCTCCATGCGCTCCAGGTCGATGCCGGGCGAGGTGAGCGTCAGACAGCCTATGCGGCCCTGCAGCCGCGTGTCGCCTATCATGTCCATCGTGTTCAGCTTCGCCTCGCGCAGCTCCAGCGCGTCGAGCACCACGTTGCCCTTCAGCAGGGGCCACAGCTTCACGTCGACCACGGCGCGCTCAATGTCGGCCATCACCGTGGCGTCCTTCTCTATTCGTATGCCGTCGATGCCCAGGTCGAGGGGGAAGTCCAAGTCGATGTGCTCCACGGTGATGTTGTAGCCCGTCTGCCGCGAGGCATACGAGGCCACCTGCTGTGCCACCCAGTTCTGCACGAACGGCACATAGAGCAGGGCGGTGAGCACCACAAACAGCACTACTGGCGTGAGCAGTACTATCGTTATCCACTTGAACGTCTTTTTGATTCGCATGGTCGCTCTATTGCTTGATGCGCTTGCTGATGCGGCTCCCCTTGGCGGCCACTTGCTTCTGGCCCACCACGAAGACGGCCTCCACGGAGCGGTCGGCGTTGAGGGTGACGCGCTGCTGCTGCGGGTCGTAGCTCACGCGGCAGTTGTAGTAGTCGATGCCGTCGGTGGTGGGCAAGTGGAAGATGCGCTCTTCCATCTGCTTGCTGGGGTAGATGTTGAATACGGTCTTGCCGGTCTTGGCGGCATCGCGCTGGGGGATGATGGCTCCGGCGCGCACATACAGCGGGAACTGCTGCAGCGGCCAAGTGCCCTCGATGAGCGAACCGCCCTGATGGCGCTCGCCCGTCCAGTAGTCAATCCACTGTCCGCTGGAGGGCAGATGGAAGACGGCATGGCCGTCGTTGTTGTCGATGGCCTTCACAAAGATGTCGGCTCCTATCTGGTGGCTCAGCTCCTGCAGGTTGGTGTTCTGCAGCAGCGAGCCGCCCTGCAGATGGGCGTCCACCACGGAAGAGAACTTATAGGGCACGAGCCGCTTCATCCAGTCTACGCACCAGCGGTACACCTGCTCCACCTCCTGGCTGTGCCACCACGGCAGGTGTGCCGAGAAGGGGCCGTTCTCGCCGCCGTTGATGATGCAGGCGGTGGTGCAGCCAAACTGGGCATAGCGGGCCAGCTGCACGGCCTTGCTCCTGGCACCGAAGAAGCCTCCCACCTCGCAGCCCACGGCACCATAGCCATATTGGCACGAGCGGTAGATGTTGTCAATCTGCAGGCGCAGACCGTCCCAGTCGCCGCCGAAGTCGCCACACCAGCCCATGTTCATCTTCTCCACGCTGGCCTCCAGTCCGCCTTGGTGCGAGTAGGGGCGGGCGATGATGATGCCCTCGCGCTTGCGGCCCACGGTGTAGTCGTACATCGCATCGTAGTAGTAGTGGCGAAACTCCTCGTTGGTCATGTGGCCAATAGAGGTGTCGAAGTCTGCGGGCAGGTGCTGCTCGCCCTGGTCTACCTTCCAGCCATACACATACTCATTGAACACCTTGTCGAGTTGGCCATACCACCACTGGGTGGCCTCGGCGTTGGTGAAGTCGATGTGCTGGCCTGTGCCCTTCCACCATTTGTAGGGTTTGCTGTTGTCGACGCCGAAGTTGTGGGCCACCACCTCGTCGTAGGTGGCCGCCTTCTGCTGGCGCGTGTCCTTGCACTGGGTATTCACGCATCCCGTCAGCCACAGGATGGTGCGCACGCCACGGGCGGCAAAGCCCTTCATCATGGCCACGGGGTCGGCATAGCGCTGGTCGTCCCACGTGAAGTCGTTGTAGCTGGTGCTCCACGGGCTGTCGATGATGACGGCATCCACGGGGATGCCCCGTTCCAAATAGCCGTTCACGATGCGCTCGGCTCCAGTCGTGGTGTTGATGCTGTCTTCCCACACGATATGACCGAAGGCCCAGGCGGGAGTGAGGGGAGGGCAGCGCTTGGCCACGCCGCCAGTCGCTCCTTGTGCCATCGCGAGCATGCTTGCCGCCATCAGCCATGCTGCCATCATTGTCCTTTTCATTGTTTCAGCGTTTTTATGTGTCAGCTCCTTGCCAGTGCTGTCGATGGTGTCGCTGCCGACACCGTGCAAGAAGTTTGCTGCAAATTTACGAATTATTTCCGAAACAAGAAATAAAAAACGAGAATAATGCTTGGCGATTCCGTTTTTGTTCGTTCCTTTGGGCCTGAAGGGGCCGAAAGGCCAGTGCTATTTCGAAGTAGGGCGTTCAAATTGATGTATCCACTTCTCGTAGCGAATCGTTGCTGTAGGGACAGGTCTTGTGTCCGTCCGCGTGGCTAAATTGTTTGCTGACAGACACAAGGTCTGTCCCTACGCTTCCAATATTTCCCAAGTTCTTGCGTCGCTTTGATAACAAGAGCGACCAGATGTCAATCCCTAAAAGCCGCCAGCGAAATAGCTGCGCGTGATGTAGGGCGACGGTTCGTAATAGGCACTGCAATTATAATTGTCGAGCACCTTGCAGATAGGGTTGTTGTAAACCCGCAACAGGGCATCGGCATAATCCTCACCGGGCATCATGGTGCTCAAGATGAGTCGTTTGTAGACTTTCCCCATCTGTGTGGCAGTCGGAATCCTTGGGCAAAGCTCAGGGTCTACGTTTGCCACATCATAATCGCCCGGCTGTAGGTGGAACTCCTCCATCCAGTCTGCTTCTACCTGCAAGGGATTCATGGCATGCAGCACATCTGCCAGCGACAGTTTTTTTGCCAGCTCGTCGTGCCCCATGGCGTTAACGACGTAGCTGTTTGGCTGCTTCAAATGCCTTGCTATGCGCTCTACCATGTAGCAAACGAAATATAGATCGTCGGTCTTTATCACCTCGCTGGGGAAATATACATTTGTCATAGTTTTATGCTCCTTTCAAACTTGATAGTGCTTAGCGACTTGGGGGTGCAAAAAACAATCTGATGCGTAGGATGCTTAAACTTTGCCAGTACCCAGAACGCTTCTCTGGTGATACTCCCTTCAATGAAGTCTTCAACATAGTCCCATATTTGGTCATCGGCCATCGGCCCCTCCACAATATCATAGTCATGCTTGATTCCGCGACGGCAATTGACAACGAAGTCAAGCCATTCCTCTGTCATCTGCGGAAAAGACAACAATTTCAAGCTTTTATCCTCTTGGTAAGAATACACGGAAACGATGCTGTCCCCTTTCTTGGTCAGTGCCCATTTTCGCGCTTGGGTCTCTATGTTGGTACAATAAAAGCCATAACCAAAGTCTTTATAAAACCCTGATACAATGATTTGCGGCATTTCCACCAGAACATTACTTCCGTGGTATATGTTGATTGTTTCATTCATCGTTGCAAAGATACATATTTATTGTTAAATACATTGGAAAGGAGGGCAATTATTTGCTTTTTTTATGCGTTTTTCTTTTCTTTGGCTGTTTACGCAGACTATCGAACCTGAATAGGCAAAGGAGGAATTAGCGTTGATTGCCGTTCACGACTGGGTGTAAATCCCTTGCCGAATGAGGCGTATATGAAAAAAAAGAGGAAAAAACTTGTCAGAATGGGAAAAAAGCAGTACCTTTGCACCCGCTTTCTGGAAAACCCAGTACATTCGACGCCGTGAAACAGCTGTGATTAAGACTGCCAGCGGGGGAAGGATGAATGAGCAACCAACTTTATTAATCAACAAAACAATGTATTTAGACAAAGCCAAGAAAGAAGAGATCTTCCAGCAGTATGGCCAGTCGGCAACCGACACCGGTTCGGCTGAGAGCCAGATTGCACTGTTCACCTATCGCATCAAGCACCTGACGGAGCACCTGAAGCAGAACCACAAGGACTTCGGTACCGCCCGCTCGCTGACCAAGCTCGTCGGTCGCCGCCGCAAGATGCTGAAGTATCTCTACAACAAGGACATCAACCGCTATCGTGCCATCATCAAGGCCCTCGGTCTCCGCAAGTAAGCGCATCGCGGTTTTTTGGCACTATCGTCTGGCAGTCTTCCACCAAGTGGGGGGCTGCCTTTTTTTTATTGCCAGGGCGGAATGGCTCGAATGGCTCGGATTAATCAGATTAGTCTGATTAATCCGATTAATCGGAATAATCTGATTACTCGGATTACTCTGATTACTCGGAATAATCTGATTACTCGGAATACTCTGATTACTCGGAATACTCTGATTACTCGGAATACTCTGATTACTCGGAATACTCTGATTAATCAGATTAGTCCGACTGGCCTACTTGTTGGGGCTGCAAAGCGATGGTGGCACCCTTTGTTTTTAGGGTTTGTGGCTCTCGTATGAAGCCGGCAACAAAAAAAGCTTCTTTTTTTCCTTGCTTTCTTTGGTGGATAGCTGGCAAATTCGTAACTTTGTGCCGTGAACAAAAAACCTACCGCTATGAACCTATCAGAAAAAGACCTGCAGCAGATAGCCCAGCGTGGCATCAGCGCAGAGACCATCGAGACCCAGTTACACCAGTTCGAGACGGGCTTCCCGTTTCTGAAACTCGAAGCCGCCGCCGCCGTGGGCCGTGGCATCGTTGCACCCTCGGCCGAGGAGCGCCAGCAGTATGTGGAGGCGTGGCAGCAGTATAAGGCCGAAGGACGCCGCGTGGTGAAATTCGTGCCAGCCAGCGGTGCCGCCAGCCGTATGTTCAAGAACATGTTTGCTTTTGTCGACGCGCCCTACGACGTTCCCACCACCGACTTCGAGAAGAAATACTTCGATGAAATCGAGCATTTTGCCTTCTTCGACGCCCTCGATGCCGTGTGCCTGAAAAACGAGGGCAAGGGCGTGAAGGCCCTGATGGCCGAGGGCAACTACAAGGCCGTGGCCGCCAACATGCTGAAGAAGGAAGGCCTGAACTACGGCCAGCTGCCCAAGGGCATGCTCCTCTTCCACAAGTATGCCGACGGTGCCCGCACGCCCATGGAGGAGCATCTGGTGGAGGGCGCCCTCTATGCCGCCTCGAAGGGCGAGGCCCACGTGCACTTCACCGTGAGCCATGAGCACATGGATTTCTTCCGCCAGAAGGTGGCCGAGAAGGCCGATGCACTGGCACAGCAGCACGGCGTGAAGTTCGACATCAGCTTCTCTGAGCAGAAGCCCAGCACCGACACCATCGCCGCCAACCCCGACAACACACCCTTCCGCGAGGCCGACGGCAGTCTGCTCTTCCGTCCCGGAGGCCACGGCGCACTCATCGAGAACCTGAACGAGATTGATGCCGACATCATCTTTGTGAAGAACATCGACAACGTGGTGCCCGACAGCCTGAAGCCCGAGACCGTGGAGTGGAAGCAGGTCATCGCCGGCGTGCTGGTGCAGCTGCAGCAGAAGGCTTTCGGCTATCTGCGCCTGCTCGACGAGGGGCAGCCCACCGAGGCACAGCTGGCCGAAATGGCCCACTTCGTGGAGCACGACCTGTGCTGCCAGCCCAAGGGCAACACCGTGGATGCCGACTACCTGCGCCGCAAGCTGAACAGGCCCATGCGCGTGTGCGGCGTGGTGAAGAATGTGGGCGAGCCGGGCGGAGGACCCTTCCTCACCTACAACCAAGACGGCACCGTCAGCCTGCAAATCCTGGAGAGCAGCCAGATTGACACGCAGAACGAGGAATACATGAAGATGTTCACACAGGGCACCCACTTCAACCCCGTTGACCTGGTGTGCGCCGTGCGCGACTATAAGGGCCAGCCATTCGACCTGCCCCGCTATGTCGACAAGTCGACAGGCTTCATCAGCAGCAAGTCGAAGGGTGGCAAGGAGCTGAAGGCGCTGGAGCTGCCCGGCTTGTGGAATGGTGCCATGAGCGACTGGAGCACCGTCTTCGTGGAAGTGCCCTTAGGCACCTTCAACCCCGTGAAGACCGTCAACGACCTGTTGCGCCCACAGCATCAATAATAAATGAGACGACTCCTCTTGGTGGCAGCGCTGGGCTGTGCCTCGTGCGCCACGTCATTGCGCAGCGGCGACTTGTTGTTTCATGTCGTCGCTGCCGATAATTTTATCACCCAGGTGACGCCCGCCAGCATCGACCATGTGGCCATCTATGCTGGCCGGGGTCAGGTGGTGGAGGCCATCCCCCGCCAGGGTGTTGTTGTCACCCCGCTCCGCCAGGTGTTGCGGCGCGAGGATGGCCACTATCTCCGAGGGCGCGTGGCAGTGGCGGCGCGCAGCCACTCGGTCGGCAACGCCCGCCACTATCTCGGCATGCCCTATGATTCGCTTTACTTGCCCACCAACGACGCCATCTATTGTTCCGAGCTGGTGCAGCTGTCGTTTGTCGATAAGCAGGGGCATGCCATCTTCGCCCCCGTCCCCATGACCTTCCGCGATGCCCAGGGCCTCATCCCCCTTTATTGGCAGCAGCTCTATGACCGCCACGGCATGTCGGTGCCCGAAGGCGCGCCCGGCTCCAACCCCGGCGAACTGTCGCAGCGACAGCCCGTGAAGCTCTCGTTGAAGCCCCTGCGCTGAGCGTAGGGCACCAGCCGCCGACGAGAAGGTCGGCGCACTGCGGCTTTTCCTGTTTTCGCCATTGGGACACCCAAGATTTCAGGCACCACCCTTGACGAGGTTGCACAGTGCCTGCTGTTCATCACTCATCCCCAGTATCACCCTCTGGGACAAGGACGACTTTGGTG
>JAEEGF010690303.1_pt1 | contig 11266 bp, 8 predicted proteins | sample 9134171 | NCBI WGS metagenome assembly JAEEGF01 (sample SAMN16246542, study PRJNA631951) | gut metagenome | biome: gut microbiome; feature: rumen; material: AP-attached | host: Bos | place: Iran: Karaj | collected 2018-10
TATGCTTGTTCACCCATCCATTCAGAAACGCTTTTTGGACAGTGGGCTAACCCCCTCGCTTCCATGATGCAAACACCATGATTAGCTGATTGACAGCTGCTGCAAATAGCAGAGGAAATATCCTCCTCAATGAATCCGTCCAAATAGGAGGCGAGTTCCATATTGGTCATTTTCTCCATCTTCTCCATCAACGCTTCTCTATTTGTCATTTCATTATGCCTCCTTATGCACTGGCACTACCGGATGTCGCAATGATAAAATACATCACCCATACAGACAGGGTTAGAAGTGTTTTCCAAACCCAATGCAGTTTACTGCGAACGATCAGAATTGTCGCAGGTATAGGGAAGATGAATATCCATCCCATCGCCCACCAAAAGGTATGGCGCTTCTTCCTTTGAACAGGGACAACTTCATACTGGATTTGCCGGACAGTGGGCATCTGAGCTTGTTCCGATTGAGCACGCAAACGCCCCTTTTCAAAGAGATAACCCTCTTGCTCAGAGTCTATCGTCATAGTCGGCATTTTATTGTTTTCGATTAAGGTAGTCATTCCGCAGTATTCGCAAATGGCTTTCTGTGCATTGGGATCAACTTGCAACGGTGCGCCGCAATGTGGGCAGATTGTTTTTATTAGTTTCATTTTGCCCTCCTGCCTCTTTTCTGCTTACATTTTATCAGCCAGTAAGTCCAAAAGTCCTCCCTTACCATCTTGTATTTTTTGGATAATCTGATAAAATGTTAATATATAACGGTTTATGGGGGATTTATGGAAGCAAAGGGTAGTTATAGACTTCGGTTGCTTTATCTTGCAAAAGTCCTGATGGAAAACACAGATGAAGCCCATGCGCTGGAAATCTCGCAAATCAATTCCCTCTTGGCAGAGTACGGAATAACCGCCAATCGAAAGACCCTCTATATGGACTTTGAGGACCTTCGAGCGTTTGGCCTGGATATTATCTCTGAGAAGTTAAAAGATAACAGAGTCCAGTATCATGTAGGGCAACGAAGATTTGAGTTGCCTGAGTTAAAGCTCCTTGTGGATTCCGTGCAATCTGCAAAGTTCCTCTCTGTTCGTAAATCGAACGATCTTATCAAAAAAATAGAATCATTAGGCAGCAAGTACGAGGCAAAACACTTACAAAGACAAGTGTATATTTCCGGTCGTGTGAAATCGATGAATGAGAAGATCTATTACAATGTCGATCTTCTCCATGAAGCCATTAACGCAAACAAACAGATTCGCTTTCTTTACTATCAATGGAATGTGAAGAAGAAAATGGAACTGAAGAATAACGGAGAAGAATATCAGGTTAGTCCTTGGGGGCTGATGTGGGATGATGAAAATTATTACCTTGTTGCTTTCGACGCCAAGGAAGAACAGATAAAGCACTTTCGCGTTGATAAGATGCTCAATATCACCATGACAGATGAACAACGCATTGGTAACAAGGCATTCAAGGAGTTTGACCTACCGAAGTACACAAAGAGTTTGTTCGGGATGTTTGGCGGTGAACCGACAACCGTAACTCTCGAAGGACGAAATGATTTGGTTGGCGTTGTGATTGATCGATTCGGTGATGATGTATCAATCAAGCCGGTTGACGACGATCACTTTATTGCAACAGTGAATGTCGCGGTTAGCCGTCAATTCCTCGGTTGGGTATTTGCAATCGGAGACGGCATGCGTATTACTGCACCTGAATCTGTTGTGAGTTTAATGCAAGAAGAAGCAAATAAGCTCACTGAAAAATACGCTAAGTAAAAGAGTCCTTAGGAGAATACATGGAGCAGCAGGTCAAGTCGAAAAAGAGAGTAGCGGATCATGGCGAGGTGTTCACGGCGGAACGTGAAGTGAACGCCATGTTGGATTTGGTCAAAAGTGAGACGGAGCGCATCGAAAGCCGGTTCTTGGAGCCTGCCTGCGGGAACGGGAACTTCCTTGCGGAGATCCTGCGCCGGAAGCTCACCGTGGTCAAGCGCGTGTACGGCAAGAATGCGGCGGATTATGAGAAATGGTCCATTATCGCGCTGATGAACATCTACGGCGTCGAGCTTCTGAATGACAACGCCGCCGAGTGTCGGGATCGCCTCTTTGATATCTGGAACGAAGCCTATACCACCGCCTGCAAAAAGGACGCCAATGACGAATGCCGCAGGGCAGCACGGTTCGTGCTTGAAAAGAACATCCTTTGCGGCAACGCCCTTTCGCTGAAAAAGGTGGACGCAAACGGGCAGGACACCGGCGAACCGATTATCTTTGCAGAGTGGACGTTCATTGTCGGCAGCAAGGTCAAGCGCCGTGACTTCCGTCTGGACGTACTGTTGGAGGAAAACCCGGACAAGGAGAACTATTCCATGCAGATGTCGCTGTTCGGAGATACGGTAACCGATACGGAAAACTGGATGATCGACCCGGAGACGAACAAGCCGACGCCGAAGCCCATACGGGAGTTTGAACCAAAGGATTACAGGAGGATTTGGGAAGATGCCTAACGATCTCTATACCGGCTTATATAACCCGGACGTGCTCTCCTGCCTGGCAAACCTATCCAGCGACGAGGTCTTCACCCCGCCGGAAGTGGCGAACGCCATGCTCGATCTGTTGCCGCAGGAACTGTTTGAAGATCCCAATACCACGTTCTTGGATCCCGCCTGCAAAAGCGGCGTGTTCCTTCGAGAGATTGCAAAGCGCTTAATCAAAGGGTTAGAGCCGAAGATCCCCGATCTTCAGCAGCGCCTTGATCACATTTTTCATAAGCAGCTTTTTGGGATTGCCATCACTGAGCTAACAAGTTTGCTTGCAAGAAGAAGTACTTATTGTAGTAAATATCCGAACGGCACATATTCTGTAAGCAAGTTCAATTCTGCAGAAGGAAATGTACGGTTTCGCCGAATTGAACATCGTTGGAAAGATGGTCGTTGCGTTTTTTGCGGAGCATCACAAGATCAATACGACCGCGATTCTTCACTTGAAACACATTCATATGAGTTCATCCATACTTCAAAGCCACAGGAGATTTTCAAAATGAATTTTGATGTCATCATCAGTAATCCCCCTTACCAACTTAGCACAGGGCAAGGTCAATCTCAAGCTTTGCCGCTTTACCATCGGTTTATCGAGCAAGCGATAAAGCTTAATCCTCAGTATATGCTGATGATTACTCCATCCAGATGGTTTGCTGGAGGAATGGGCTTGGATTCTTTCAGAACGACCATGTTAAAAGATGGAAGGCTCCGTGAAGTGGTTGACTATTCAATGTCTACAGACTGTTTCCCTGGAGTGGATATAGCTGGTGGCGTTAACTATTTCCTTTGGGACAGATCCTATAAAGGCGATTGCAAATACACATACATAGATAGCGAAAAACGAACGACTCTTATTCGTCGTCTTGACGAGTATGATGTGTTTGTACGGAATAATAATGCTATTGGGATAGTTCATAAAGTGATGAGTAAACACGAGAAGAACATTGGCACTATTATGAGCTCCCTTGGCCCATTTGGAATTGGCACTGCCGAACGAGGAATCGAAAAAGATACTGGCGATTGTTATCGTCTTCGTTCAAGTGCTGGTGATAGTTACATTAAAAGGCATAATGTCAAAAATGGATTAAACTATATCGATAAATGGAAAGTTATTATTGGAAAAGCAACATCCGCTGGGGCAGCGACGGCAAACAAGAAAGACGGAACGAGAAAGGTTATCGCAACACTTGATGTATTAGAACCAGGGTTTGTTTGTACATTCTCTTACTTTATTGCAGGAGCTTTTACAGATAGAACAACGGCAAAAAACTGTAGAGATTACTATGCTACGAAGTTTGTAAGGTTTTTACTCCTTCAATGTTTATCCTCTATAAATATCTCACGAGATAGATTTGCCTTTGTTCCCCTTCAAGACTTTTCAAAATCTTGGAAGGACGAAGAATTATATGCTAAGTACGGATTAACTTCCGAAGAAGTTGAGCTTATCGAGTCCATGATCAAATCAATGGAATGAGGAAGAAGCTATGGCAAACGTAACATTTCAGCAGCGTCCGGAATCGCATCCGACAATCTACGCATATGAAGATATGAATCCACAGTATAAGGGCCTTTTGAAGGTCGGTTATACGGAGATCGGAGCGGAGAGACGCGTCGCGCAGCAGTATCCCACCAAGCGGCCGGACGGATTGAAACCGTACCGGATCGTTTTGGTGGAATCCGCCATGAAAAACGACGGCACCTGCTTCACCGATCACGAAGTCCATGCCGTGCTGAAAAAGAAGTTCAAGGACCCCATCTCCCAGGACGGCACGGAGTTCTTTCGCTGCAAGGTGGAGGACGTTAAGGCCGCGATCCTGGCGGTGCGCACCGGCACGCTGAATCTGGAGAACCGCACGCAGAGCTTCGGTTTGCGCCCGGAGCAGCGGGAGGCCATCGACAAGACCATCGAGTATTACGCTTCCGCAAAAAAGGATCAGCCGGATCGGACACCGAAGTTTCTTTGGAACGCCAAGATGCGCTTCGGCAAGACCTTTGCCGCTTACAAGCTGGCGCAGAAGATGGACTGCAAAAAGGTTCTCGTGCTAACCTTCAAGCCCGCTGTGGAAGCCGCCTGGGAAGAGGATCTCATGACGCATATCGACTTTGAGGGCTGGCAGTTCATTTGCCGCGACGGAATGACCTATGAGCAGGCGGATCTCAATAAGCCGTTTGTCTGCTTCGGTTCGTTTCAGGACTACCTCGGCACGAACGACAGCGGCGGAATCAAAGCGAAGAACGAGTGGGTACACGCCACGAACTGGGATCTGGTCATCTTCGACGAATATCATTTCGGCGCATGGCGAGAGAACGCGAAGAAACTGTTCGAAATCGAAGACGAGGACGAGGAATACGATTTCGACGCCGAGAAATACAAGCAGGATGAGGCGGACAACGCCTACAACGAAACTTTCCTGCCGATCACGACGGCGCATTATCTGTTCCTATCCGGTACGCCGTTCCGGGCGTTAAACAGCGGCGAGTTCATCGAGGAGCAGATCTATAACTGGACGTATTCTGACGAACAACGCGCCAAAGAAGCGTGGGGCAATACAGCGGACAATCCGTACCGTGCTTTGCCTCGTATGGTGCTGTTGACCTATAAGATCCCGGAGGAGATCCGGCGCGTTGCGGAACAGGGAGAATTCAACGAGTTTGATCTCAACGTGTTCTTTTCAGCAAAGGTGCAGCAGAAGGGCAAGCCGGAGACGGCAAAGTTCGTCTATGAGAACGAGGTGCAGAAGTGGCTCGATCTGATTCGCGGCGCACACATGCCCGCGAGCATGGATGATCTGAAGCTCGGACGCGACAAGCGCCCGCCGATGCCGTATTCGGACGCGCGGCTTCTCAACGTGCTTTCCCACACGCTTTGGTTCATGCCGAACGTGGCAAGCTGCTTTGCTATGGCGAACCTTCTAAAACAGAAGCAGAACACGTTTTATCACGATTATAAGATCAACGTCTGCGCTGGAACAAAAGCTGGTATCGGCGTGGATGCGCTCGGCCCTGTGCAGGCGTCGATGGGCGATCCGTTGGAAACCAAGACAATCACGCTTTCTTGTGGCAAACTGACCACCGGCGTCACGGTACGTCCGTGGACAGGCATTTTTATGCTGCGAAATCTCAAGAGCCCGGAAACGTATTTCCAGGCGGCATTCCGCGTGCAATCTCCCTGGGAGATCACAACCGGCGCAGGCACGAAGGAAATCATGAAGCATGAGTGCTATGTGTTCGACTTTGCGTTGGATCGTGCGCTGAAACAGATTTCGAGCTACAGCATCCAGCTCCATCCGCATGAAGCAAACCCGGAAAAGAGCGTTGCTGAGTTCATTAACTTCCTGCCCGTGCTTGCCTATGACGGCAGCAGTATGAAACAGGTGGATGCGCAGGATATTCTGGATATTGCCATGGCGGGAACGAGCGCAACGCTGCTGGCCAAGCGGTGGCAGAGCGCGCTGCTGGTCAACGTGGACAACGAGACCCTTGCCCGTCTGATGGCAAACGAGGAGGCTATGGCTGCGTTGATGAAGATCGAAGGCTTCCGTAGTCTGAACGCCGATATTGAAACAATCATCAATAAGTCCGAATCAGTCAAGAAAGCAAAGGAAAAAGGCGAGAAGCTTTCCGATAAAGAAAAGAAGAAGCTTACTGACGAGGAAAAAGAGTTCAAGAGTAAGCGAAAGGAGATTCAGGAGAAGCTGATCAAGTTTGCGACGCGCGTTCCGATCTTCATGTATCTGACTGACTATCGCGAGCGATCTTTGAAAGACGTTATCACGCAACTTGAGCCGGGACTTTTCAAGAAAGTCACAGGTCTGGACGTGAAGGACTTTGAGCTTTTGGTATCGCTCAACGTCTTTAACGCTGCGGTCATGAATCCTGCGGTTTACAATTTCAAGCGGTACGAGGACGCCAGCCTTTCCTACACGGGTATTGATCGTCATGAAGGCGAGGACGTCGGCGGCTGGGATACCGTGCTCAAACGCAAGGAATACGAGACGCTGTTCTATAACCAGCAGGCGACAATGAAAGCGGTTGCGCCTGCAGCGGATGATTTGCCGGATAAGCCGTATGTGTACGAACCGGACGAGGACGAACCGGAGCCAGAGCCTGTCAAGCCGAAGAAGCAGGAAAAGAAGCAAGCGAACGTGATCACCTACACGCTTCCTGTGCAGAAGCCGGTAACGCCAGCGCCGAAGCCTGTTTCCGTTCCGATTACTCCGAAGCCGGCAACACCCGTTGCTGCATCTGTCGCAAAGAAGGAATCGACGATTGATACAAGCAAGTTCATTGTCGGAACTATGATTAGACACAAGAAATTCGGTGAAGGAAAGATCATCGAAACGAAAAATAGTCCGAACGGGCAGCTCGCTACTGTACGTTTCTCAGAAGGCGGGGTTAAGACTCTTTCCCTTCAGATTGTTCTTGAGAACCACGTTGTTGAACTTGTATAGTATTTCGTTAAGATAACAGAGGAGATTAATAACATGTCTAAACTTAACATTGACCAGCAAACAGTCTATCAGTTATTCTCGGATAAAAAAGCAGATTTTTTGATTCCAGATTATCAGAGACCTTACGCATGGGGTGAAAATGAATGCCAGACCTTATGGGATGACATCTTTACTTTCGCATTTCCAGATGATGATTGCGACAAGTTCAAGAAAGACGATGAGTATTTTCTCGGCCCGATCGTAACATTCAACAACGCAGGAAAACATGAAATCATTGATGGGCAGCAGCGCCTAACTACACTTATGCTCCTACTGAGGGCATTCTATACCAAGTTCCTAAATATGCAAGATAAGAACTCGGTCAGTATTCGCAATTCTATTGCGAAGTGTATTTGGAAGTCCGACGAATTTGGCAATCTAATCGAGGATCAACTGAAAATTGATTCACAAGTGTCAACGGATGATGACAAAGAAGAATTCCTTTACATTTTGAGACATGGTACTGTTGAAAAAACATACAAGAGCAGATACGCAGGGGTATTCCGGTTCTTCCAGACCAAGATTGATGAGTTTATTGGGCGTTATCCGGCTTACTGTGCTTATTTGCCTGCGCGTATAATGAATAACTGCATTTTGCTTCCGATCGAAGCGGAAACGCAGGATACGGCTTTACGAATCTTCTCAACATTGAATGATAGAGGATTGCCGCTATCCGATTCTGACATTTTCAAAGCACAATTCTACAAGTATTATACCGCGAAAGGGGAAAAGGATTCCTTCATTGCCAAATGGAAAGAACTTGAAAGCCTTTGCGAGAAGATCTTTCATCCTATTGTCGGAACGCCAATGGATGAATTGTTTACTCGATACATGTACTTTGAGAGAGCAAAAATGGGCATCAAATCGTCTACAACAGAAGCTCTTCGTAGATTCTATGAAAAAGACAGCTATAAGCTGCTGAAAACCGAAGGCGTATTTGATAACCTCATTATTCTTGCGAACTTCTGGAATGATGTCGCAAATCAGAACAATGAACGATTCTCATCCGAAATACTACGGAAACTCTTTGTTTTGAATTATGCACCAAACGGCATGTGGACGTACTTTGTATCAGTTTATTTCATGCAAAACAAGGACACAGACGGAATGCTTGAAGATGATCCGTTCATGGTTTTCCTTGATCGCATTACAGCATTCATTTGGACTTATGCTGTTACAAATCCCGGAGTGAATGCGTTAAGAACACCGGTATATGCTGAAATGGTCAATATAGTGAATGGAATACCTGTTACATTCAACGATTATAGATTTGACCTTGTGAATGTCAGGAATGTGATGAACAACTTCGGCTACTATAATGCTCGTCCGATCACAAAAGCTATGCTTACATGGTGGGCGTATACAATGCAAGATCAACCCTTGTATTCGTTGGAGACAATCCTTGAGATAGAACATATATATGCGAAGAATCGAAACGAGAAAGAGAACACTCTTTCTGATTCGAGAAATGTTGAATTGCTTGGCAATAAAGCACTTCTCGAAAAGAAAATTAATATAAGAGCATCTGATTATCGTTTCACGGATAAAGCCATGTACTACAAGGGCTTTATAAACAAGCGCAAGCAGAAAAAAGAAGGAACCAAGAATGTTGAACTTGTACAGTTTGCGGAGACCAAAACTGACTTTACAGAAAAAGATATCAAAGAAAGAAATGAAGCAATCATAAATGCTTTTCTGTCTTTCCTCAAAGCTAATGGCTTGAGTAGATAATATGGGAGGATGTCATGAAAAAACTGGTTATTGTATGCGAAGAAAAACTTCGCCGATATGGAGACTTTCTGGCTCAACTTATCAGTGGGACAGATGATAAGGAAGAAATCGTTGTTGGTATTAGAGATGGATCTACCGCAGCTCAGGTATGGACCGAAAAGGAGTATTCTTCCAATGCGGCACAGATTTCGTCCGAGCAATACATTCTATTTATAGGCAACTCAAAACTTAATAAGGATAAGAGACAACATATGCAGAGGAAGTTTTCCGCGCATGGCATGAATTACGGGTGGCTTGGGAAACAGGCAGCATTGTTCGTAGATCACTTCATTCCTTTCTCAGAGTATGATTCTTTTTATCAGTACGCTTTAGGAGAGTTCGCTGCAGGGAATCAACCAGAAGCTGTTCGCCTGCTGCCAGCAAAGCAAGGAAAAGATAAGACAGAAGGTATTATCGAAGCACAAGCTGACAGTGATATTTCCTCCGAGCAAGAAGAAGTAAAATCTAATAATCCGGAGAAGAAGGGCATAAAAGCAGTAATTCCTTTGAAAGCAGCAAAAACTGTCTTCAAAAAGACAGCGGAAATTGGCAAGACCACATTTAATAAAGTATCGGACAATGTAAACACTGTTGTAAAAAGCAAGGAGATCGAAGACCAACAATACACCTGCCTCGTTTTAAGTTTTTACTTGCATGATTTAGGAACCTGGCTTGGTGTGTAAATGAGGCGAGGTTATGACAAGCGGATTTAGCGAAGGATATAGCTTTTTCCAGAAAACAGCAGGAGCCATTGCTGCTGCTTTTGAAGGGGGCACATTCGGGACGGAACGCGCAACCTATGTTGGTTCTGTTGAAGAAGAAATCTCCAAGCTAGAGGAAGGGGTTAATAGCTTCCTCGGAAATCAGAAATCTATAAAACAACTCAAAGGCGATGTGGCGGAGTATTATCATTCAGGGACATTTAATGTTAATGCTGCTACAAACAGATCTGCACACAGAGCTTTTGTCAAAAGGAGCAATGAGTTCGGATCAAGTGACATTACGAGCAATTTCGGCAGAAGATTCGGACTAAAGTATGGAGCCACAGGCGAAGACAGTGCCGAAATGCAATCGGTAAGTGTCTTTCAACGATTCAAAGAATACCAAGGACGAGGCGGCAAAGATAGTCTTGAAAAGTTTCTCAGTGATCGGAAATATACGAGTGAAGATGTATTAAATGATCCGATTTATTCTGGTCAAATTCGTGTTATACCAAAAGGACAGCTTGAAGAAGCAACAAACTGGCTAAAACGGATGATAGCTACGGAAGGTGCAAGGCGTCCTGAACAGGTGAAAAGATACCAGAACACGCTTAAGATGCTTACCGACCGTGTTTCAGACAATGAAGGAAATGAATCAATCCCTCTTACGAAAGAACAAGCGGAAGAATTAGCCAGATTAGCAAAAGAGGGAAAGTTTGATGCAAAAGAGTTTGCTGACATCTCTGCCCCTGAGTTGTTGAGCATGGAGATGTTGGTTAAAGCATCTTTGAAAGCGGGGATGACTGCTGCCGTCATTTCACTTGTTCTTAAAGTCGGTCCTGAGATTTTCAAATCAGTTGATTACCTAATCAAAAACGGAGAAATCGATTCTGAGCAGTTTAAGGAGATCGGCTTTGCAGCAGTTACAGGAGCCTCGGAAGGGTTTATTAGAGGCAGCGTAGCTGCAGCAATTACAACGTGTTGTAAAGCAGGCGTCTTTGGTACTGCTTTGAAAGAGATCAATCCGGGTGTAATTGGTACCATCGTGGCAGTTACAATGAACACGATGAAAAACGCTTACCAGGTTTCGATTGGCAAAAAAACGAGAACAGAAATGTCCACGGAACTAGTACGGGATATGCTTGTTTCAGCATCTTCCTTGGCTCTTGGCGCCGTCGGTCAAGTGGTGCTGTATGAACTGCCAGTTGTCGGATATTTGCTCGGCAGTTTTGTTGGTTCTGTAGTTGGGACATTTATCTATCATGCAGGATATAAAGCAGCTCTCTCATTCTGCACGGAAACCGGAGTAACGCTGTTTGGACTGGTTGAACAAGACTATAAACTACCGGACGATATAATCAAAGAAATGGGCTTGGAAACCTTCGAGTTTGAATCATTTACAACAGAGACATTTGAACCGGAGAGTTTTTCGTTTGATACATTTGAAACCGAAAAAATACAACCAGATTCTTTAGGAATCACAATGCTTCGCAGAGGGGTTATTGGAGTTTCAAGAATTGGATATGTCGAATAAAGATATTATTATGAAATCAAAAATCGCCCCCAAGCGTATGCTTGAGGGCGATTATCAGTTTGTTTTCAAGGAGCAAGTTACGACGAACTTCTGCGGCGCGTGTCCCGTGTAGTAGAAAGGATAGCACGTCATGAGAATCATGTGCTTACCGTCGATCGTAGGTATTCGCATCGCTTCGTCTGTACTCAGGATCTCCGTCTTATCTACGACGTAGGTATAAACCTTGCCCTCTGGCATAACGA
>JAEEGF012159812.1_pt1 | contig 11266 bp, 5 predicted proteins | sample 9134171 | NCBI WGS metagenome assembly JAEEGF01 (sample SAMN16246542, study PRJNA631951) | gut metagenome | biome: gut microbiome; feature: rumen; material: AP-attached | host: Bos | place: Iran: Karaj | collected 2018-10
TGCCCAACCTCCGGACATCTCTGTATCAGTGCTGCATACAATTCCCTCAAACTCATTGGCCTGTCTTTTTCGCGCAGGATTTCACTCAACTCATAGATGATATCAACCCCATTTGGTGGCAGAACGATGTTCCCGTTTTCGTCAACGACCAATCTGTATGCCTTAGTGATGATGACGGGCAGGGCTTGCCTGTAATCATCCTTCTTGTCATCGGGAATATCTTTCAATAAGTCTTCAAGCTGTATGGAATCGATGCCCGACCTTATCCGCTTGTTTTGCTTGTTGACTTCTCCGCAGATTCTATTGATGATTTGGCCGCTCAGTCGTCTATTGACGAGAAAACGCATGTCATTCTCCTTTATCGCTTTCAACGGGAACCCCTCGATACAAACCTGGGCGAACGACTCGAATGAGATATTCACTTTCTCCTGTTCAACGACATTCAAATACAAATCATCGACTTCGGCAATAACAAGGGTGTTGTCAAATTGGTAATACAACCACTCCTTGTCTCTGAACAGGTTTTTCGGAGCTTTTTCCATCAGCTGCCTGACACGCTCCCTGGTGCATTCCATCTCCTTTCCGATTTCGGCCAGATTCATAGGGTGTCCATCACAAATGCCGGTTGCCATTGCAAAAATCCTATCCAAACGATCCTCCGACTTCGCCAACCGTTCCCTCAACAGGAAGAACATGGGATAGTGACGATATTGGTTGTAGAAATCCGTAACGAAACCGACTTGTTCCTCCGTGAGATTCGGATATCTGTTTGCGATGATGGTTTTGTTGACCTCATTTCCTTCAAGGTTTTCATACTGAAACAGCACATCGTTCAACTCGGCTAAAAAACGGAATATCTCACCCTGTGGCGCTCTATGGAGCCATATTTGAGGCAAAAGCTCTGCCACTTGTTCTTCGGTAAGCAGAAACATCGTGACAGCCTTCAAATAGGTAGGTATGAACCATCGCTGAATGCGCCTTGTTTGCTTTGACAGTTTCTCGACATTTTCGGCAAAATCAGCCAAAAGGATATTCCTCTTGGTCTTCAAATCCGCATCCGATGTTTCAAGCTCTTCGGCAAACCGGTCGTCGCAAAACCATAATACGGCCCGCGCGATGACAACCAATTCGTATGTGAACGTATCAGACAGTTGTTCCTTGCAGAACGACTCACGGATTTCGGAAAGCAGTTGGTAACAATAGTGCTTCAGTTCCCCATTATCAAGGCTGTTGAACCTTTCCGCCAAGTTTTTCTGGTCGAGACAAAAGAAGGAATAAAACGAACGAGGGTCGTTGAAGGTGGCATAAAACAGGTCTATGCAATCCATGGAGAAGTCAAACAATGGTTTGTTGTAAGCCGACACAATGATACGCTTCGGTGCTTCCGACAAATCTTCGTACTTGTCCAGTTTGTTTATGAGCTGGAGGGCGTATGTTTGTCCGATTGGACCAAGCTGGGCAAGTACCTCTTCCAGTTCCTTGATGGTTTTCTTTCCACAATTACGCAGCTTCGGCAAAACATTATCGTTATGGGCGCGAAGAAGGTCGCCCACAGTGTATATTTCATTAGCCATGCACACCAAGAAAGCCCGCTTGGAGATTACCCACATATCATAATACCATTCAATCGGTTTCCGAAGTATTGCCCTTATGTCTTTACCTTCCATAAATCTTTCCTATTTTAATGCATTTTCCATTTATGCCTACAAATCATCTCACTTTTGACAATTATAGTTTTTCAATTATACAGCATTCCATACATCACACTTCTTAAACTCTTCAATTCATTATTTACAGAACTAGTGTATTGATTCATAATTTGACACTCGGTAACACATAACGGTCATCAAGAGGCTTCTTGCTACGAGTTTCAAACAAATTGTTGTCACTGCGAATACCATAATCTTTAACATCACCCGTTCGGAAGCATAGCTGCTTGCTGTTCTCTATCAACCTTTTTATCCAAATGAGTATCTTGTCATCTGAATGTTCTCGCATATCGTCATCTTCCAATTCTTTCCACTTGGTTGCCATCAGCAAGGTGTATTCTTTCACCAACGAAGTGTAAAACACACCTTGGTCATCGGTATTAACACATACATTCAAACGTCTGAATGGATTATGTGATTCCCTAAGCGGAAACAGTTGGAATGTCGGAATTTCATCAAACGTGTCAAGATTACTGATTAAGAAATTAGACGAGGGGCAACTTTCTATTGCAATGCCTTTTTCGGTGACATAAGAACGCATCTTTAGCTGTAGTTGCTTGACTATTGCTATATACTCTTCGTCAAACACATACTCCATTTGTTCCGCCGCTCGTCTTTTCAATTCTTCATCAAAATGGTATCTATGGTATATTTTGTACACCCAATCAACCTCTCTATTAGTATTGCTTTTATCGTTTCTCGGGTTTGCTCTCTCTAACGATCCTTGGTTTTTGATAATTTCTCGATATAGTTTTTTGTCACGAATACATGCTTTGTCCCAGGCAGAAAATCCCTTTAGATGGTTCTTGTTCGGAATGATGCTGGAATAACATTGAGGATCATCACCCCGTAACTTCCAGGCTTCCATATAGGCCAACAATCCAGGTGCACCTTCTTCATATATTTCAACATACAATTTGTCAAAAAGAATCTTCAAACTATCACTATAGTAGGCAGGAACGTCTATTTTGAATTCATGTATCATATAGCTCATCCATGCTATGTTGTCTAGAAGGTTCTGTTTAGGAAGAGATATGGTAGAATGCCTTTTGTACCATTTTTCAACGTCAATACCTAAAGCAACGCCATGGCCTATCCTATCTCCTTGAGATAATTCAAGAAATAGTATTGCCTCATCAATGGCTCTCAATCCATCAACCACATCATAAAAATCCTCCCCCACGTGATACGTCTTTCTCAAATCTGGAATCTTACGTTTCCATGGCGCATCTTGTCTAATCTTCGACGAAGAAAGATAGCGGAAAACGGTGCCAAAATTCTCAGGACGGAAGTTCACTTCGTTACTTGCCGCATCTATCCCAAAAATTCGTTTGCATACCTCGTCGTTGTGATCTCGCATTTCTTTAAGCGTTTCAGCTTGCTTCCTAAAAGATTCCCTTTGGTCGAATTCTCTACATTGGCGAACTACAGAAAACTTTCCTTTGCCATACGCCTTGTTATTTATTTCAATGCAGTCTTTGTCTTTTGAAAACCACGACGGTTCTCTTTTCTTGATAAAATGTAAGACATAGAAAAAGTTCTCTGTTCCATCACCATACTTCCTTGGGCCTCTTTCCGCAAACCCATTAGGAAAAATCCGATCAAGTCGCGTGATATGAGGTGAACGGAAATAAGCATTTCTATCATTCTGATTGATGCTTACTCTTAACTTGTCAGAACGGTCTTCCGGTTTAACTCTTACTTCAAGCTGCTCCAAATAGTTCTCTCTGATATTCCCTTGTATAGCAATATTAACCGCCATCCTTTCATAAGATGTTCCCTTTATCAATTCAGATTTCCTATCGTTGTATTCTTTGAAATTCTGGAAACCCGTCTTATTGTTCGCTTGTATGAATTCTTTATTGAAATGATGCCGAATAAGTAAGTATAGATAGTACAACACCTGAATAAACGAACTATTAGGACGCCCATATATATATCGTAAACAACAATAATTGAGATACCGTTCCCCCGAAATATAGTTGTTCTTCTCATCTTCAAAAACACGGAATTCCCTTATAGTATAGTCAACCTTGGTGCCAAATCTGACACAACTACTTCTGTAACGATAGGTTTCAATCTTGGGTTGAAGCTCATCCTCCTGCAATACTCCAACACCTTTAAGCAATCTGTCAATATCGTCAATGGCATTTTGTCTGATAACATTCTCGTTCCCCAATATACAACATTCAAAGAGTTTCACGCGCAAGTAGGCTGCTGCTTTGACAAGGTTCTTCATATCACTCTGATGGCTCTTTCGCAAACTATGCGATTCGAGATACATCGACTCCTCCGACTTATCCTTGAACTTTTCCCAACGTTCGTTTTGACCAAAAGGCTTGTTCATCAAGTAAATCCATGACAAATCAACGTAAGGAGCCGACCCGCCCAAATGATAATGGTTCTCAACAATTTTATTTTGGCTTATAAGATTGTTTAGGAGAAAGAAATCTGATTTCAGAATGTAATCCCATTGGAAGTCTCTTGGCTCATAACCAGAATCATGATTCATGTCAGCCAACAACGCCGCAACAAACAAATCCTCTCCACAGCCGAAAGAGACGGACTGCCAATCATCCAATCGATCAACCCGAAAATAGACTTCTCCATTCTGAACATGCAGGCATTTTTTGGCAAAGTTTCTTATAAAGTTGAAAATTGATTTGTTTTCGGATTCGGGAAGTTTCCATTCTTGTTCGGCCACAAATTCGCCCAATGATTTCACCACTTCATCGTTATAGTGACGTAAATCCTGTGCTTTGATACGTTGCTCTGTCAAATCCCGTATGGAGTGTTCCATCAATTTTCCCCAATTGTCGAAGCGGTTATGAACACACCTTGCTTTAATGCAATCAAAGAAAGCATCTGGGCTCACATTGAGCGAGTCTATTAGGAAGAAGTACTTAGGTTGTATTGAAGGGGTCATGACAGATTATTCATATATAAACAACTTACGGGCTTCATCAAATATTTTTTCATACACGGTTTGTTGTGTATCATCATAAAAAGATGATTTAAGCAACTTGAAAAGCTCAGTATAATAATTTGAAACCGTATTATTAATACGAACTCTGATTTGAATCCTATGGCGAATCAATGTTTCAGTTGCTGAGTTTTCCCATAACTGATCAACAAGATATTTATACATCTCAGAAATAGTGTTATACTTTTTCAAACCTTTGATTAAAGTATCTCTATCTTTCTTTCCTCCTTTATACTCCGAAAGGATTATAGATATGCAGTGGTCTCTAAATCTATCTGGTAATGAAATTCTCTCTGCCATATAACTTTCGGCTTTCTCAGGACAATTACTCGTTAATAACCAGTAGCATTCGATGAGAGGGAATAAAATAGTTTGAACATTTTTTACAACTACACCAAATAGTTGTGTGATTCTATCCACCCTCTCATGCGGTTCATAATTGTCAGAACCTTGTTTACTAACAAAGAAATGGGGGTTTGGCTTATCATCAACAACAATTTTATAAGAAAACTCATCATTTCTCGTAAAGTATATATCCAAATTGTAATTTGCCGATCTGGTTATATTTGTATAAGAATCCTTTTTTTCTGAATCTTTTTCTTTTCTTGTTTTTCTTGTTATCACAGCTTTTACTTTGTATGTGTGATTATCAAGTTCCTTGTCATAATCTACATCTATCTCCATTTTCCCTTTACTAATAATTTCATCGATTTTATTCCGATTGTATAATCCATCTCTAATATTATCAATAATTCTTTTATATTCTTTATAAACTACTATACGACTGCTACCACTTTTATCAACGTCAATATCTCTATACTGATTTTTTAGAATTAACAACATGACATCCACTGAATAAAATGGCAGAATAGAATTGGACGTTGTAATGCTATGACCAATAATTGCGCAATAGTCTCCCCAAATTTCAAGACCTTTCTTCCATAAAGAACATCTATCAGGGTCATCTAACCTACTTATTGTATGCCATGGATTAAGCATATTACTAAGAATAGACAAGATGTCAAATGTTACAAATCTAGTTCCATCTACGTCTGCGTTATTATCGTATGTAGTATCATAAATATGCTTGGTATCATAACGGTCAGGACGTATATCACCATAGTATAACACAGAAAAAAGCGGGTACTCCTTTCCGATGCGTTTTTTATCTTCTGCTAGTAGTTTATGATAGAATGCTCGTTTGGCATCAAAAGAAGGTCCTTTTTGTTTGAAATACTCACTGGGGATTATTTCAAAATAGTTCGGATAGTACACAGTACCACCAATGAGTCTCTGGATAGGAATCGTCCGTTTACAAAATTCAGACCATGCTTTATCGACCTCCTTTTTTATAATATTTACTTTTACTTTTTTCCTCTCCTTTTTTATTTCCTCTATCCTTTTCTCTGTTTCATTCTGTTTCCACTTATCCACATTATACACTACATCATTGCTCTTAAAGAACATGGTTTCAAAAAGCAAGATAGAATAATATATTTTAATAGCGTTAGTGAATCTACGGTTTTCTTCTGATTCAAAATAGGTCTCATACTTGTCTATCATCAGGAGCAAGTCGCCGTATGAATAGTTGGAGGGTTGGTTAAAGATGTCGGAAATCTTATTGGCCTTGACAAAACGTGGGTCATTGGGACTCACCATAGTATAGATATCTCGATCAATATTCACATCCTCCGCATTACGTTCAATTATGTCAAGATCCACCTCGCGTGACATCAAACGTTTTTTATTTTCGGTACCAATGACATTAATGGAATTGATGAGATGTTTGTTGATTTCTGTTATGTCAGCAGGAATGTTACTGAAAACCTGCTCTTCTTCAACAGAGAGGTGCGTTGGCACCCAAATATTGAGAAAATAGTTTTTGAATGTATTAATGTTTCTCTGGCAATTCTCGTATGATCTTTTGTCTGCAAACAACATTTGTTTTTCCTTGTTCTTCCCTATTTCAACTTCTTCCATACCCTGCAATAGATTAATAAGCTGAGCTAGCTCTCTAAGATTTGTAGGAATAATGGGGTGTAAAGTGTTTTCAGCATCTTTAGGGATATATAACAATCTCGTTTTTTTCCACATAAGTGAAAGGATTACTTTTTGCAAGCTGCCCTTATTTTTCTCATCAATGTAAAGTTCTGTTTCTAACAATTTGGACACTGGCCGTTCCACATTGATACGATGTGAGGCAGGGAATAGTTTGAGCAAATACTTTGAAGCCAAATCCTCCACATCTATTGAGAGAGATTGGTTTTCATCTCTCAGTGTCTTTTCAAATGCCTTGCTGTAATGTTCACGCATCTCGTTGTGAAGTTGATCAAGATTTGCTGAGATAAGAATAAGCAGGTTGTCAAGTTCAAGGAATTTGTTAATCTGTTCCAACATGGTTGCAGCGTAGGCCACACTCATATCTACGTCATCAATCACGAGTACCAAATATTTTGCTTTACATGGCAATATCTTGATGAATTTGTTGACCAACTTTTGCATGGCTTCTCTCATTCCAGATGCCTTGCTGATTTCGTTTAGAGTCTCAAGCGTATGCTTTTCTTTGTTGGGTGATTCAATGCATCCTAACAAGCGATAAACTTCTTCAAATTGTTTGAGTAATTCCTCATGATCGTTTTGCTGATTGTCATTTTCTTCTTTCTTGATGATGCATTTTGCCATCTCAAACATATTCGAAATAATTGTTTTAAGAATATTGGTATCGTCATCAAAATAACAAGGATTGACAATAGGAAGAACTTTGAATGTGGCACATCCAATGCCATGTCCCTCCAATGACTTTGCTACCGACATGGTTACGGAGGTTTTACCACTACCTCGTTGTCCATGGAAAAGAATGCGATTGTTGTTCGGTAAGTTGTCCCATTGACATTTCATCCGTTGACACGGATCTGTTTTTTCTGAATCACACAGCCATTCTCCTATTATTTCTATTGTAATATTGATAGCTTTTTGATATTCTTCCAAAAAATACAGGTTTTCACTTTCTTTTTGGCTTTTACAAGAATTACAATCTTTGTTACACTGATCATCGCAAAGCATATCATGTAATTTTCGAAATGTCTGCTCACATTTTTCGTCCGATACTTCATTGCCATCCAATGCTTCTTTTAAATGTTTTAGTGCTTCTGTGCAATTAATATCGGAAGAAGGTTTTGCTTTTTCATTTTCAAATTTCTTGTCCAAATAATTGGGATTGAAATACTCAATGTAGGTTTCGTTAGTGAATCTACCATTAAAGGTCAAATGGTATTGATAATTATCCATATTCTTCGTCTATTATTTAGTTTATAATACTTTTCAATGCATTTTTCTTTTTACTTACCCAACTGTAGGTTCAAATGGCAAGTGCAAAAATAGAGGAATTCCAGTTGCACAATGCAAAGAACCTATTGAGAGTTCACCTATCCAACGGCACATCCGGATGCAAAGCCTCAAACTCTCGCATCCGTCTGTAAAACTCCTCGTCCATTTTTGATGTGTCAATGGGGGTGGGAATATGAAATTCAGGCTCCTTCTGTGCAGAGTGCCTTTTATTTCCTTCTTGGCATCCCGTCAACAACAGGACGGCTATGGCTACCACTACTGTTACAAAAAATAGAATTGTTCTTATTCGTCTCATAACTTATCTTATTACCGTAAACCTTGTTGTATGTAAAGAACCTTCTGAATCTATAATTCGTAGCAGATAAACATCTTCCTGCATATCTGATACGTTAATTTCATTCGTGCCTCGCATCATCTTTATCAGTTGCCCAAGGCTATTATAAACCCCCACCTCGGCCGCTTCAATACCTTCAACAATTACCCTATCTTTTGCCGGATTGGGATAGACATAGATCTGCAAAGCATTTTCTTCAAGTCCACTAACTGGAATCATCGCCGACTTGTAAACGAATCCGTTTTCAGCGGCAATGTAGAAAACCGTGTCCACGCCATCAACCGCATACAAATCCCTGCATTGCACCATACCGTTGTTCTCACAATCCGGAATGCCTTGTTTGACCCATTCGCAGTGTTCCCAGCCGTCTTTCATAATATACGGGTTTGTGTCTGTCGAGCCTTTCATTAAAGTCATGCCCATAAGAATGCATCCATAAGTGTCTGAAGTGTATTTGCTATGGCTTACATTTCCCATGCCGTAATAATCCATAATTGGGCACTCAACGTTCAAATAGGAAACTGTTTCAAAACCATCTTCCGTCACAAGCAGATTATGTGTACCTTCGCTGAAATAGCCATACATTTCCACATGGTTCTTGTCAAAGAAATGCGAAACAACCGAATAATCAAAATACGCACCATTAGTAACGACTTCGTTCCAAGTCTGTCCCGAATCGGTCGTTTTATGGATATGAATTCCACCATCGATTACGACAAGGTATCCCGTCTCGCCCTCAAAGAACAACTCACAATGTTTCACCATTCCAAATTCAAACGGAATTGAGGTGAAACTCTGTCCTCCGTCTGTGGTTCGCCAAAGGACGGCATCTCTAGTAAAGAGGTAATAGGTATCTTCATCCACCACACAAAAATCGCTGGAACGAATCCAATCAGGCCATTCCAAATGTACGAACTCCGTGTTGGGGAGTTCCTGCCAGGTATCGCCGCCATCGGTGGTTTTCACGATAACGCCTTTGTGGTTGTCGCTGTTCCACCAGCAGGAGTCGCCGCAGGCATAGCCCACCTGAGCGTCGGCAAAGGCCACATGAATCATGTCGTAGCCATCTTTCTCATGCTTGACTGTCCATGTTTCGCCGCTGTCAACGGTTTTCAGGATTTTGCCGTTTTCGCCACAGGCAACCACCTCATTCTTGTCAAGACAGGCCACGCCAAAAAGGTTCTCGGTAACGCCCGTAGGGAGCTCCTGCCAGCCTTCCACAAGCTGGGCTTGCATCACGACGCAAATGAACATCGCAGCAAGGATAAGCATATGTCTTTTCATATCGTTTTAGTTTTAGATTATTTCTTGACCCATTTCCCCACTATTTTACCTCCCTTTTCCGAAAACACGCACCAAGCATATACGCCAGAAGGCCAAAGCATTGCATCAATGGTTGCAGTGCCTTCGGCAATTGCTTGGCAATGCATCAATCGCCCTGCCATATCGTACACTTCCACTTGGGCGTTTGGTGTACTGTTTTTGATGTTGAGCAAATTGAAACCTGGATTGGGGTAGGCTTCTGCCTTGGGATCGTCGCCGTTCTCGTCAACGCCTTCAAAGTCAACTTCTATGAAATTGGTGAACTCCGACCAATATTCAGCGTTCCGATAGTCATCAATCGTTCCCAAAGGGATATAGATGGGAATGTCTCGGTTGGTTTGCATAAAGGTGTTTTCATCCATATAAGGAGGATTATATGATTTTATGGTCATTTGTTCAAGATGTATCATGTGGCAAAAGGCATAGTCTTCAATGTCTTGAAGCGTTGAAGGAAGCGTCAGTTCGGTGGGAAAGGACAGGAAATCAAACGCATCGCCGCCGATACCTGTTATGCCTTCGGGAATGACGATGTCGGTAAAATAATAGCATTCCGTGAATATGCCACATTCAATATATACCAAATTGGGCGACAAGGTCAGCGTACCGTCAAACCTGCATTGATAGAAAGCATCATAATCAATATATTCAACCGACGCAGGAATGGTTAGGTCACCTCTGAAACCATAGCATATACAGAATGCCTCTTTGCCAATATCCACCAATGATTCGGATAAGGTTAGGCTAGTAAAGCCATCACAGCCAAGAAATGCTCTTATTCCGATATGTTCAACTGAATTTGGAATCACCAACGGTCCCGTGAAATTGGTTTCCAAAAAGGCATCGGCACCAATGCTTCTTACAGTGTTCGGAATTGACAATGAACCATTGAAGTGAAACGCCCCACCCCCAAAACTGAAAGCATCTTCTCCAATGGAAACCACAGAATAATCTATGTCATTATGGGCCACGGTTGCAGGGATGGTGCATCCACCGATGAAATGATCCATACAGGCTACCAATTCCACTTCCGGTGGATTTTGACTAGTGATCGCATAGCGGAGCGTTTGCTCTGTTTCGCAAACGGCTTCAAAAACTTGTGCTTTTGCTGTACCTGCCATTACCATCAGCAGGAGCGCGAGTAGGGTGTAAAGTCTTGTTGTTTTCATTGAATTATTGTTTTATCCATTTTCCGTTTTTCACTTCTATACCGTTTGAAATCACCTTCCAAACATAAGTCCCCTCACTCCAATTCGTCGTATTGATGGCCGTCACATTCTCCGTAATCTCTCGCCCATAAACCATCCTTCCATTCATATCATACACCTCCACCCAAGCATCCTTCAACCCCGTCCTGATATTCAGCACATCCTTCCCTGGATTGGGATAAGCCACCGCAACGGCAAAACCATGCGAATGCGCCTCCTCAACTTCCAACAAATCGGAAATGGTAACTTTGTAAACAATAGCCTTGAATTCTCCTGTCTCATTATTAAAAGTGTTACATGACACAAGGCAGCCCCCATCAGGGAAAGCCATCACGGTAATGGGCAATTGCGTCAGCTTGGGATG
>JAEEGF012341690.1_pt1 | contig 11266 bp, 8 predicted proteins | sample 9134171 | NCBI WGS metagenome assembly JAEEGF01 (sample SAMN16246542, study PRJNA631951) | gut metagenome | biome: gut microbiome; feature: rumen; material: AP-attached | host: Bos | place: Iran: Karaj | collected 2018-10
CTGACTTTCATAATAAACCTCTTTCGTTTGTGATTTTTGTTTTTTGGGTAGTGGAATAATATAAATATGTATTTTTGTTTCTAATATTTTAGTAGTACGCGTTTGAAACATTTGAAAACGCGGAAAAAAGGGAAAAAAACGGAAAAAAAGAGATAACATGAGAAAAACGGCCGGTTTTCTTTAAGCATTCCATTTGCTTGTTTTTGGATTAAAAACAGTACTTTATATACTGTTCCTTTTCTGATTTTCTTTTCAGATCCTAACAGTAAAACACCGAATTTGAAAAGACGGAAAAACACAAATGTAGAGTGAAAACGGTTTCAAATCTCAGGCAGCGATTACAGAAAATATAAGCAGATTTTTTCTCTAATTATGAGTTAAAAAATCACTATCTTGTTTTTCGTTTTATTCTACAAATTTCGAGGATAAACGGTTTTCAAATCAGTTTTCAAAAAGCTATTTGAAAATTTTATATTTGTAAAATGAAGATATTTTACAACCAAAACTTGCAGATTTTCCCCGATTGTTATGATATTTTTGATTTTCTGCAACTTAACAGAGATGGATCTCATAATTAAATAGGGATTACTGACCGCGTTCCACCTCTTTTATTATCTCGTTGATCTTTGCATCCATGACCCTGTCGGTAGTGATTAATTCTGCAATCGCATCGACGTTTGAATGCACGGTGGAGGAGTCCCTGTTGTCGAATATCTTTCCTATGTCGCTGAGAGAAAGCGAAGTGATCTTTCTCATGACATACATAGCCGCATTCCTTGCATCTTTTATGTTTTTGATCCTGCTTGGTCCCAGGATCTCTTTCTCATCAACCTTAAAGATCCTTGAGGTAACGGAAACGATCCTTTCTGCGGTATCTGAAACCGGCTCGGATTCGGTAAGATAGTCAGAAGTGAACTGGAGGACCATTTCCATGCTTATAGGCTGCCCGGTAACGATACTGGTGAGAGAAAGCTTTTTTACTACTCCCTCCAGCTGTCTGATGTTTTCCTTTATATTCTGGGCGAGAAATTCGATGACATCATCAGGGAGCTCTATGTTGTACTGTTTTGCTTTTGTTTTTAAGATCGCTACTCTCAGTTCATAGTCCGGAGCTTTTATATCGGCGGTAAGGGCAGCGTCGAATCTAGTTTTCAGCCTGTCTGCAAGCTCGGTAAGTTCCTTCGGAGGTCTGTCCGACGTGATTATTATCTGCTTGTTCCTTTCGTACAGGTTCTCGAATATATGGAAGAATTCCGTCTGAGTTGCCTCTTTGCCCTCGATAAACTGGATATCATCGATCAGGAACATATCGACGTCCCTGTATTTGCCGAGAATCTCCTGTTTGATGTTTTTGGTGGAGGTCAGGGCTTCCACGATCTGGTTGGAAAAATCCTGAGCCTTTACGTACTGGATTTTCAGGTCCGGATTCTTCTCGATTGCCTTGTTTGCGATCGCATACATAAGATGTGTCTTTCCCAGACCTGATTTTCCCCATATGATAAATGGGTTTATAAGAGTCTCTATCCTTGTTTTGTCGTTGTAGCCTCTGTCCGCAACATTTATTGCGGCCGCTCTTGCAAACTCGTTTGAGTTTCCCTCGACAAAATTCTCAAATGTATAATCAGGGAAAGGATAATTTATGGTTTTTGTCTCTACCTTTACCGCAGTCTGTGGAGCCTGACTCTCAGACATTGTATCGGATGAAGACTGTTTTGCCGACTCTCCTTCGACTGTTATCTCTATCTCATCGGGGCAGAAACTAAGAACGTCTGTTACCGAAATCTTAAGCTGTTCGAAATATCTCGCCTCGATCAGAGTCTTGCTTGTGGGGATGGGAACGGAGAAAACGGCCTTTTTGTCATCGAGGTAAATGAACTTCATATTATCAAAGCAAAGCTTGAAAACGGCTTCATTCGTTTTTTCATAAAGATTTTTAGCAATGCATTTCCAGGTGAATTCGAGAGAATCTGCCTGATTTTTTTCTGTATTTGTGTCCATAAGTGTGACTCCAGAGAAATAATTAATACTACCCGCATTTTATCTACAATATTATATCATAATGTCCTGTTTTCGTCAACAAATCAAAGCCCGGAAAGACAGATATTTTCGATAGATTTTTATCCGGGGAAAAGCATCATTTTCGCAAAATCCGGCGGTTCGCTTTGGAGGGTTTGCTGACAGAAGGTGCAAGAAAAAAGGTACTTGACAACGGAAGGTATTGGCCGTATAATTAATCGTCTATCTATGCGGTTTTTCCAGAAATACCGTTATATTAGTTTGTAAGGAGGTATCTATCATGCTGAGAACGTACCAGCCGAAGAAAAGGCAGAGAAGCAAAGTGCACGGTTTTAGAAAAAGAATGGCAACAGCTGACGGAAGAAAAGTTCTTAAGAGAAGACGTGCAAAGGGTCGTGCAAGACTGACACATTAAAAGAAGTAAAATAGCCTCCGCGTTTCTCTGATGTGGGGGTTATACTTTTAGATGGCAAATCGGGGGATGCTGCTTTGAAGTTTTACGCAATAAAACAGAACCACCTGTACAGGAAAGCCTTCAAGAGCGGGGCCTCCTGTGTAAGCGATACTGTTGCAGTATACGTGATGAGGGACAGGATGTCCCAGATACTGAAAAAGCAGAATCCCAAAAAAGAAAAAGTCAACAGGATAGGAATACAGGCCTCAAAAAAAGTCGGAGGCGCAGTACAGAGAAACAGGGCAAAAAGACTGGTCAGGGAAGCGTACAGAAAGATAGACAGCGAGAACGGTATTAAAAAAGGATATCTGATAGTGATTTGTCCCAGAACCAAGTGTACTCGATGCAAGCTTGCGGAAGTCTGGAATGATCTCAGGGATTGTCTTTCCGAAACGGGAATGCTCCTTGAAGGCGGATCGGACCGGGCGGACGCGACGGAAAGCGTTCCTATCGAACCGGATTCCCATGAATAAGAGAATATCAGTTTTTTTCGGAAGAGTTTATTCCGCGGTCAAGGAAGCGTTTCTTTTCCCGTTGAAGATCTACAGGAGATACCTGTCTCCGCTGAAAGGATCCCCATCGTGCAGATTTACCCCAACGTGTTCCGAATATGCCATGCAGGCTGTCAGGGAATGGGGGATAATCATCGGGTCGGTGATGGCGGTGATCCGCGTCATAAGATGCAATCCTTTTTCAAAGGGCGGGGAAGACCCTGTGCCGTCAAGAAAACAATTCTTTGAAAGACTGAAAGCCCTTTTCAGCAGGGAAAAGCGGCAAAAAACAGATATTGGAGAATGAAATGGCAGAATTTTTTGGCTTCATACTAGTGCCATTGGGATATGTGATGCGATTCGCATACTCCATCACAAACAACTACATGCTTGCAATTCTCCTGTTTTCGCTCCTGATGGAGCTGCTGATGGTGCCTCTGGCTATCAAACAGCAGAAGAATCAGATCAAACAGGCGATGCTTGCCCCCAAAGTGGCAGCAATAACCAAGAAGTACGCAGGCCGTACCGATCAGGCGACGAAGCAGAAACAGCAGCAGGAAATAATGCAGATGTACCAGGAAGAGCATTTCAATCCTGCCGGAGGGTGCCTGCCCCTCATAATCCAGCTCCCAATAATCATGATGCTTTACGGTGTCATCCGCAAACCGCTGACATACATCAGCAGACTTGCAACCGAAGACATAACTGCACTTTCGCAGCACTTTGGCCAGAAAGCAGTTGATGAAATCGGACTGGTCGGACAGATCCGTGACAACATGAGCGAGCTTGTCACCAAGTTTCCTTCCCTTGAGGGCGCGATCATCCCGCAGACAAAGGTAGGACCTTTCGACCTTTCTCTGACACCGGCAATCCAGTTTGACCCCTTCAACTGGCTCATGCTGATCCCTGTAATAACATTCGTGGTAATGATTGTTACGCAGAAGATCATGCAGCGGTACAATTACCAGTCTCCTGAAGCAGCAGAGGCCCAGAACAAGATTTCCACCAAGATAATGATGTGGACGATGCCTCTTCTGTCGGTGTTCATTGAGTTCCAGATGCCGGCAGCTATCGGTGTTTACTGGATTTTCAGGAGCATACTCCAGATGGTCGAAAAGATCATCATAGCGAAAATCTTCCCGCTTCCCAAATTTACCGAAGAGGATTACAAGAAGGCCGAGAAAGAAGCGGGCAAGGAGATCAAGCAGAAAAGCAGCGGGCAGTTTGTGCGAAGTCTGCACCATATAGACGATGAGGAGTATCTCGAACGGCACAAGGAAGAACTGAAGGAACTTGAGGAAGCCAAGGCAGAAGAAGACAAAAAGCCCGGCCTTCTCAAAAAGTTCGGGATCTCCAAAGAGGCGGTCAAAACGGAAACAAAGACGGAAACGGAAGTAACGGAATCGTCCGAAGCCCCTGCAGCAATCAAGAATGACGAAAAGACGACGTACGTAAACAAGAAAAAAAAGAAGAAATAAAGGGATAATCAATGAGTAAAGTTGTTGAATTGACGGCAAAAACCGTTGAAGAAGCAGTTTCTCTCGCTAATGCCCAGTACGCAGATGCCAATCATGAGATCTCATACGAGATCCTGGAAATGCCAAAGAAGGGATTTCTTGGGATAGGCGCAAAGAAAGCCAAGATCAAGGTGACTGTTACGAAGACATCCCCCGTTGACCTGGGTTCCCTGGTGAACGATATAAAGGGAATGAAGAACATAACAGACAGAGGATCCTTCGGGAACGACAGGGAAGAAAAGAAAGAAAGCCCGAAGAACAAATCACCGGAAAAGCAGAACAACGACAGGCGCGACCAGGACAGGCAGAGAAACAACCACAAATTTGAAGACAAGAAAAACCACAACAGAGACAACCAGAAGAAACACCAGAATCAGAGAAGGGAAGAGGTAAAACAGAGCTCTCCCCAGCAGAATCAGGCAGAAAAGCCGAAGGCAGAGGAAACTCAGAAACCCAAGACAAAGCTCAACAATCAGGGCCTTCCCGGAAAAAGGGGCAACCGTCCCCAGATCAAGAAAAGCATGGAAAAGCAGCCTGAACCGTCGTCCGTGACAGTGAATAGGCCCGCGGTTCTGAGTGAATTCAAGTCTGATTACGAGAGCAGCGGCGCGTTCGGTACTTCGAGAGTAGCTGCCGGCGGCAAGATGAGCAATGACGCCAAAAAGAACAGGAAAAACGCGATTTCTCAGTCAACTTCTCAGAAACATGATATCTCAGAGAAGGAAGATGACTACCTGAAGGCCGAAAGGCTTGCGAGCGAGCAGGAAAACATGCTTGATGAAAGAGCATCCGAACTGTTCGGGGAAACGATGGCTGACGACAGCGATACAGCAGTTCCGAAAATACCAGCAGCAAAGGAAGCCGTGACCGAGGCAGAAATGAACTTTGCGCTTGACTTCGTCGCAAAGCTTATTTCCAACATGAAACTGAACGCAGAGGCCAGGGCAGCAGAAAAGCCGGAAGGCGAGGAGCTCATCACAACGGAAACAGCCACGGTGTATCCGAAGATAAACATCGTCGGAGAGGATTCTTCCGTACTTATAGGGCACCATGGGGAGACTCTTGATGCGATCCAGTATCTCGTGAACCTTTCCGCCCTCCGCAGGACCAAATCCGGAGACGGTGATTACGTCAAGATCGTAGTCGATGTGGAGAACTACAGGGAAAAGAGAGAAAGCACTCTCCGCAGCCTCGCAAAAAGAATGGCAGCCAAGGCGGTGAAGTACAAGAGAAACGTGTACCTTGAGCCCATGAATGCTTACGAGAGAAGGATCATACACAGTGAACTTCAGTCCTTCCCCAATGTTTCGACCCATTCCGTGGGAAGTGACAGAGACAGAAAGATAATAGTTACATACGAAGGAAGCGACAAGGTCTCGTACCGCAACCGCAGCGGAAAATCTGACTCCAGAAAGAAAGGCGACAAAAAGAAGTCCCAGTCTTCAGGGCAGGGGGAATGGGCCGGTGAGCCTTTGACTTACAACCCTGAAAGAAAACCCAAGAAGATTCAGAAAGTTCCGCTTGACAAACTTACAGAGTACCTTGAAGGAAACGAAACAGCCACCATTATAACCGACGAGGATTATAGCGAGTGAGATCAATTATCTTCACGAATTCAACATGGTCTCCGCCGTGATCAGGCTGGTCCTCGCGATGATATGCGGGGCAGTGGTGGGCTACGGAAGGACCAAGAAGGCCAGGGCGGCCGGGATTAGGACATATATGCTGGTGAGCATAGGAGCCGCCATGGCGACTCTCATAGCGCTTTACGAGCAGGAGATGATAAACACTTCATGGTCCGCAGTAGCCGGAGGGGCCGGAGCGAAGATGGACGTGGCCAGTACATACTGCTGGTGCTCAATCTGCCCACAGACATCACGCGTATCAGCGCACAGGTCATCACAGGACTTGGTTTTATCGGCGCGGGAACGATCCTTATAACAAAGAAACAGACGATAAAAGGCCTGACGACTGCAGCAGGGCTCTGGACGACAGGTATTATAGGACTGGCGATAGGATGCGGGTACTACGAGATAGCAGTCATAGGAACAATCCTCGTGCTTCTGGTTGAGACCCTCTTCGCAAAACTGGCATCCAAGGTGACCACGAACCCTGAATTTGCCGTGGAAGTCGTCTACAATCAGAAGGATTCGCTCGATGCAGTGCTCCGGTTCTGCAAGGACAGGAGACTTTCCATAGTGAACCTGAAGATACATACGAAAGACGACGAAACGGGGGCCCTGTATTCCTCTGGCATCACTTTGAGAGGAAGCGCCTCTCCGGAGGAGACGATCCACCGGATACGCTCCATGGACGGCATCGTGTCGTGTGAGATGATCTGGTGAGGAGCCACAGCGGCATAACAGAACAGCAAACGCAAAAAGCCCGGCGGGGATTGAACCTGCCGGGTCATGTTTTTGTTGCGGAACGCTATATTATCTTGCCTTCCCTGATGGTCCTTGTGAGCTTTCTGTGCCAGGAAATGTCCCTCCACATCCCGACAAACTGCGGGGCGCAGAAGTTGCTGGTCGCGATCCCTGCCCAGCAGCCCGTTGACGAGGCTGCCTCCGTCCCGAACCGGTTGATGGATTTGACCCAGTCCCAGTTCAGAAGAGGCCAGTCCTTATAATTAACGACTGACCAGCATTCGGTCGTAACAAGAGGCTTGCCTGAGGCTTTTGCCCATTCAGCCAGCTGATTTATGTTTTCAGAAAGGGCAGAAACATACCGGATCTCGTTGTTCAAGTATTCTTTCTCGCCCCGGAGCGCCAGATTGGTATAGCCCTTGTTGTCAAAAAGCTCATAATGATAACCGACCTTGCTGTAAAAATCCGTAACTGCAGCCATCCAGACATGAGGTTCCAGAAAGTCAAGGCAGCTCACATCTAAAGACAGGCACTTTCCGTAGTCTGCCGAGAATGAAAATGTCACCGGTATGTCCGGATAGTGTTTTTTGAGTCCGAGGACCGCCTGCTTCATCCAGGAAACGCTGGTCTCGTCTTCCAGCCGTATTCCGGGAACACGGACAAAAGGAGCCCAGAAATCGAAAGGCCATTCATTGCACATATCGATATAGAGGATATTGTCCAGCTCGCCCCATGAATCGATGTAATTAAGAGTTTTGACCCACACGTCCGAGAAATCCGCGGGAGACCGGATATCCATTTCACTGTGGCCCTGATCCTGCCTGAACCAGCTGGAGAGAGCCACACGGATCTTGTGTCTCCTGCAGGCGCTGAGGAAGGCCCTGAAATCGTCTTTCAGGCATATTTTTGTAACAGAAGGCGCGCCCCAGGACTCCACGCTCCACACCGGATTAAGCACCCATTCCCTGCTGATGTCTTTGGCTGTCAGATGAGGATACGCATCGATGCGAACAGCATCATATCCCCGGTCGGAAAGCTCTTTGAGGGCGATGTCCCAGTCTTCGAATCCTGCTCCCGGCCAGCGCCGTTCAAGCCACGAGAAATCCCACATGGCAATCGAAAACGGTCTGTCGAATCTGAAAAGCTTTTGCGAGAGCTCTTTCAGGGACATAGGAATCCACCTCCCTTATTTCCGACCAGAGCGGAAGGCCGATATCAGCCGCCCGACCTGTTCGGCGGTGGTCCTGACATTGAAATACGCGTTGTTCGCGTCGAGGGCTTCACCGATGGTGCATGGGACCTGAAGTACGGGGAAAAACGCCGTTATACCGTGATGGTTGCAGACGGAGGCATCAACAGACGCAGAACCTACTATGGCAACGACCGGAACCCCGTATTTTTCCGCGATGTGAGATATCCCCACGGGAGCCTTTCCGTTCGGAGTCTGAGAGTCCAGTCTTCCTTCTCCAGTTATGACGAGATCAGAGCCTGCGATCTCGGCTTCAGCCCCTGTGACGTCAAGAACGATATCGACCCCGGGCCTGAGTTCCGCGTTCAGGAAAGAAATGAAGGCAAATCCCGTTCCTCCCGCAGCGCCTGCACCGGGGAAGCCTGAATAGTCCCTGCCGGTCGTTTCTTCCGTTATCCGGGCATAGTTTAGCATCCAGCCGTCCATTTTTTCCGCGGATTCTGGATCTGCGCCTTTTTGCGGGCCATATACCAGGCTGCATCCGTCTTTACCGAAAAGCGGGTTTTTCACGTCACAGGCAACGGTGAAGGAGCATTCTTTCAGCGTTTCAGGAACAGATTCCGATTCGATCCTGTTCAGGACTTCAAGTCCCTTTGCTCCGGCGGGTACAGGCCTGCCGCTGCTGTCAAGGAACCTGAATCCGAGGGCGGACAGCATCCCCGTCCCGCCGTCGTTGGTAGCGCTTCCTCCTATGCCGACTATAAAGCTCCTGCAGCCGCGGTCAACTGCGTCGCGGATCATTTCACCGACGCCGAACGTAGTGGTTTCCATAGGGTCTCTCTGCTCTTCCGGGACCAGATACAGCCCGGCGGCGCTTGCCATTTCGATGACAGCAAGTTTTCTGGAACTTATTATCCCATATGAAGCATTGACAGGGTTGCCCAGAGGCCCCGTAACGGAGACGTTCCTTATCTGTCCTCCGAGAGCGGATGTCAGGGCACGCGAAGTTCCCTCTCCCCCGTCTGCAAGAGGAAGGATGCGGATATCCGCGGAGGGAATCGCTGCGTATATCCCTTCCGCGACTGCATGCCCGCACTGCAAAGAGTCCAGGCTGCCTTTAAAAGAGTCCATGGCCACAGTTATTTTCATCCGTTTACTCCGATCTTTTTTGCTTGACAAAGTTTTTATGCTGTGGTATAATCCTTGACGCTGCGAGAACTGAATAAAGGAATAGACACAGCACACATGCAAAGGTGGCTGAGCTGGTCTAAGGCGCACGACTGGAAATCGTGTGTTCGGCTGATAACCGACCGAGGGTTCGAATCCCTCCCTTTGCGGAGATGAAGAAGTTCCGGTCCATTATGGACCGGGACTTTTTCTGTCCGAAGTATACCACAAAACCCACACGGAAATCAAAAAAACTATTGACATTCGGCGATTTCATGTGATAGAATATCTCACGCTGAAAAGCAGGGGCCATTAGCTCAGTTGGTCAGAGCTCCCGGCTCATAACCGGTCGGTCCTAGGTTCGAGTCCTAGATGGCCCATCAAGTCTGAGATCACTCAGGCTTTTTTTGTTGCAAAAAACCCGCCGCCGGCGGGTTTTGAGCTATTTCCTTTGTTCCTTTTTTGAGAAGTATCTGGTCAGGCCGAAAAGCTTGCTGCACTCCATGACAAGGAGCGGGGCAAATATAAGGCCGAGACCGATCAGATACAGTTGAGGTGTGAGTAGAACGAGCCCGAAAGGAATCCTGAGGGGCGTGAACAGCACCAGCGCCATGAGGGCAACGGATATCAAAGCTGCCTTGTTCAGGTTCCGGTTCGAGAAAGGACCTATCGCAAACAGGGATTTTGAGCTCCTCATGTTGAACGACTGGACGATCTGGGTGAGAGCGAGGACCATGAATGCCAGAGTCTGGCCGGCTTCCTTGCTTCCGCCGAGCGTCGTGCCCAGATAGTAGGCGACAAGCGACAGGCCTCCGAAAAGCACGCCCTGAAGCAGGATCCTTACGCCCAGCCCGCCTGCGAACAGGCTTTCTTTTTTCGGTTTGGGCTTGCGGTCCATCACGTCCTTTTCAACGGGCTCCATCCCCAGAGCGATCGCGGGAAGGCTGTCGGTCACCAGGTTGATCCACAGCAGCTGCATCGACATAAGGGGAGACTCGTGCCACAGCAGCATCGCGATGAATACTGTCAGTATCTCGCCTATGTTCGTGCCGAGGAGGAATCCGACGACCTTCTTTATGTTGTCGTAGATGCCGCGGCCTTCGCGCACGGCGTCAACGATGGTCGCGAAGTTGTCATCGGTGAGAGTCATGTCCGCAGCGCCTTTCGCGACGTCAGTGCCGGTGATGCCCATGGCGCATCCGATATCGGCTGCCTTGAGTGCGGGAGCGTCGTTGACGCCGTCACCGGTCATGGCGACCACTGCGCCTTTTCTCTGCCAGGATTTTACTATCCTGATCTTGTTTTCGGGAGAAACTCTTGCGTAGACCGAGATCTTCTCCACTCTATCATCAAGCTCGGAATCCGTCAGGTTATCGACTTCACGGCCGGTGACGGAAAGGTCGCCTTCATTCAGTATACCCAGATCCCGCGCGATGGCGGAGGCTGTTATCACATGGTCCCCGGTTATCATCACCGGCTTGATCCCGGCCCGTCTGCAGACCGCGACGGCATCTTTTGCTTCAGGTCTGGGAGGGTCTATCATGCCGACCAGTCCCATAAATGTCAGGTCGCGCTCAAGCGTATCGGACGACAGTGACTCGGGAAGTTTATCAATTGTCCTGTATCCCACCGCGAGGACCCTGAGGGCGTCATTGCTCATGGACTCGCATAGCGTCCGGGCGAAATCTATGTTACCGCTGATACACCGCTGGGCCAGCACGTCGAATGCGCCTTTCACTATTACGACTGTCTGTCCGTCGATGGTGTTGACCGAGGTCATCATTTTTCTGTCCGAATCGAAGGGCAGTTCCGCGATCCTCGGGCATGAGGCTCCGAGGTCTTCCTTGGTGATGCCGTTTCTGTGGGCGGCAATGATGATGGATACTTCCGTGGGGTCTCCTACCTGTATGATCTCGTCCCCATGGAATACAGCAGACCCGTCGCTGCAGAGAGTGGCGTACTTCAGCAGCTTCTTTATAACGGGAGAGTTGTCGCTGGTGATGTCCTCGGTCCCGCTTTCACCGTCCGCATACGCCTTGACCAGAGTCATCTTGTTCTGGGTAAGG
>JAEEGF012443018.1_pt1 | contig 11266 bp, 6 predicted proteins | sample 9134171 | NCBI WGS metagenome assembly JAEEGF01 (sample SAMN16246542, study PRJNA631951) | gut metagenome | biome: gut microbiome; feature: rumen; material: AP-attached | host: Bos | place: Iran: Karaj | collected 2018-10
ATGGTATCGTAATGTCTATGCCTGGATAAGCATCATTTTGACGCTTATGTTCACCATCTTCACCATCTATGAGGTTGTCAATGTGAATCGTCTGAAAGCATATAATGAAGATTTGCAAACCATCGCGACCCAACATCAGATGACCCGTGAAATTCTCCGAGAGCTTCAGCCCGACTTGTTCGTTACCATCACCAGCTACGATGACATGGTTCAGTCTAAAGGGTACAGCTATGCACACGAACATTTTGAGAACAGCAAACCAAAAGAAAAGCCAGGGAAGTGAATCTTCTCTGGCTCTGTCTATCCGTCTATAGCATTTGTCCGACGGATTCAAAGAAATTTTGAATGTGTCGGACAAATGGACTTCGTTGCTTATTTTTTTATATGTACACGTTCTTCAGGGTTATCCTTTGTCCAGCAATCCTTTTACCTCTTTGTCAAAATCAGAGTCTATGCGTTGTGTGGGATTAAAACGCTGTTTCACTTCTTTGTGTTTTGCCTTCGATGGCACCATGCTGAGTGGTTATTTCCATTTTGGAAACAACCACTTTGGCATCCAGTTCTTCCTCATCAAAAATATTCTTCAGGTGTTTGCTTATGGCAGGAACTCCTACGCCAAACAGTTGAGCCATCGCTTTCTGTGTAGCCCATATTGTTTCGTCCTTAATAACCACCTGAACCTTGCCCTCTTCATCAGGCAATTGGTATAAGATGAATTGAATTTCGTTGTTCATTATTATCTTATTTCGTTTGAATATAAAAATAATTATTCCAACTGCTTTCTATACACTGCATCCAAAGTTTGGCCATCTTTATCTTTCCAGACAAGCCAACCGTTATTGCTACTGCCTATACAGAAGTCGGCGGCTGTACTGGGACTTGGGAAAGTCTTGTCAGACTCTAATTCCAACTTGTCACCATTGCTGACGGTATAATCTTTAAGCAGATTCTCACGTTTCTCTTTCCATGTAAACGATGGAACAGACGACTTAGCGATAATACTTCCTTTTAAGACTGTGAATCCATTGGCATCATAGAAGCCTTTAGCATCACAACCACGCCCCTTTGTATAAAACAGATGTTCATCCTTTGGTTTGGCCACATCAAAGATATTGCAGCCAATAAAAGAAGTAAGGAACTTGACATCTTCAAAGAACCCCTCCATATCATCCTTTCTGTATTCTGGGAGATTAGGTGCCTTAGGTGTCTGCTTATTCTCGTTCAACACAAAAGTGTTTGAAATCTTTGCCTCTGCGATAGCCCGATATTCTAAGTATTGCACATCAGCCTTTGTCATAGCAGCATCTTTCGAGATAAAAAGCAACGCCTTTTGCCAAAAGGCTTTCTTGCTATCGTGGTCTTTTACTCTCTCACGAAAGTTCTCCGTCTCACCAATGTATGCCTTTGGTTTTGTTGTTTCATCCTCACCCAACAAGATATAAAATGCTGGTGTCTGCAACTCCTGTCGTTCATTCAGAATAGAGAGATTTGAACGAGGAATCACATACATCTGGCAAATCTTATTGCTGATGAACACATACTGAGTCCCTTTCGGATCTCCGTCTATCAAATATGTTGTTACTGTTTTGCCCATATTGTCCCATTCATTATATTCTAATAAAACGTTTCACAAAAGCGTTCTCTATCCAGAAGTCAATCACTTCGTCTGCCTCTCCATTTTGTTTCAGCGCTTTAGCTATTGAATGGAGATAATTGAATGCAAAACGCAAGTCCAATAAAGCCCATGATTCTGAGTCTTTATATACCACTAAGAGTTTATGTAGTTTCTTTGCATATCCGAGACTTACGATCTTTTCACTAATGAATTTGATGCATCTCAAATTACGAGTCAAAGCAACAGGAACTTTCATAATGGCACGATCTATCAGAAAATCAACATCTTCTTGGTATCTTTCAATACCATTATGAATTATTCCCTCATAGATGTTTTCCATTGCTCGGTCTACATCGGCAGGTTGTTCTGACATCATTAGATCAATGTTGTCTGCATATTGTGTTCTATCTAGAAGAAGTTTTTCAATAATCCCTCTCATAGGCAAGAGGGATTTTTGCCTTTCCGTCTTTAATCCATCAATAAACTTTATCATATCTGACAAATAGCGGACTTGAATACTTTTCATGAAAGAATCTTCATGTAGAGATTTGTGAGCCTTGTCATAAAGAGATACGTTTTTGATGAGGTTTTCTTTTATAATTTCAAATTCATCATCTGTCCAGGTTATTTTATCATATAGCAAATTCAATCTGATATACATTGGCTCAGTCCAACCGAATTCCTTGTCACTTAAAAAGCCACAATGCCAAATGTTCATCGATAAGAAGCATCCCTTTATTTTATCTATTGATTCCTTATCGTTTTTTACTAAATTGAACAATTGGAACAACATCACCCTATCGTGCGGAATATCTTGAATATCTGTTTTGTGAATAACTTCACAGATTGAAGAGATTAGCTCATCTGATAATAAACCTTCGTTATTCAAAGTGTCCAGTAATAATAAAGTATTTCTGTCCAATACATTCGGGAACAATAGAGTGTTGTTTATCTTGACTTTTTCCTTAATCTTTTGTATCAATAGATTATTGACGATAATGTCTGATACTACTCCATCGTTCATTGAATATCTGGAAATCAATTGTTGAAAAGCCCAATAAATATTATCAGGATTCCTGATACTTCCTAATGCGAATTTAACATTAAAAACCAATTCGTCAGAATCTTCAATGTCTTGTAATCGTTGTAAGAAGGCTTCAAATACAGAATCCTTAAATTGTTCAAACCAGAGCTCTTCATCAACGGCAATATACATTGTTGCTGTCACATTTAGGATTCCATTCTTAAATGGCATGGGGACCTCGTCTTTTCCTATGGCATTTAGTGACTTGACTAGAATATCTTCATTGAATTTCTGAAGCTTTATGTTGTAAGCATAGTCTTCTCCGATGCGTCTTTGAACAACTCGTTCATTATATTGAATAGAATAGAAAAAACATGGATAGGGGAAATACTCATACAGATTTCGGAACACAATGTACCAGTTTGCAACGTCAAACATAATAAATCCTGGAAGCGAAACATATATGCCAGAGTCGATTATGAATTGGAGTACTCTCAAACTTTTCACATAATCCTCATGGTTACTACCTATATTCCAGGTGGAACCTATCCAACCTCGCCTTTGGGGCTTTTGTTTCTTATTACGAAGTGAAGACATCATATGATTCAGCATATCACCTTGCCCATCCAAACCGTATCTCCAAAATTTTTCTGTACTATATGGCTGTGGCCACCTTCGTGAAATAAAATTGGCAAGAATTACTTCGTACAGTTGCTCTGAAGGATTTTTTTCTTTTTCTATGGTTTCATCTAATATGGTTTGGGCATCATTCATCAGGTCATCATAAATAGCCATACACATGGCCTTGTTCTGCAACCAGCAATTTTTGGCATTCCAGTTGCAAATAAGTTCTTTGGATTTCGAAAAATCAAGATTAAAAAGATGTCGTTGTATTTTTTCGTATACAGCCCAATCCTCTCCAACTTCGGACAATAAACCTATTGAACCATGAAGGGTCTTTTCACGTTCAATGAGTTGAATCCATATAGGTTGCTTGTTCAATTCTTCGTCTTCTTTATGATAGTTGACATAATAACTGGGTATTTGACCTATATCTTTGACTGCAAGAGCAAACAAAAATGCTTTTCCTGTCGTAAGAGGCTCTTTGGTCATCAGTCGTTGTACCAAATGCTCTTGTGGATATATTACCTTGCAAAATCTTACGACTTTACGAGCATCTTTGATTTCTTGAGCTAGTTGGGTCAATTCTTCTTCTTTTCTTAAAAAACCCAACCCTTTTTCCCATAGTTTTCTATAATCAAAGACTGCACACTTTGACTCAGACAATGCTTTGTCATAAGTGAGCACATTATGATTATCAGCAGAAATTGGATGTGCCTCTCTCAAATAATTTAAAAAAGCTTCCAGTAGGGCCTTGTTGGAGAAACAAACATTATTGTTCGTTACATATTCTTTGTCGTTTTCATTTACTGATACGGAATTGGTGATAGTAAATCCCAACTGATCCATTATTCTCTGATCTCTTAATCGTACAACTTTTATACGATTATGCAAGTAATAATTCTTAAAGTACGGCTCTGCCTCTTTTTCTGATAAATCAACCAAATAGAATTTTATCTGTTTGTCGTCTTGAGGACCAAGGATTTTTAAAAGCCAATCAATACAATTTCTAAAATTAGGATCTGTTCCAGAAAAGCCAATTAGACAAAATACCCCTTGTAACATTTCTGTATTCAAGATAGTCTTGAATGCAGAATGTTTTTCTCCATAGGAGTCGTAATCCTCTTGAGTTATAATATAACTAGTATCATTACATCCATCAAATCCACTTGAATCATTTTGTTCTTCTCTTAAACTACCATGAATCTTTATTATTTTACAATCAGCGGACGTATTTGAAAGATCTTTTCCTCGTTTAATAACGGTTATAGGTCTTTTTTCCTTATCTATCGAAACTTCGAGAAGGTTATCATAATTAGTGGTGAAATAATTTCGAAATCCCCCACATTGAAGTAACATTTTATGCAATTTCAAACAATCAATATTGCATTTATCTATTTCTTTGTCCTTCATGAATAAATGAATCCCTTCTTTACCAATTTTTGCATATGGCATATGCTCCTCAATATATGCGTCAATTGATTCATGCATATTATCGTGTTCACGAACATACTGCGAAGCAAGAGGTAAAGCACCATTCGTTTTAATCAACTCAGAAACTTTGTCAAAATAAAATTCTTTCTGACTCTTGCTTCCTATTATTGTATGGTTTTTCTTTATGTATTCTTCGTATGCATTTTCTATTTGACTCTCATATTTTTCGAAAACCATATCATATAAGAGCCCATTCCATGTAAGATAATGGTTCGACACATTTAATGAAAAACCAGCTCCAACTAAGGCCGACATGATTCCTTGTTTATAATCTTGCCTTAATTGCTCTAAAGCAGTAAGTTCCTCATATTTCTGGTCTTGAATGCTCATATATGCTTATTCTTTTATTAAATGTATGAATAAGAATTAGAACGCAAAGAACTTGTCTTGCATCTTGTTTTTGAGATTGAACTTTTTGGTAGTGTCAAGAGCACGCTCAATGCAGATGAATTTGGTATCTGTATGCTGCATGAAGTAATCTACAGTTTCATCATAAAGTTGTGAATCGACGGTAATGAATGCAGTTTTCACGCCATCGCTGGCTTTATAGACCCTGTTTTGAGTGAATTGCGGCAATACTTCCAACTTATAGGTAAGCATGAAACCCTGCTTGATCAGAATCTCTGTTATCAGTTCGTCTTCATTGAAAGCAAGGGTAAGCTGCTTTTCTTTCTGAGCAACATACTTCTGGAACAATGCAAGGTTTTCTTCTTCGTTCTTATTAGGATCGGGAGCAAAATCCACACGAGGAAAACTTGATTTACTTAGTTTGAATACCTTGAAACCGAGTTGGTCTAACTGCTGTTGGTCTTCGGGAGTGATAAGTTTCCCTGCATAGGAGGCTTTTACCTTATCATATACTGCCTTGTTACGAGCGATAGTTTGATCACTTATCTTCTTATACCCATGTTTGGCTGCAGTATGTTTTGCAGTAATTGCTTCAGGGAACTGAACAAGGATGAACTTTCGTTTTCCTCCGCCATCTTGTAGATTGCAGTTAACCACGGCGTGCCCAGTTGTTCCTGACCCTGCAAAAAAATCAAGAATTATACAATCATCACAATTGTTCATCCTAATTAGATACTCTATCAGTTTGGTCGGTTTAGGGTAATCAAATCCATATATACCCAAAGCACTTAATTCGCTAGTAGCACTTTGTGTGCCACCAAAATTCTGAAGAAGAGAGATAACATGGCTTTTAAAGCCTCTATCCTTGACACATTCTATTGTTCCAGATTCTAAAAGAACAAATGTGGTGTCTTGTCCCTTAGTGTCTTTTACAGGTCTCCAATTGTTCTCTTCATTCATAAATGCATCAAATTGTCCACGTGCTGCCCAACCACTTTCTATCTCAACATCATTTACAACCTTATAGTTTTCAACAACAATGTCTTCGTCAAAATGTGGCCATTGATTCTGTCTTGCAGGAATTACGCCACTCTCAAATTCACATGGGAAACCTGCTTTCAATATGACCTTCTGGACAGGATTCTTAGGCCCATTCTTAACGATTGTATTTCTAATCTGTGCATTATTGAGCTTACTCTTGTCCGTAATATTGGGGTCAACCAGGTGTGGGAAATCAAACTCTGCTGCGTTTTTGGCATAGAGCAAAATATACTCGTGACAAGACTTTATCTTTGCTTGATTATCGAAATTACCATCCGTTCCCCAAACAAATTGGGCAATAAAGTTGCTCGGAAAGAATACCTCATCACAGATTTTCTTCAAATGCATGACTTCTTTATCATTGATGGAAATAAAAATAATACCATCCGATGTTAGCAAAGAACGGGCCTGGAGCAAACGTGCATATATATCGCTCATCCAAACGCTATGTATACGTCCTTCTGGCACAGTTTCTGTGTCTACAACCACACCATTTTCTGTTATTCCGCTCTCTTCCCAATACTGTTTTTTGTCTTGGGCAAAATTATCATTATAAGCTGTCAGAGCATCGGCATTGTATGGCGGATCAATATAGATGCACTTTACCTTTCCTCTATAGCTTGAAGATAGGATTTTCAGAACTTCAAGGTTTTCACCTTCAATGATGACATTATCTGTCGTGTCTGCATTGACACTACGCTCTGCATCGTAATGCAATGTAGCTCGTGTTGGCGTAAAAGCATTACGCTTAGCCGCCGATTTGCCAAACCAACGGAACTCGTAGCGTTCAGTCTCTTCAACGCTGTCAGGATTGACGGCTTTTCTTACTTCGTTGATATCAAGATATCCTTCCTGTGTGAACCAGTCTGGGAACAGCTCGCGGAGGGTATCCAGACGTTCCTCATTCATGTCGGGAGTTAGCGTTATGTGGTCTTTATATGTTTCCATTTGCTTGGGTATTTATTGTTTGTTCGGCTTGTGCCTTAAATGTTGAATATTCACGTATTGGGGCTCTATAAATAGCCTCGATGCCGAGAGAGTGGAAATGCTTGATAGCACAATTGATTCGAGCTATTTCGTGAGGGGTAAGGGCTTTCTTGTCGTTAATATCATTGGTTCCTTTAATCTCGACAACGAAATAGTATTCCTGTTGGTCTTGATTATTCCGTAACGATACACGCTTCAACACGACTCCAAAGTCTGGCTCATAATTACCAATTGGTGTTGGAATCTTGTACCATGAAGGGAACTTCAAGAAACAAAGCACGTCGGGGTTTTTGTCCTTATTGTCGGCGTCAACGGCGAATTCTCGTTCGAGTCCGCTGTCATAGAGTGTTTTATCCCATACACCATGATTAGGTGTTGAAACATAATTTTCACAAGCATCTTTGGTAAAGTCGGTGAAGTCGAAGGGATATACTTCATTTGTAGGGGTGTACTCAACAAATCTTACTAATTCTTCAAGTTGTACCTGTTTGATTTTGAATGCAGCCTGCTCCAAAAAGACAGGCGGATTCTTCAGATACTCCTTTTGGGTCTCTATCTCTTGAATGATACGCATTACAGAGTTGTAGCACAAACCTGTCTTTTCGCTAAGATCTTCTACCAAGTCCTGTGGCGAATAATGTCCTTTTAGGTTGCGGTCTTCCGAACCTATATATTCACGTTGAGAAAAGTCCTCAATGTCGCCTACACGATAGCTGGATACTTCAGCTTTGTATTCGGCAATAGAGATGTTGTTTAATTCTTCTATGCTACGACGTATGATAGCATCCTCATCGAAGCTCACACGATAGGTGGTCCTTTTGGCAATAGTATTCCAAAATCTGCGGAACACGCTCTGAATGCCCTCGTCTCTATTTAGTTTGAATGTTACGCGGTTCTGGTGCTTGCCTTTATGAGTATGCTTGAGCTTGGCACCAGCACCAGACCTGCCAAATGCCTTCTCATTTTCGTTCTGATAGCTGCGAGCAAACGTTTCATAGGTTTCATTGGGAACCACTGTGAGTTGATTGATGATTTCATCATCAGGTATACCCTCTGCATCATAAACACGTTCACCTTGCTGGTTCACACAGATACGAAGACCTCGGCCTATTTCCTGGCGCTTCTTGTTCTCTGAATAGCTTTCGTTGAGCGTGGCAATACCAAACACATTGGGATTATCCCATCCTACACCAAGTGCGGAATGAGAAAATACAAATTCTATTGTGCTTCCAAATGAGAGAAGCTTTTGCTTGTTATGCAGGATTTCGTCGTATATTTCCTTGTTACTCTGATTACTCTTCTCGTTGTCAGTATATTCACCATTGGTAGTCTTGGCAAAATAGTAACCCTGAACGGCAGTCACTTGCTCCTCCGAAGGGACTTGTCCATTGTGAAATTCTGCATATACAGCTTTGTATTGCTGTTCAAAGATTTTCTTGATAATAGGGTTTTCTGGGCTCATATAGTTAGCCACCTTATCAATAAAGATGAGAGAAAGATTCTTGATGCCTTTTGGCTTTAAACGTTGTTGGTTCTCAAAATGACGACGTATGAGCCATTCCAGCTGTAAGGCCCACACCTGTTCCTTGTTTGCAGACGATGCACCCTCTTCAATGCTGGTACCATTAGTGAACTCTACCATCCATTTTCGAGTGCTCAACTTTTTATAAATACGACTGATTGTAAAGTCAGAATATGTATCATTTCCCGATTTCTCGGCAAGATTATCACCTTTCTTCAAAAGGTTGGAGTCTTTAAAGACGAAGTTCTCTTTGGTCTTGTTGTATTTCCAGAACTTCAACTTAACCTTTGGTTCTGTCTTGGTTTCCTGTACTTCGCTGATTTCAATTTTCAGCGTTGCTTCATCATTTTTCTCTGTAACAGTAAGCACTTCTATCTTCTTCACCAGTCCCAAACGATAGCTCTCACTTGGAGTCAGTTGATAGAGCATATTCACCTTCACGGCATGTGTAGCAGAATAGCGGAACTTGAACAACGGAGAAAGCTTTGAAAGCCAAAGCTGTGAATTATCCGTATCCATACCTTCTTGCGGCTCGTCCATGAAAACGATGGGATGCGTGCGAGCTATAGCCTCGATGAAGGGCTTGTTGTTGAATAGGTCTTCGCGCACTTCCTGATTCAGAATCTTGTCTTCAGAGTTGAACGAGGCCATCGTCATAATCATAATCTGAGGTGTCTCTGCAGTAATGAAATCACGAAGGTCACTCAACTTGGAACTATCGTACACAAATGCATTGGGAGTAAAACCGTATTTATCCTCCAACTGAACTTTGAAATTCTCAAACGTATCTATGGCTCCCTGACGAATAGGGATTGACGGCACAAGAACGATGAACTTGGTTAGTCCATATTCTTTGTATAGCTCGTATGCAGTCTGAAGATAGGTCAAGGTCTTACCCGTGCCTGTCTCCATTTCGATACATGCGTTCCTGGTTTCTTGAAGATATGATTGTAAAGGGTCTATTCCGTTTTCTGCCGCAATCTTATTAATGTTTGCCATCAATGCCTCCAAGGATAGCGAGCAGTAGTTTGCCCGAATGTCCTCATCCGTTGCATTGTCGTATGTATTTCGTTCCATCCCACGAAAGACTTCTACCACACTTTGTATGGCAGTTCTTTGGTGTTCTGGGGTTTCTAATTTGAATATCATATTAATTAATCTTTTATCAAGAAATCTATTGCCAGATTCACCATTAATGCCGATATCGCAACACGACGTTTTGCACCTTTCTCTTTAAGAGAGTCTTTCACATTTGATGCAAGAAAGTCTGCTGCTATGTGAAGCGAATGATTTGTCAATTCAGTCTTTGATTTATTATTGAGCACATCGTCAATACCCTGTAATGCCCATATAGTGGGATTAGCGACAGATGTTAATTTGTTGTCCGGATAAATAATGTCTACGAGAGCAAGAGCATACTTGACAACTTTCATTAAATTCTCAACTGTCAATTGCTTTCCTTGCTGTGCGTAAAGAATATCAGTTCTCTGAAATTGAGTTGATCGTGTGAGGGTCTGATATGCGAATTGGCAATCTCGTCTGATGTTTTGTAAATTCAGATTGAACAAAACATTCATACATGCCAGAGCATAAACATTTAATACGTTTAGAGGCAGATATTCAATAGATGTATATACAGGGTATGTTTTTATGCCACAATATGCATATATTCTTGTCATTTCTGCATTTGCCAATTCGTGGAAATTTGGAATTTCTAGAGTGTGACAATTCAGACAATTTGACTCTATTGCCTTTCGATCTCGCCTCATATAAGCATTATAGAGGTTGGAGTACGCAATGTCTAATTCATTTGTTGGGGGGATATTGTTTGTTGTCATATTTCCATCATTATTGAGATTTCAATTATTCATTTTATCTATAATCTTTCTGCCAAAGTAGTCAAACAAGAATATTGGGAACGCATTAAGAATAGCAACTTTACATTCTTCCGTCTCGACATATTTGGAGAGTTGATTGGTAAAGACTGCCAGCTGACTATTGGATTCATCAGGGACTTCATTTTTGTCGTTACAGATGAAATGTGCCTTACTGACATTCATATCAACAAGATGTTTCCAGTTCGTCTTTGCATTATCAATCTTTTCTTGTACTTTTGTCTCTTCGTCAGCTGGTTTGATGGTGAGAATGATATATTCCAAGTTTCCTCCATAGAAAGAGAATTCATGAACTTGGTGTTTGAATCTTACTTCCTGGCATTGTTGACGTGTCACGGTGTATGTCCAATAGTCGTTGTCAGGTAACTCTTTGGTATAGCGGAGCGACTCAACCATCGGGTAATTGATATACAACTTACCATTCGCTGTTTCATCCGTAAAGAAGTCCAGCATTTCTGATAGCCTCTTGTTGTTCTCTTCAAGGGTTCTAGCCTTTTCTTGGAAATCATAGTCGAAGAATAGGTATATTTCAGATACCTCGTCCTCTCTAATGTCTTTCAACGTTTCGTCACCCTTTTCAAGTAGGATTTCCTTAAGCACGGATACTGTATCTACTTCAAATGCTCCATTGAGAGCATCATGCTCCATGAGCTTGGTATAGAGTGAGTATATATTACTATTGTACGTGCACACGAAGGTATCAAGCTTCTCTGGGAAGA
>JAEEGF011677879.1_pt1 | contig 11264 bp, 5 predicted proteins | sample 9134171 | NCBI WGS metagenome assembly JAEEGF01 (sample SAMN16246542, study PRJNA631951) | gut metagenome | biome: gut microbiome; feature: rumen; material: AP-attached | host: Bos | place: Iran: Karaj | collected 2018-10
GTCCGGATAGAGAAGTAAATGATGATAATGATTATTTCCAGAAAAATGCGGAAGCTGTAAAAATTCATAATCTCAGCAACGGAATTTCTCTCTTTTCGAAATATAATGGAACTGGTTCGGAGGTAGCGATTCTGCTTTCAGTGGAAGGTGGACGGTTAAATTCTGCTGATGAGGATGGCTTTGAGGAAGTTATGATAAATCTTCTTACGGAAAACATTCAGAAAGAGATTTATAAACAACAGCTTCAAATGAATATTATTGGTTCCCCAAAGGTTGATTATGAATGTAATCTCTGCTCAAGTTTTATTTGTCTTGAATGCGAAAAAACGGATTTTTATTCCTGCTGTAAGGCAATATCAAATGCGATTGTTTATGGAGAAGTAATTCCATCGTCAGCAGACAGGGCGGTTGCTTATGTTCAATATAATAAAAGAATTGAAAATGCCGGAGCGGTAAGCCAATTATATTATGCCACCTTAAAAAAACTTTATACAAATGCGGCAATAACCAGAATCTATAATACACAAAATGAGATTTTAACAGATATTACCTATCAGCGAATTCTGGCTAAATATCAGGAATTTTTGGATGCTTCCAGGTATTCTGTGATTTTGACCGGAAATTTTGATTCGAATTATTTGGAACTTGCAGAAAACACTTTTGGACTTTTGAATAACGCTGGTGAAAGACGCTCTTTTGTAGATTTATCCGCAGACTTTCCAGAAAAAAATAAAAATGAACTTTATGTGAAGGTGAATCATAAATTTTTTGCAAATCCACTGCTGGACAAAAATGCGCCTATGCCATCTGTTCTTATACCGACAACAGATTTTACTGATCCGGCAATTTATATTCTTAAGATTCCACCTAAAAGTGATCCGGAATTTGTTTTGTTTGAAGCTCTTCTTTTATATCTGTCAAAAATGATTCCTCAAATTCAGTTTTCTATTATTCCGTTAAATTCGCAGACGGATTTTACTGGAATAGTTTTTCAAAATGTAAGTACAAAAGCTCAGGCTGAAGATGCTTACAAAAATCTTATTTCTGCTTTGGATACGGCTTTTTCCGATGATTATATTAATCAGACTGTACAGAAAATAAAGGATAATTGGATAAGCGAAAAAATGACGCCTGCCAGAACGAATGCTGGAACTGCGAAACTGCTTCAAAAGGGGCTTGAGTTCCTGCCTTATCAAAAAGATGTACTTCTTTACCTGAAAGACTACAAGCTGCTAAAAAGTGCGGATTCTCAGAATTTTCTTTCACTTTTGCAATATTTCATGGAAAACCCTTATTTAAAAGTTTATTCACAAGATACAAAATAAATAGAGATTCGTGGTAAGGTTTTTTATTCTTAATACTTGTATAAAAATCTTGTTTAAGATATTATATATCAAGTTGCCGGGATGGCGGAATTGGTAGACGCCCAGGACTTAAAATCCTGTGTCGAGCGATCGACGTGCCAGTTCGATTCTGGTTCCCGGCAGACCAGCCTTCCCCGAGTGGAAGGCTTTTTTTATTTTAGGGCTTTATTTTAAGGGGTTTATATGGCACATTCTTATCCAGCTGATTGTATTTTTAAATCTATCGAAGATATTAAAGACAAACATATCACGATAATGGGGCTTGGATTGAATGGTGGCGGTGAAGCAGCCGTTCGTTTTTTTCTAAAGAAAGGTGCGTATGTACTGGTAACAGACAAAAAAACTCAGGCCCAGTTGCAGTCTACTGTAGATGCTTTGGAGAATGATGCTTCTCTTGATAAATCCCGTCTTTCCTACAGACTTGGCGAACATAGAATCGAAGATTTTGCAAATGCTGATTGTGTTATAAAAAATCCGGCTGTTAAATATGATGGAAACGAATATCTTGCAGTTGCAAAAGCAATTGAATCTGATTTAAGTATTTTCCTGCGATTTACTAAAGCACCAATTATTGCAATTACCGGGAGCAAGGGAAAATCTTCTACCGCAAGTTCAATTTATTACGGCTTAAAACAATCTGGCTATAACTGCTTTTTAGGTGGAAATATCACCGTAAGTCCGTTAAGTTTTTTTGACGAGGTTACTGCAGATACTCCAGTTGTTATTGAATTTTCTTCCTGGCAGCTTGCAGATTTGCGTGGACGCGGGGTTTTAAAACCTTATATTTCCATTATTACAAAAATAATCCCGGATCACCAGAACTGGTACGGCAATATGCAGGATTATGTAAACGATAAGCGATTGATTTATAAAAATCAAACACTTGGGGATTACAGTATTTTTGATGCAGAAGGTGATGAAGCAGGCACTGGGCCAGAAGAAAGATTGAACCCTGGTCTTGATTGTTCTACCTGGGGAAATCTTTTCAGTTCCGAATCAAAGGCAAGTGTTTTGCGCTACGGAAAATCAAAATTAAAGGAAAAACAGTACGGAGTCTGGCAGGATATTGATTCCAACGGAAAATTCTGTGGCAAAGTATTTCTTCCACAAATGGACAAACCCGAAATTATTTTAAAGGAATTATCAGTTCCCGGTGACCATATGAAAACAAATCTGCTGAATGCGGCTCTGGTTATGTATCTGATGGGAATTCCTGCTAAAAAAATAATTGATATTCTCGGACATTGGTCAGGTATAGAACATCGACTTCAATATTTTCATACCTGGCAAAAAGACTGCAAACAATATAAATTCTACAACGATTCCTGTGCAACTGTTCCAGAAGCAACTGCATCAGCTACACAGGCTTTTGGCAAACCTGTTATTCTGCTTACTGGAGGTACTGACAAAGGGCTTGCTTTTAATCCGCTTATCAAAGTTCTTACAAACAAAGAGCCAGACCAGATTGAAGTAAAAGATTTATATTTACTTGATGGTACGGCAACACAAAAACTTATTCCATATCTGGATTCAGCAAAAGTAAATTATCATGGTCCATATGAATCTCTTGATTCAATGCTTAAAGCTCTGAAATCAAATTTGGAGAACGAGGCTTCTTTAAGTATTAAGAATGCAGAATCAGAAGTAATTGTTTTTTCACCAGGCGCAACTTCTTTCGGTATGTTCTCCAATGAGTTTGACAGAGGAGAACAGTTTATGAAAAAGGTGAAAGAATTATGGTAACAATTTATGATATTGCAAGGGCAACCGGACATTCCGCACCAACAGTGTCAAAAGCACTTTCCGGAGGCGGTACATTAAGCGCAGAAACCAGAAAAAAAATAATAGAAACTGCAAAGGCTATGAATTATGAGCCAAATATGACAGCGCGCACCCTTGCAACAAAAAAATCCCAGATTATCGGTGTTATTTACGATGATACAGGAATGAATCTTGGATTCGCCCATCCATTGTTTTCCGTGATTTTGAACCGTTTCCGTGAACAGATTGAACAGGCCGGCTATGATATCATTTTTTTATCACGTCATTTTAATATGTCCTATTTTGCCCATGCAAGTTATAGAAGTGTTGACGGAATTATCATAATAAATCCTGCTGAATATAAAAGTGGAGATTTTCAAGCCTTTATAAAACACAAAACTCCCTGCGTTTCTACAAATACAATCATTGACGGAATCTGTACTGTAATTACAGAAAATGTAACTGGCGGATATCAGGCAGCGGAGTACCTTATAAAAAAAGGACATAAAAAGATTGCATTTTTGTCAGGACCAAATAACTCTCTTTCAACAGCAGGTGTAGAACGTCTTGAAGGCTTCAAACAGGCGTTTAAAGATTATAACATTCCTTTTGATGATTCACTTTTTGAAGAATGTGATTACTGGCACAGTCAGTCTGGATATGAAGGTTTTAAACGCCTGAGAAATCGTAGTCATGATTTTACTGCTGTTTTTGCCTGTTCTGATATTCTTGCTTATGGCGTAATCAAAGCAGCCGAGGAAGAAAACATTAATATTCCAGAAGATATTTCCTTAATCGGCTTTGACGATGATAATGGAGCTCAATATTCAAAACCGCGCATTACTACTTTCCGTCATGATGCTATAAAGATTGCTGATATGGCCGCCGAAATGCTTTTTCAGCAGTTGAATGAGATTCCAGTTCCGCCAATCATTCGTTTTCCCGCCCAGCTTATTGAACGTGCTTCTGTAAAAGATTTGACCAAAAATGATTTGACAGTAAAAAGATAATTTTTTTGTTGATTTATTTTCTGAAGATTTATTCGTCTCCATCCCCGTATTCCGGCTCTTCTTCCGCAACCGCCAGCGCCATCTCCGCCAGATCTTCCACATATTGCGCACTAGCTGCTTTTTCTTTTGTTGTACCGGCCGTTCCCAGAGAATGTTCCTGCAATTCCTTTTTCTCCCTGCGATTTTTCAATAATTCCTTAGCTGCTAGAAGAATATGAGCTGCGTCCAGTGCCTTTATATGCAGAACTCGTGAAATCTCCGCTTCTTCCTGAGCAGCAAGATTTTCAAGGGTAATAAACTCTTTTTGCAGAACAAGGGCCCTTTTTTGTCCGACACCCGGTAATTCCAGAAAAATAGAATCCGTATTTTCTTTACTTCTAAGGTTCTGATTTCTGCTGGTAGCAAAGCGGTGGGTTTCATCTCGAACCCGCTGTAAAAGTCGTAAACCGTCACTTCTTTTAGGCAGACATATTGGAGTGCTGTTTCCCGGAAGATATAGTTCTTCATCTCTTTTTGCAAGTCCGACAACAGGAATATCAAGATTCAGCGACTGCAATATTCCTTCAACGGCATTTACCTGACCAATACCACCATCAATCATAATTAAATCCGGTAAATCTGCCTGATCATTTATAAGACGGGTGTAGCGGCGGGTAACGGCTTCTCGCATGGAAGCAAAGTCGTCAATAAAGCCATCGGTAGTTTTAAGTCTGAAATATCTGTAGTTCTTTTTATCAGGATGACCATTATAAAAACTGATTAATGAAGCAACCGGAAACTTTCCGCCGATATGAGCAATATCAAAACCTTCAATGCGGACAGGCAGAGTATCAAGTCCAAGAACCTTTTTAAGCTCTTCCATGGCAGGGGTGTCTCCGCGCTCCCTCAAACGTCGCACAATATCTTCACGCGCATTTTCAAAGGCCATATTCATGGCAGCCTTGTCTTTAGCAGTACAATCAGAAGAGTTTTCGTCTACCAGAATCAGCTGACAGTTTGCATTTTTGTAAGTATCAGACAACCATTTGCAGATAAAATCATACTGGGCTGTAGTCGGAACATAGATTTTCGGTGGCAGCTGATTTTCGTCTTCATAATAGGCATTCATAAACTCGCCAATCAGTTCATCATCGTCGTTTAAACTTTCAACCCGGTAATTTTCCCTTCCTAAAAGCTTGCCGCTGCGGATTTTCAAAACAGTAAAACTGACAAGTTCACCTTCGCTGGCATTTGCAATGTAATCCCTGTCTTCTGAATCAAAGCTTTCAACAATATTTTGATTGTTCAAAATCATAAGAGCTTTAATTCCATCCCGGAGTCTTGCTGCTTTTTCAAAGTTCAAATCTGCTGCGGCTTTTTTCATCTGGACTGTCATATTTTGAAGTGCCTCATCTCCTTTGCCGGATAGAAGCCCCGTAATTTCATCAATATATTCGTTGTAATCTTCTTTTGTGATTTTCTGGCAGCAGGGAGCCTTGCATTGCTTCATGTGATAATAAAGGCAAGGGGATTCTCTTTTACGAAGGGTACGGCAATGACGGATAGGGTAGAGCTTGTAAATATTTTCAAGAAAGATTTCAAGAGCGCCGACATCAGGAAAGGGGCCAAAATATTGAGAGCCGTCCTGTAGAATCCGACGGGTTCTGAAAATACGCGGAAAATCTTCTTTAGTGACTCTTACTACCGGATAAGATTTGCCATCCTTTAAGTTTATGTTGTAGCGCGGATTATATTTTTTTATAAGATTGTTTTCCAGCAGAAGGGCTTCGTATTCATTGGCAGTTGTTATGTATTCTATGGAAGCGGCATGAGCTACCAGCATTCGGGTTTTTATGGATTTTTGCCCCGAAAAATACGAGGAAAGCCTGTTTTTCAGGCTTTTTGCCTTGCCAACATAGATTACCGTATTTTCTTCGTTGCGCCATAAATAAACGCCGCTTGAAAGAGGTGCTTTTAGTGCTGTTTCGTGCAGTACGTCATAATGCGAACCTGAATGTGAGCTGTTTGATGTCCCAGTCCTTTTTTTCTCTGCCATAATCCATCTATATTTTACCCGATTCGATTAAAAAAATCACCAATTATACATTATCTATTGCGAATTATGAATTATATAAACTTTTTCTTTAATCTGCCGATAGACTAAAAGGGTGAACTGTATGGTTGTATTTTTAAAAAGCAATATAAAACGATTCAGCGCTGCGGCAATAATTTTTATATTTTCTACAATTCTTTTATCAGCAGAAAAACGCGAAATCCTTTTGGGCGGAAGAAAAGGCTGGGCCGACTTAAAATATCAGGACTCAGTAACAATCGGAAAAGGTCGTTATGGCTATGATTGTATAGAATTAGCAAGCAATTCCTTTGTATTTGATGAAACTACAGATTTACTCATTGACTTTGAAGACCCGCAGAATCCAATTTCTGCTGGGAATTATGAAATTGTATCAAACCATCTGAAAACCTCCACGCAAGCCATCATGGAAAAAAACGCCGGTCTAAGCCGCAATCTTGGCGGGTTAAACATAATCGGTAAAAAAGGCACTTTTTTTGGTTCGGAAGGATTATTAGGCTCCTTTTCTATTGAGTTCTGGCTTTGTCCTTCTATTTCCGAAAACGGCGAAACTATTTTGAACTGGGAATCATCAAAAAATGTTCGTGGCAAGCTTGTTTATCAGCTTTTGAACTGTGTTTTTGATACAGGACATCTTGACTGGAACCTTTCTAATTTTTTTGATTCCTATAATGGCGCAGATAATAACGGCGAAATCCACTTAAAAGGAAGTTCAAATGTAATCCCTGATAAATGGAGCTATCACGTTCTTTCCTATGATGCTCAGACAGGTATTCTTGAATATATTGTTAATGGAATTACAGAAGATTTAATCTATATCACCTCAACCGGCACAGAAGAAGGTGAAGTTTCCCTAATAATTTTGGGACCTGCTTCTGAATTACAGTTCTGCCCAGACTACACCGGTAAAATTGATGATATAAGAATCTTGAGAAGACCCTATTCACCCCCTGATTATCAGTCAGCAGAAAGGGCAGGTAAATCTGAACGCATGCTTTATGCACCTGCTGGCGGACGATTTGAAACTCAACCGATAAGAGTTTCCACTGGCTCAACTTTAAACTCTTTGAATGCAGAAATGTCTATTCCTTCTCAGACTGGCATCTGCTTTTTTGTCCGTTCCGGTGAAAACTGTTACGGCTGGACAGATTCTTTTCCTGAATGGATTCCAGTAGAAAGCGGAGAAAATCTTTCTGGAATAACAGGTTTATATTTTCAGGTTGCCTGTGATTTGTATCCGGATGGCAACGGCGAAAAAACACCATCCGTAACGTCAATTCAACTTGATTTTTCCGAAATCCCACTGCCACTTCCTCCTTTTGCTGTTAAGGCTCTTGCTAAAAACGGAAGTGTAACATTGAACTGGACTTATTCTGTAGACGATACTGCCGGCGGATATTATATCTATTACGGAAACCGCCCCGGCGAGTATTTAGGAAGAGTAGCAATTGAAGGCGAATCACCTGTTAAAGTAGAAAACACAACTACCTACACACTTACAGGTTTAGAAAATGGTACAATTTATTATTTCGCTGTTGCCGCATGGTCTTCAATTGATGACAGAATAATCGGTCCTTTATCAAGAGAAGTTTTTGCCAGACCCTTAGACAGACTTAAAAATTAGACTAAAAAAAGAGTAAAAATAGACTTAAATAATACAAGGAAAGTTTTGATATGGAAGTAAATGAGAAAAACTTAGTACTTACAAGAGCACAATCCGCAGTCCTTTCACGGGATTTTGTTACGGCTGCCCGACTGTATAAACAGCTTCTAAAAACTGACCCCTCGAATGTAGATTATTTAAGGGAACTGGGTTCAATTTATGTAAAAAACGGCGAGGATTCCAAGGCAATTCCATATTATGAACAGATTATAACTTTTTATCCTCATTACGTGGATGCAATGAATAGTCTTGGTGCAATTTACCGCCGCTTAAAAAGATATGAGGATTCTATTGAAATATTGCAGAGGGCCCTGGAGGAAGACCGTCAAACAGGAAGTGTAAATTATAATCTTGGTTTTACCTACAAGGAAATGGGAAATTATGATGATGCAATTGAAGCCTTTGAAATTGTAATTGCCGAAAATCCTTCTGATGTTTTGGCCTACAATCATCTTGGAAAAATCTACTTTGAACGCAAGGAATATCAGAAATCAATCAATTCTTATAAAAGAGGTTTAGGCGTAGATAAAAATCATCCGATTTTGAATTACAATCTTGCACTTTGTTATGATGAAGCCAAAATGTATCCTGAAGCAATCCGTTGTTTTGAAACTGCATTAAAATCAAAACCAGGTTGGCTGGATGCTATAAAGGATTTTAGTTCTCTCTTGATAAGATGTCAGCAGACAAAAGAAGCAGCCGATATTGTCCGTCATTCAATTGAACTTCACCCAAATGACGTAAAATTATTGTGTCTGCTTGGAGAAATCTATCTTGCTGATTATGATTATGATTCAGCGACAAAAACTTTCAAACGTGCAAAAAGCATTGATGCAAATGATATAAAAGTTCTTTCTGGACTTGCAGAATCTCTTGAAAAGGATGAAAAAGCCTTGGATGCACTTGAACCTATTTCTAAGGCAATAGAAGTTTCTCCTGATGATTTGAACTTAAAAAAACAATATGCCTATATTCTTCTTTCTGCTAAGGAATATGATGCAGCTCTTTATAATATCAATGAACTTAAAGAAGAAGCCGGCGAAAATGATTTACAAGTGCTTGATTTATACGAACAGTATTATACCTGTATTGGAGATGAGCAGAAAGCTCAGGAATATTCGGACAAGATTGTAAAAATCAACAAGCATTATAAAAATCATATTCTTACTGCTGCAAAACGCTATTCGCAAATCGGAAATCAGCAAAAAGCAGAAACAAAGGCGAAGGAGTTTATTGCCAGAGAAATCCGAAATCCAGAAGGTTATAATCTGCTGGGAAAAATATATGAAGATGCAGGTGATCTTCAAAGTGCAATTGATACTTATAACAAGAGCATTTCAATAAAGATACCTAATGTTCATGCTTCACGGCAGCTTGCCAAATTGAATGCTACAATCGAAGTTCCTCCAGTTATAGAAAATGTCCTTCCAGAAGAAATGGAAGCGGTTACAGAAGCAGAAGAAACTCAGGAAGTGGCAGAGTCAGAGATTCCAGAAGAAGTTGCAGAAGAAGCAGTCGAAGAAGAAGAGTTTGATTTTGAGCAGATGGGTGGAAATATTCCTATGGAAGAAGCTCTTGTCGAAGAGGAAAACCCTTTCTTTGAAGACATGGAGAATCTGGATAAAGAAATCGAAGCTCAGAATGAAGAAATTGTAGATAATTCTTCTGGGCCTTCTGCTGATGATTTTTATTCTTCTGCTGCAGGCGAGGGGTATGCACAGAATGACATGTCTGGTAACGGTGCGGCTCAAAACGGAATGTCGCAGTATCCTTCTTATTCCGAAGCCGAGGCACAGATGCAGCGCAATATTCAGGATGCCGTGATGAAATCATCTAATTACGCAATGGAAGCTGCCATGACTGCTCAGAAAATGGCTGCCGAAATTGCCGCAGAACAAGCAACTATTAAAGATAAGCTTAAATCAATAGAAGAACAGCGCCCGTATATGCCAGTTGCACAAGAATCGTTTACTCCAAATCCAATTGCAACCGAACCGGAACCAGCTTTTGAAGAAGTAACTGATACTGTTGCTGATGAAGAACCTTTTGAAACAATCGATGATTTATCAAACGATCTCTTGGGCGAATCTCTGTCGGAAGATGAAACAAATGCTCTCTTGGGTGCGCCGGACCAGCTTTATGATGAAAATAGGGAACCTTTGTCAGATGCATCGGGATTACTGCCTACAATCGAAAAAATAATTTCAGATGATGACCTTGCTTCCGAGAACGCAGAAAAAGTAGACTTGTTCAAAAAACTGCTTTCAATGAGCGAATATCTTCCTGCAGATGAAAAAGAAGACTTTCTGTCAGGTAAACCTCGAATGCAGATGGAATATCTTGTAGCAAAGCTTTCTGGTAGACCTGGATTATTGAAGACTGCAAAATCCCTAATCAAAAGCGGAGTTTTGGGAGAAGAATACAGCCTTCCAGAAGAAATATCCCTGTCAGAAAACCATGTTTATGATAATGGCATTTCCAATAATTTAATCCGTTCTGTAATAAAAACAATGGAAAGACTTTCTATAAATCTTGATGACAAATATCTTTCCAGAGCCTTGTGTGTTTTTGCAGACAATGTCCTTGAACAGATAGAAATTCAGGAATCTAAAGTCAGGATTTTTTAGTCAATTCTTATGATTCTGGAGTGGGTTAAAACCTCGTTGCCGTCTTCTGTAATGAGAACATCATTTTCAAGACGGCAGCCCCCAACTTCAGGATTATAGAGTCCCGGCTCACAGGTAAGAATCATTCCCGGCTGAAAGTACAAATCAGATTCAGTTTTTACGCTTACTCTTGGCTTTTCATGGATTTCAAGCCCGATTGCATGTCCCAAAGTGTGAGGCATTTTAAGCTTGGCGGCTGCAAAAATGGAATCTGCTTTTTTTGCTGCAAGCTGGACAGGATTTTCCTTTTTATATAATTTTACACATTCATCATAAGCCTTCTGAACAAGATTTACATACTTTTCCTGTTCTTCGGTCAATTTTCCTTTTGCAATGGTGATGGTGGTGTCGCTGGTGTATCCTTTATAAACTACGCCAAAATCAAGAATAGAAAGTCCATCATCTGGCCATTTTGCATTTGTATAACCAGGGAAGGCATGAATTGCAAAGCTTCTTTGAGGACCGGCGGCAAGTGTATCAAAACCGGTTCTCTGACAGCCCATGATTCTGCATTCTTTTTCTATAAAAAGGGCAACATCCATTTCTGTCTGAATCTGACCGGATTTAATCTGCTCTTCAATCTTATCAATTATGATGTCACCAATTCTGGCGGCTTCTTTTGTACATTCAATTTCGTATTCATCCTTGCACATTCTGCAGCGGACTACAAAACTGTGAGCCCCTTCTTCCTTACAGCTGCAATTATAATTGTTCAATTCGTCAATAAAG
>JAEEGF011190439.1_pt1 | contig 11262 bp, 8 predicted proteins | sample 9134171 | NCBI WGS metagenome assembly JAEEGF01 (sample SAMN16246542, study PRJNA631951) | gut metagenome | biome: gut microbiome; feature: rumen; material: AP-attached | host: Bos | place: Iran: Karaj | collected 2018-10
CGCCTGGCTCCAGTGGCAGCTCAAGGGCGACAAGGAAGCCGCCAAGCTCTTCCAAGGCGCCGACTGCGGCCTCGCAAACCGCGAAGGCTGGACCGTTGAGAAGAACGGTCTCATCGACTAGGCGGAAATCCGGTCGCCTCTTAGGGGGCCTCCGCCCGCCACCGCTTGTCTCGTCCTCAAAAGCACTTGTTTTCGAGGACGGGACATTCATTTTACCTTGTTCCTCCTCGCAAACAGCCTGTTTCGAGGACGAAGTACGTTGAATGCCTCGTTCCTCCTCAATTTGGGCCGATGTTGAGGACGGCATGGGGGTGCTGGCCGACTTCGTTCAGGGGATGGACCCGTTTTCAGAATAAGAATTAATTTAACGTTTTCATTTTTTTCTTACGATGGGCCGACTTGTTCCATTGAAAACAGATAATCGTCATCGAAAACAGCAAAAGATGAAAGCCGGGTATTGATGGCCGGCGATGTTTCCATTATGTTTGCGACTATGAAACAGATAGCTGGAAAGCCGCAGACGCGGAATGAATGGGAACTGGAACGGTTGTTCGGGGAAAGCGGCCCGTTCTTTCACTTGCACACGGAGCCTTTGGAAACAGGCATGATTTTTCTGAGCGACGCAGAGCGGGCTGTCGCCATGGTGTATATCGCCATTGCCGCGCAATGTGCGGGAGTGGAAATACTGGCTTTCGCCTTGATGAGCAATCATTTCCATTTTATCCTTCGTGGGCGGGAAGCACTGTGCAAGGATTTCTACAAGCGTTTTTCTGCCATGCTTGCCTTGTATTTCTCACGGCATGGACGGTCCCGGGTGCTGGATCCCATAGGCGAGCCGACCCCCACGCCCATTACTTCACTCAGACAGTTCCGGGACGAGATCGCTTATGTCATCCGGAATCCTTTCGTTGTACGGCAGGATGTCAATTTGTTCGCATATCCCTGGTGCTCGGGATTTTTGTATTTCAATCCGATGCTGTCCCAGTTTGCCCAGCGGTCCGCGGATACATTGACCTTGCGGGAGAGGCGTGCATTGACCCACTCCCGCGACATGGTTCTCCCTGCCGGGCTGACGCTGGTGGGCGGGCAGGTGTTTCCGGGCAGTTTCGTGAATTATCGTTTGGTCGAGTCTCTGTTCACGGACTGCCGTCAGTTTTTGTTCTGGGTCTTCAAAAACATCGAAGCCCAGGTGGAAACGTCTCTCCGGTTTGGTGAAAAGCCCTCCCTGGCAGATGATGAAATCGTCTCTGTCATGTTTCGGATCTGTCGTGACGATTTCGGGGTGAGAGGGCCTTCTTTGCTGACGGAACCACAGAAATACGATCTGGCCAAACGCCTCAAATATGAATACTACGCCTCGAACGGCCAGATCTCCCGGAGTATAGGCTTACCGCCCCGTACCGTAGACGCCCTCTTCCCCCTCGCCTCGAAGCCCTCGTCCTCATAACGAGTTATTACTGAGGACGGGAGGGTTAAACTGAAGTGCCCATCCTCAAAACAGGCCACTATTGAGGATAAAAGGGCAAAGAGAGCAACCCCTCCACAAAAAAGGCTATAATTGAGGACGAGAGGGTAGAACCGTCAAACTCATCCTTTAAAAAGTGCCTTATTGAGGACGGGGTGGAAAAAAGCCGGTTCGACCGGCTTTTTGTATAGAGGCCCTCTGAGAGGTAGCGGTGAAGTTTAGCACCACTAAGTCAATTCGGAGGCCTCTGGCCGACGTAGGGGGCCTGGGGGGTACGCTCACCAGTTTATTAGACGAAAAACAATTCTGTTTTTCGGAGCGAAGCGACGCAGGGGGTCCGGAGGATCAGGCCCCCGGCAGGTAACAAAAAACCCGACTCTTTCGAGCCGGGTTTTTTAGGTCGGAGAAGCTTACTTCTGGAGGGCGCTGAGCTGCTGGGCGGCCTGCGCGGCGTACTTGGAGTTGGAGGAGAGCTTCTTGTAGAACTCGATGGCGGTGGCCTTGTCGTTCGCCTTCTGGGCGGTGGCGGCGATGGTGAACATCACGTCGGCCGCATCCTTGGCGTCGGGGCTGACCTCGAGGTACTTCTTGTAGGCGTCAATGGCGGCCTTGCTCTTGCCGAGCTTGGTGTTGGCACTGGCGATGAGCTTGTAGGCGTTGGCGTTCTCCACATAGCTGTTGGCCTTCTCGAAAGCCTCGATGGCCTCGGCGGCCTTGTTGGCCTTTAGGAGAGCCTGGCCGTTTTTGAGGCAGGCGTTGGAGAGGAGCTTGTTGGCCTGATCGGCCTTGCCGTTGGCGGCGGCGGCCTCGAGGGCGGTGATGGCGGTGTCGAGGTCACCGGCCTGCATCAGGGCCTGACCGTAGAGAAGCTGGCTCTGGCCGTCCTCCGGGGTGAGGGTGACCACCGACTTGAAAGCGGCGGCGGCGGCGACATAGTCCTTGGCCTTCAGCAGGGCGGCGCCCTTGCGGGACCAGGCGTTGGGGATCAGGTCCTTGGCTTCTGCGACGATATCTTCAATTCCATAGCCTTCGGCCACGGTGGCGGCCTCCTTCAGGGTCTCGACAGCCTCGTCATACTGGGCCTCGTTGATCTGCTCCTTGGCGATGGAGAGAATAGTCTGGGGGATGATTTCCTTGCACTTGGCAACCATTTCGGCAGCCTCGGCCTCTTCGCAGGCCTCGAACTGGGCAAGTGCGTTCTTGAACTGGCTCAGGGCCTCGGTCTTGTTGGACTCAAGGGTCTGGGCACCCATGTTGAAAGCCTCCACAGCGGCGTTGTAGTCCTGGGCGGAAGCGATTCCTGCGGCGAGCGCGAGCGCCGCGACGGCGACAAATAATCTTTTCATCTTTCGTTTGGGTTTATTCGTTATACTTATTTGTTCTTGCCTTGTTGCACGTATTTTGCAAAAATAGCAATTTTTTATGTTAATTTTGCATTGCGATGCGTTAATTACATGCCGACCCGACTTTTCCATACGGTTTTCTGCCTGGCCTTTCTGGTATTTTCAAGAACTGTGCCAGCGCAGACGCTGCCGTCCCTTCCCATGGACGGAAAAATCCAGCGCGGGTCCCTGCGCTGCGGTGTGACCTACTATATGGTGAAGAATGACGAAGTCAAGGGGTATGCCGATTTCGCCGTCGTCCGCCGCGGAGAGGCTCCCGCCCGGGCCGCCGAGGAAGGGCTTGATACCCGGTTCCTTTCCCGCCATGGAATCGGCCCCCGTCCGGGCGGCTTTTTCCAGGAAAACGACGGGTCGACGGTCCTTCACCTGGACCGGGTTCCGGTCTATGACGCCAATGTCCTGGACTCGACCCTGCTGGTGACCTTCGCCCAGGTGGCGGCATCCCGAGCCGACGAGGCCGTCATCGTAAGCGGTGACATCGACCCGGTGGAGTTCAAGAAGAAAATGGACATCTTCTCGATGATGGTTCCGCAGCATTTCGTGGAGAACAGCCGGGGGCCGGATTATGTGTGGGAACCGTGGGTGATGCCTTCCGTCATCTGGAAGGACCGACCGATGGGAGACCGGGGCGTCGTCCGGGTCGCCTATGCATCTCCGCGTACGCCGCAGGAACAGATGAATACGGCCCAAGCCCTGGTGATGGGCATCCTCAGCCGGGAATTCCAGACTATCGCCGTCCGGAGGATCGAACGGAATCTCCGCGACGCCGGCATCCCGTACGGCCGGCTGGATTTCAGCTATTTGAACAGCACGGAGACCAGCGGTAACGAGGAATACGCCGTGGAAGTCCAGACGGACCGGGAGCATATGGAGGCGGCGATGAAGATCATCTCCGGAACCTTGGCGGGCCTGGACGGTTTCGGCGTTCCGGTCGAGGAGTTCACCGACGCGAAGAAAGTGATGATGGCCGGCATGGTGTCCCGGGGGAACGAAACCCTTTCGAACCGGAAATACGTGGAACGCTGCACGGCTCATTTCCTCTATGGCGCCAATCTCGCCCCATATGCCGAGGAAACGCGCCTGTTCGCGCGGAAGAACGTTCCGGACAGTACGGAAACCCGCCTGTTCAACCAGTTCTCGAACTCTCTCCTAAACCAGCTTTCCAGTCTGACGCTGGAATATCGCGCCCGCCTGGACTCGCTGGACGAGAACAACGCTTTGTTCCAGTACAACCTGGCATACCTGTACGGTTCCACGTTCAAGGAGTCGAAGGACTATTCCTGGCAGCGGGACACCTCCGGTCTGGAGGTGGCCTGCCCGCGTATCAAACTCAAAGAAACCAAGCCCGAGCCGGTGTCCGGCGGCGTCCTCTGGACCTTCTCCAACGGTATCCGGGTCGTCTACAAGCAGGTGCCCGGCCTGCGGAATTTCCACTATTCCCTGCTGCTGGGCGGCGGCCTGTCCGGCGTTTCCGGCCTTGTGGAAGGGGAGGGCGGTTATTTCGGTGACATGTTGTCCCTGTATGACGCCGGCGGGATGTCAGCGCCCGATTTCCGGGACCATCTGGCCGTGAACGGCATCGACATGGAGGCGCAGGTTGCCCTGACATACACGTCCATCCGTGGACAGGCGCCGTCATCCAAACTGCCCACGCTGCTGAAAGCGCTGCTGGCGGTCGCGAACGGGCGGACGGTGAACCGGGGCGAGTTCGACATATACCTGCGCAATGCGAAATGGGCCCGGGAACCGGTCGACAGCCGGCTGTATGCCATGATGTATCCCGGTTTCAACTACTCTTCCAAGAAATATGCGGCGGGCTTGAATCCGGGAACACAGGCCAAGGCCGCGCAGTTTTATGAATCCCTGTTCTCCCGGATGAACGACGGCATGCTGTTCATCGTGGGGGATGTGGACGAACCGACGGTGCGCCGGACGCTGCTGCGTTACCTGGGCGGCTTCCGTACGCAACGAAGCGCCGCCGCGCGCAAGACGCTCCGATACCAGCCTCGTCTGGGAACGGTCACGCATCACGAGACGGAAGGGAACAAGGGAGTCCATGTGCGCCTGGACGCGGAATACCCGCTGTCCGGAATCAATTATGCCATGTCCGGCATCGCCGCCGAGGTGCTCCGCCGCCACATCGTGGAGGCGTTGGACGGGAAGGGTATGTCCGTGGACGTGACCACCGGATTCCATACCTATCCCCAGGAGCGGCTGTGGATGCTCATTACCTGCGAAGGAGGAACGGACTTGGATGCCGTCCGGAAGGGGATCCGGAAAGCGGCGTCATCCCCGGTTTCCGCCAAGGACCTGAACGCCTGGAAGGCGATGGCCCTGGCCGATATGAACCGGGAGCTCGCGGAGCCGGAGACCATCGTGACGGCGCTCGTCGCCCGCTATGGCATCGGCAAGGACATGGTCACCCATTACAAGGAAAGCGTGAACGGTGTCAGCGCCACCCGCCTGACCGACATGCTGTCAACCCTCGCGGCCGGTTCGGCCGCGGAAATCGTCGTTGAATGATGGGACACAAGAGACCTTTCGGAACGATCGTTGAAATCGGAGACATCCTCGTGTCCGAGGACGTCATTCTAGAATACTTCGCCTGCGATTATCCCGTATGCAAAGGGAAATGCTGCATTATAGGCGACAGCGGAGCTCCGCTGAAAGAGGAGGAGCTGGACCCGATCGAGGCCAATTACGAGGCGTTCGCCCCTTTGATGCGCCCGGAGGGGAGGGAGGCCGTGAATGAGAAAGGCTTCTTCGAGATCGACCGGGACGGGGATCTCGTGACGCCGCTCGTGACCGGCAGTGAGGAGTGCGCCTTCTGTCATTTCGAGGAAGGCAATTGCTTCTGTTCCATCGAGCGGCAGTTTTTCGCCGGGAAGTCGACCTTCCGGAAGCCCATCTCCTGTCAATTGTATCCCATCCGCGTGGCGGAGCTCGGAGCCGGCCGCATCGGCCTGAACCTGCACCGCTGGGATATCTGCCGATGCGCGTTCGAGAAGGGCCGGCGCGAAGGAATCCGGGTCTATCAGTTTCTGAAGGATCCGCTCATCGCGGCTTTCGGTGAGGATTTTTACGAGGCGCTCTGCGCCGCCGCGACAAAGGTGATCGAGGATGCTTGACGTTTTGGACATCCGCCCGGGGGAGCAGGTCGCTCTGGTGGGGGACAACGCTTCCGGCAAGAGCCGGCTGGCGGCCGCTTTCGCCGGCCGCATGGGGGCGAAATACATCACCTTCCGTGATTCATACGGCAGTTACGGTGACCGCAATTTCTTCATGCAGCAGCGCTGGAACCTGTTCACTCTCGAAGGCGACCCGCCTTCCGCGGGAGAGGCGCTGCATCAGGAGGCGGCCGAAAGCAAAGATCCGGTTGCCGCGGAACAACGTCTGGCGGAACTGATTTCCTTGTTCTCGATGGAACTCCTGCTGGACAAGCCGCTCGTGACGCTGTCCTCCGGGGAGCTGCGCAAGTATCAATTGACACGCGCCCTGCTGGGCGGACCGGAGATCCTGGTCGTCGACAATCCTTACATCGGCCTGGACCCTCGTACGCGGGCGCTTCTGACGAATCTGCTTGCGGCTTTGTCGGCTTCGACGACGCTGGTGCTGGTCCTTTCCCGGGCGGCGGAGATTCCTCCGTTCATTACGCATGTCATTCCCGTGACGGACGGGGCGGCCGGTGAAAAGGTTTTGCGGGAGGACTATCTGGACAGCGTTCTGCCGCCCGCCGTCATCCGGTTGCGCAACGTGACGATCCGCTACGGCGAACGCGTCATTCTGGATTCCTTGAACCTCACGGTCCGGCAGGGGGAACACTGGGCGCTGACCGGGGCCAACGGCAGCGGCAAGAGCACGCTCCTGAGCCTGATCTGCGCCGACAACCCCCAGGCTTATGCCCATGACATCGAACTGTTCGGACGTCCGCGGGGGAGCGGGGAGACCATCTGGGACATCAAGCGTCAGATTGGTTTCGTGAGTCCGGAACTGCACCGGGCCTTCCGGATGGACGCGCCGGCGCTGGACATCGTGACGAGCGGCCATTTCGATACCGAAGGACTGTTCCGGCGGCCGTCCGCGGAACAGCGGGATATCGCCCTGCGCTGGATGGAGGAGTTTGGCATCGCGGATCTGGCGGAACGTCCATTCCTGCGCCTCTCAAGCGGCGAACAGCGACTCTGTCTCGTGGCGCGCGCCTTTGTCAAGGACCCTCCGCTATATATCCTGGACGAACCCTTGCAAGGCCTGGACGAAACGCAGCGTCGCCGGGTGAAGGCGCTCCTGGACAAATACTGCGGCGCACCCGGAAAGACATTGCTGATGGTGACGCACTACCCGGAGGAGTATCCGGGGTGCATCGATCATAGTCTGAGTTTGTAGTTTAACCCGTCAATACCTAACAATCATGCATGCATCAGAATGGCCCGCGGAATACCTGAACCGCAAAGAAGCTTACCTTGAAAGTGGTTACAAAGCTGTCGTCGTCAGTACCAGCGGATATAAGCTTTGTCTTGTCCAGGACAGCGCCATCAGCGATGTCCGGTGGTCCGGCGACGCCGTCGTCGTCTCTTTCAGAAACGGAACGCGCATGCGTTACTATGGGCCTTACGGCTCCCAGCGGGAGAGTATCTAGATTGCTGTTGAACGCGCGTCAGCAGCCCGCAAAGAGCAAATACCCAAGAAACTGTTCTCTCCGGCGTGCTGCGGCATTCCGGAGAGAACACGATTGACCGTTTCTGGTCTCTACGCCGTGCTGCGTTGCCGGTCAAGCATGATCTTGGCGCAGGTAAGGTTTTTGGTAGGGGACCCGCGCCATGAATCGAGCCGTTGAATGGAAGTTGTTGATGGACAGGAAGTTGAGAGAAATAGAATGGTTGGTTTGGCACGGGCGAAAATGTGTAATTGGCTGTATGTCAATAATTTCCATTCGACGGGGTGGAAGGGCGAGATTCCGCCGGCCGGAGGCCGTCGCTATCTCGGTGCCCTCCCGGGGGGTCCTTGCGAATCTATCACTCACAGCCGCCGGGCCTGAAGGCCCTCGTGTCTGTTTCCGCCGCCCGGCCCCGGACGTAAGCAAGCTTCCGCCGGGGCCGGTCAACGAAAACAGCCAGCTGCTATTCGCAGCCGGCTGTGAGTCATGTCTTCGCGGAGAGAGCGAGATTCGAACTCGCGATACCCTTTTGGGGTACACACGCTTTCCAGGCGTGCCTCTTCAGCCACTCGAGCATCTCTCCAATACGGGTCCGGTAAAAACCGGACTGCAAAGGTAGTAAAAAAATCAGAAAATCCCACAAGTCCGGGAAGAATTTGTGGGATTTTCTGAAAATGTGACGTTACAGCGTATCCTGCTTGAGCTTCTCGATGTAACGGTTGATGCGCTGGAGTTCACGCGGGATGGGAATCGACTGCGGGCAGTGGGAGAGGCATTCGCCGCAGTGGATGCAGTGTTCCGCCTGGCGGAGGGTCGGGATGGCCCGGTCGTAACTGACCAGATAGGCCCTCTTGAGCTTCTGATAATCTTCCTGTTCCTTTGTCTGCGGGTAGCGGCCTTCCGTGACGGATGTGTTGTAGTGTTTGAAGATGCCGGGGATGTCGATGCCCCACGGGCATGGCATGCAGTATTTGCAGTCGGTGCAGTTGACGGTGGGGTATTCCATCATCTGGGTGGCCATCCGTTCCAGGAAATCCAGTTCTTCTTCGGTGAGGGGCTTGAAGTGGGTGAAGGTCTTGACGTTGTCCAGGAGCGGATCCATGTTGGTCATGCCGCTCAGAGTGCACAGGACGCGAGGGTGGGTGCCGCAGAAGCGGAAAGCCCAGGACGCGACAGACTTGTCGGGCTCGCGCTCCTTCATCTGCTTGGCGATGGCATCCGGGACGTTGGCCAGACGACCGCCCAGCAGGGGTTCCATGATGACGATCGGGATGCCGCGCTTGTCCAGTTCTTCATAGAGATAGGAAGCATTGGCATTTCGCCGGCCGTCGGCATGGTTCCAGTCCACGAAGTTCATTTCGATCTGGACGAAGTCCCAGTGGTATCTCCCGCTGTCGTGCAGGGAGATGAGTTCGTCGAATTCTCCGGGTGCGCCATGGAAGGAGAATCCCAGATTGCGGATGCGTCCTGCTTCCTTCTCCTTGACGAGGAATTCCATCATCCCGTTCTGCACGTAGCGCTGTTCGAAAGCCGCGACGCCGCCACTGCCGATGGCGTGCAGGAGATAATAGTCGAAATAGTCCGTCTTCAACTGCTCGAAGGAATCCTTGTACATCTGGATGGAGGCCTCCGGCGTGGCGTTGTTGAAGTTGGACAGCTTCGTGGCGATGTAATAGGAGTTGCGCGGATGACGGCTCAGGGCGATGCCCGCCGCCTTTTCCGACTGGCCCATCAGGTAGGCAGGGGAGGTGTCGAAGTAATTGATGCCGTGTTCGAGGGCATAATCCACCATTTCATTGACGGCGTCCTGGTCGATGACGCGACCTCCGTCCTTATCGACCATGGGCCAGCGCATGCAGCCGAAACCCAGGAGGGAAACCTTGTCTCCGTTAGCCGGATTCTCGCGATAGACCATTTCCTCAGGTCCTTCTTCGGGAGAGGAGGATGCGGTCTTTTTGGGCGCGCATCCGACGGCCGCCGCGCCCAGGGTCAGCGCCCCGGCGCCCGATATCTTGATAAAGTCTCTACGTTTCATAATCAGTTCTCGTTAAGATGACTGTGACGGCCGTTCACGGTGATCGCACTGATCGGGCGCGCCGGGCAGAGGTTTTCGCAGGCACCGCAGCCGATGCAGCGTTCTTCGTTCACGACGGGGCGACGATAACCGGTCTCCTCGTCCTTGACGAGCATGATAGCACCGGCAGGGCAATGACGGGCGCAGTTCCCGCATTCCACGCCTTGCTCCACGACGCAGAGGTACGGGTTCACGCGGGCCGTGCCCACATGGTACTGCGTCTTTTCTTCCTTGGTGATTTTCAGGATGGCTCCGGTCGGGCAGACTTCCGAGCAGCGGGTGCACTCCGGACGGCAGTAGCCGCGCTCATAGGACATCTCGGGCTGCATGAAATGCTTGAGGTCCGTCGACGGACGAAGTATGTTGTTCGGGCACTCGGCGACGCACAGCTGGCACGCCGTGCAGCGGCGATAAAAGTCTTTGACACTCTTGGATCCGGGAGGCGTGAGAGGAATGTCGCGTTCGGGCACTTCCTTGTCCAGGATGGCGGCAAAACCGCCGTCCACCTTCTTCTCCTGTGCCCGCAGCGTCGCACCGCCCACGGCCAGCGCCGCTCCGGCGATGAACGCCCGGCGGCCGGCGTCGGTCTGTGATGTAGCATCCTTGTCATTGCGGGGTGCCGCCGGAGCAGTCTTCTTTCCCCAGGCGAACCGGTACTTCAGCCCGCCGAACTTGCAGGTGTCGATGCAGTTGAAGCAGTCCACACAGCGGGAGTAGTCAATCTTGCGGTTCTCCACATCGATGCAGGCGGCCTTGCAGTTGTGTTCGCACTGCTTGCAGCCCTTGCACACATTCGCGTCGATCATCGGACGGAACATCGCGAAACGCGAGAAGAAACTCAGCGTCGTACCGACAGGACAGACGGTGTTGCACCAGGTGCGTCCGTTCCTCCAGGCCAGGACGGCGACCACCACGAAGGTGATAGCGGCCACGATGAAGGTGGGGAGACTCCGAAGCCAGACCTCCTTGGAATAGAAGGCATAGCTGTTTGCACGCTCCGCTAATGTCGCGAAGATGTTATTCACCCAGATATAAACCGGCTGGAACAGGTTCTGCACGATGCGTCCCCAGGCGCTATACGGCGCCAGCAATGCAACGAGCGCCTGCACACCTGCGATGATGGCGATGACGAAGATGACCCACACGCCGTACCGGAGCCACTTGACCTCAGGGCTGTAGCTATACGGTTTGCGGTTCTTGTTCTTCCGTTTGCGCGCCACGTTGAGATGCGCCACGCCATCCTGGAAAACGCCCAGCGGGCAGATGACGGAACAATAGACCCGTCCGAAAACGAGGGTCAGGAGGATGAGGCCGACGATGACGGCCACATTGAGAGCCAGCACGGCCGGCAGGAATTGAACCTTCGCCATCCAGCCGAGCCATCCGTGCAGTGCCCCCGTAAAGTCCAGGAACAACAGGGTGATGCCCAGCCAGAAGAGGACCGCCAGTGCGATGCGTATTTTCCTAAGCATTTGACCTTATATTGGTTATAAAAACAAAGATAAACAAAAAAACGAAATGTCTAACAAGTTGTCTGTTAAGAAGATATGCCTCGGTCTTTGTCCTGTCTGGAACATAGACGCGGTTATAACCGCCTGATATTCATCAGATTACAAAGCTTAATCAAGCACAATCAGGGCACGGGAAGGATGTGAGAAAGTGAGTT
>JAEEGF011341063.1_pt1 | contig 11262 bp, 9 predicted proteins | sample 9134171 | NCBI WGS metagenome assembly JAEEGF01 (sample SAMN16246542, study PRJNA631951) | gut metagenome | biome: gut microbiome; feature: rumen; material: AP-attached | host: Bos | place: Iran: Karaj | collected 2018-10
TTTAGGTTCTTGCATGCCGTTGGCAGATTCTTCAAGAAGTTCTTCGGATTCTTTACCAGGAGGATTGGATGAAATTCACCCGGTACATGATGTGGAATTTTTTGAAGATGTTCCTGATTGTGCTCCTGGGCGCAATCCTGATGTTTGCGGTGATTGACTTTGTGGGTAACATCAAGACCTGGCTTGCCCGTGATACCAAGGATGCTGTTGATTACTACGTAAGTTACCTGCCCTACATGCTTTACCTGATTTCTCCGGTGGCCTTGTTTATTGCGGTGCTTGCCTCCATTGGTAACATGACTCGCCACCTTGAAATGAGTGCCATGCAGAGTTCCGGCCAGGCTCCGTTCAAGACGCTGGTCCCGATTTTTGTGTTTGGTGTCCTGGTGTCGATTGGTTCCTACGAAATGAGCGAACTTTGGCTTCCGGACGCGAACCACAAGCGTCTCGAAACCATGGAAACCAACGCCCAGCGAAAGAAAAATCCCCGCATCAAGGAAAAGCGCGACTTTACCTTTATCGACAGCGAACGGGCCAGCTGGTTCTTTAGGCATTATTCAGGCAAGGGTCGCTTCGGTCGCGATGTGGTGTTGCTCCTCCGCGAAGATGGACGCCTGGTAGAACGCTACGATGCTAAAATAGCCCGCTGGGTGGAAGATGCTCCCAAGGATTCCCTGGATTCCATTGCGAGATTGAAAAGCATCGACCCGCCGCCGGGATGTTGGCAATTTGAACGTGGCAACCGCCGCGAGTTCCATAAGGATGGCACGGTCAAGGTGTATCCGATTCAGCGAGAAAAGTTGTGCGGAAAGGTCACGACTTATCCGGGTGACTTGATTAACGAACGCCAGACTGCCGACGAAATGGATTCCAAGATGGTCATGGCGCGAATCAATGTGCTTAGGCGTTCCGGCGAAGACACGCGTGCCATGGAAACGGCGCTTCAGTTTAAGCGTTCTGCCCATTGGATGAATTTGATTGTACTACTCATCGGTGCAGCCCTTTGTCACCGCTATAGTCGTTCTGGGGGCCTTTCTCAGAAGTTCGGGGTTGGCCTCTTGATTGTTTTTAGCTATTATATCCTAGAAAGAATTGGTTTGAAGATGGGAGAAAATGGTGCGCTTTCGCCTTTTTGGGCGGCATGGATCAGTCATTTCGTATATGGCGGCGTCTCGGTGGTAATGCTGTACCGTTCCTTCCGTTTATAACGGGATAGATATGTCTGTTGCAGAAATTTTGTTCGTGGTCGCGGGGCTTTTGCTTGGCCTTGCATTCCAGGGGGGAATGTTCCTGTTCCTGATTCCCTTTGCCGTTGTCGCGTTTGTGCTTGCCTGCATGAACCGCCCGCGTCTTGCCGGTCCGAATGCCCAGCAGCCTGCAACGGCTCCCATTCCGACGATTTTCAAGAATCGTTCGACAACGAACACTCCGGTAATTACACCGACTTTGCAGAACGAATTCTCCAATGCCCCCAAGGGTATGGCCAATGAACCCGAGGCCGCTCTCAAGGTGAGCCAGGTCTGGGCCCGTGCCAACGCCGATATTAACCGCTCCATGACCGACATGTTGCTTGCGCTTAAGATTGTCGTTCCGCATGTCAATTCGGTCATCGTGTTTACGCAGATGGAAAACCAGAGGGAATGGGGTATCCGCAATTTTGCGAACGACAAGGAAATTTCTGTAAATCTCCGCACCCGCATTACTGAAACTTCGGGCCTTTTGGGCCAGCTGTTCCGTTCCAACGTGAACCGCCTTCTGGAAGGCGATCTTCCGGGTGCCAAGAGTGTGATGTACTATATCGACAATCCGTCTATCAAGTCGGTGGTGGCCGTGCCTCTGATTGACCATGCCTCTGGTCTCCGCGTAGGTGCCTTGGTCATGGATTCGGTGTACCCCAACGCCTTTAACGATACGACTGCCAGCGCCCTCAAGTTTATTGCTAGCGCGATTTCGATGCTGGACTACAAGGGCTTCTATTCGGCTCAGAAGCACATTGCCCTGCAACAGTACGGTGGACTTTACAGTTACCTGCGCAAGTTCTTCCAGACCATGACGGTGAAGGACATTTACAAGCAGATTATCAATTATGTGAAAGCCAACATGGCTTACGACCGCTTGACGATTCTCGCCTTGGATCAGGGCGACGACATGAATGGTCATGTGGTGTTCTGCGACGGTGTGGATTCCGAACAGTTCGCAAACAAGACCTTTACGCTTTCGGACAAGGGCGTCTTTGTACTGGCCCTCTTGCGTAACCGTCCCATGGAACGTTCCTTCTTGCCGGGCTTCAAGGACTACCTGCCTCGGTTGAATGATTCCGAACGCAAGAACTTGAACTTGCGCCAGATTTTGGTGATGCCTATTGCTGCCGAGCATGATTCCGAGACCGCAGAAATTGCCATTTGCCTTGAAAGCAGCAGTTCCATGCCTTACAACGATCACGAAAAGGAATTGCTCAAGGCCTTTGCCGGTGTTGCCGGGTTCGCCTACAATCGCGCCCGCAAGTTCGAACAGGGCTGCGACCAGGCCATGCGCGACGGTCATACGGGTCTCATCAACAAGAAGACTATGTTCGAAAAGCTCCGGGCCGAAAAGGTTCGTGCCGACCGTAGCAAGTATAGCATCGGCCTCTTGATGATGGATATTGACCACTTTAAGCATGTGAATGATACCTACGGACACCCCATCGGAGATGTGGTCATCAAGGGTATTGCCGATACCATCAGCAAGGAAATCCGCGGCGAAATCGACGTGGTGGCCCGCTTTGGTGGCGAAGAATTCGTGGTGGCCTTGATCGATACCAATGCCGAAGGCATGGTGGAAACCGCAGAACGAATCCGCAAGTCTGTAGAAAAGCTGGTGTTCGATGTCCACCAGGCTGAACCTTTGCGTGTCACGGTCAGTATCGGAGCCTTCTTGCTTACGCAGGGCTTTAATGGAGACTTGCAGAAGGCTATCAATAACGCAGACCAGGCGCTGTACCGTGCTAAGGAAGGTGGCCGTAACCAGGTCGTGCAGTTTGAAACCATCGAGAAAGAACCGGCAGCGGTTTAACTAGAAAAAAGAAATGAGCTATGTTCACAGTCGTCGATTGGATAGTCCTTGTAGCGTATCTATTGCTTTCTGTGGCAATAGGTCTCTTTGTTTCTCGCGGAAATAAGAATCTTAAAGAATACATGCTTGGGGGAGGCTCTATCCCCTGGGTGGCCGTGGGCATTAGCCTTATTGCAACTTCTGTTAGCGCCACGACGTTCCTCGGTGCTCCTGCCGATGTGTACGGCGACAACATGACTTTCCTCATGTTCCAGATAGGGGCTCTCATCAGTATCGTGGTGGTGGGCTTCGTGTTTATTCCCCGGTTCCGTACTTCGGGCATCAACAGTGCCTACGAACTTTTCGAAGTCCGTTTCTCGCGCCCGGTGCGTCGGATTGCGGCTATTTTCTATTGCTTGCATTTGTTGCTCCGTACAGGCATTCTCCTGTTCGCTCCGTCCCTGGTGCTGGCGCAGATTTTGCATATCGACTTGAAACTGGCGATTATCGTGTCCGCGGCGGTGGCCATATTCTATACATGGTTTGGCGGTATCAAGGCGGTAATTTGGACCGACGTGATGCAGTTCGTTGTGTTCTTTGGCGGCGGTGCGTTGGTGCTGATTCTCATTTCGAATGCGGTCGGCGGTTTCGGCGAAATGGCCGCCCTTGCTAGTGAAGCGGGCAAGACCAAGTGGTGGGACGCCTCGATGGATATCTCGAATGCGCGTACGCTCGTGTCGGCAGGCTTTGCCTATGCGATTCTTGAAATTGCCATTCGCGGTTGTGACCAGCAGTTTGTGCAGCGTTATTTGAGCTGTAAAGATGTAAAGGCGGCCAACCGCTCCAGCGTGCTTTCCATGGTGCTTGGCTGTGCGGTCTCGATTCTTTTCTACTGGGTCGGTGCGGCACTCTATGTTTATTATCAGAAGGCGCATGCGGCGGTACTCCCCGAGGGCTTGGGTCAAAACGACGTATTCCCTTATTTTATTGTAAACGGTTTGCCGGTGGGTGTGACCGGTTTGATTGTGGCTGCGATTTGTGCGGCAGCCATGAGTAGCCTTTCTGGGGCCATTAATTCTTTAGGTAACACTTCGGAACGAGATTTCTTGGGGTGGGATGAAAACTCTGGAATTGGTGGTCTCAAGCGTGCCAAGATCTGGACTGTGGTTTGGGGCGTCCTGGGAATTTTCTTTGCCTTGTTTGCGGCAACCCAGCAGGGGAGCCTCCTTAAGAATGCGCTGTTCTTTACTGGACTTTTCACGGGTCCGCTTCTGGGTATGTTTCTGTTGGCCTTCTTTGCCGATAAGGTATTTGGAACGGGTGTAAAAAAGTTGCGTGGCTGGGTGGTTATTGTGGCTGTGGTTTGCGGTATGGCTAGCCTTATTCTGGTGCAGGGGATTCCCGCCTTTGGCGTGCCCGCTGTATTGGGAGGAATTTTCAGCTGGCCCTGGATGCCCTTTATCAGCATGACGACGACAATTGCTGTTGCCCTGCTTGTCAATGCAATCGTGAATTTGTTTGCTGTAAAGAAATAATTTTATACAAGGGGTTGTATATGAACAAGGTTACACTGGGGTTGGTCCTGCTGGTTGCACTGCTGGGCTTCTTGCTGCTCACGACAGATAATGGCTGCATGGCTTCCAAGCGTCCGCTGGAAGTTTCGTCTGTTGTAGGTAGCTCCAATACGGCTACTGTCGAAGTGTCTGCTTCGGAATTCCATAAGTACGAGGCCAACGAATTCTTGACGGAGGCCAGGCTGGAACTCCACGGAAAAGACAAGGAACTTTTGTTCAAACAGTTGACGAGCCGCCGGTTCTCTATTTTTGAACAAATGAGAGTTCTGGAAATTTCGGAAGCCGATATTGAACAGAATAGTATCGAAATGCGCAAGGAATGGTCCTACGACAAGGGAACCCGCAGCCTTACGGGCTATGTGGTAAGCCAGTCCTTTGCCATCAAGAGTTCTTCCAGGTCTGTAGCCGCCGCTGTAGTTGCCGCCCTTTCGGCAGAGATGGATGTAGAAATCGACTATACGTCTGCAACGCTCAAGAACCAGGATTCCTTAAAGAATGAAGCGATTCATGCCGTAGGCAAGAAGGCGCTTGAAAAGGCTGAAAACTATGCGGCAAGTGTCGGCGGTAAGTTGGGTAAGGTGATTGCCGTCCGCGACGATGACAGCGGATCTGATTCCTATGTCCGCCGCCACGAAGTTTTTGCCATGGCTAAGGGGGGTGATGATGCCGTTCTGTCTTCGGTTGCCGACTCCGTTGAAATTTCAGCGTCTATTCATTTGGTTGTAGAACTGCTCCAATAGGGTGCTAGTCATACTAGTTTTATTTGTCAAGACGTTGTTTACAAAAAACTTTTATTTTTCTGTTGATAAGTACTCTTGATGGTTACAATTAGCTAACTGCTTATAAATAAAGGCGTTAGCTTTTTTTATGTTTATTTTGTTCGAAACGGGGAATGGCCCCTCTGTTTTGAATTGTTGATAAGTTTAGTTTTGTATATTAAAATTTACTTAAAAAGCGTTATTTTTTTGAAAAATGTCTTCCAATGACACTTACATTTATTATATTGTTTTCCATATCTTGTGCTTCGCCCCAAAACCTGGACACAAGATATAGTAAATACCGGAATTGAAAGAAAAAAGTATGCTCGACACGAATTTTGCTCATTGTGAGCCTGTTCGCCGGGTAGCAAGGATTGGTAGATGATTGTTTCTGTAAGGAAGCGCGACGGCCGTGAGATGCCGTTCAACATTGAAAAGATTGCCGACGCCATTGTCAAGGCATTCCGCGCATCGGGCGAACTCGACGAACAGATTAAGGCCGCCCAAAGTCAGTTGAATTTGTTGGGAAGCGATGACGTGCTCACGAGCACGGCCCTCAAGGTGTCTGCCGATGTGGTGGGCCGACTTGAATCCGAGGGCAAGAACGTTCCCGAAATCGAAGAAATCCAGGATGCTGTCGAAAAGGCTCTTACCGAAGGTGGCTATGCCGATACCGCCAAGAGCTACATCCTGTACCGTGCCGAACGTACCCGCGTGCGCGAAGTCAATACTCGCCTCATGCATACGCTCCGCGACATTACTTTCAGTTCTGCCAAGGAATCTGACCTCAAGCGCGAAAATGCGAATATCGACGGCGATACCGCCATGGGTACCATGCTTAAGTATGGTTCCGAATCCGCCAAGCATTTCTACACCATGATGATGCTCAAGCCTGAGCACAGCCGCGCCCACATGGAAGGCGATATCCACATCCACGATTTGGATTTCTATTCCCTTACCATGACCTGCTGCCAGATTGACTTGAAGAAGCTTTTCAAGAATGGCTTTAACACCGGTCACGGTCATCTGCGTGAACCCAAGGATATCCGTAGCTACGCCGCCTTGGCCGCTATTGCTATTCAGTCTAACCAGAACGACCAGCATGGTGGTCAGTCCATTCCGAACTTTGACTACGCCATGGCCGATGGCGTGCGCATCACTTACCGCAAGGCCTACCTCTCCAATATGGTCAAGGCCCTCATTCTTCTCACCGATAAGACCGAAGAAGAAATCCAGCCGGTGGTGAAGAAGCTCCATACCGAAATGGCTGAAATGGGCATGGTTGCAACGCTTGTGCCGAATGAAAAGTTCCAGGAAGCTGAAGCTCGCGAACTGTCCAAGACTTATGGTGAAGAAATCACCAAGAATGCACAGAAGTTTGCCGAAAAGATGGCCTACGAAGAAACCGACAAGGCGACCTTCCAGGCTATGGAAGCCTTTGTTCATAACCTGAACTCCATGCACAGCCGCGCCGGTGCCCAGACTCCGTTCTCTAGCATCAACTATGGTATGTGCACCGAGCCTGAAGCTCGCATGGCTATGCGTAACTTGCTTCTCACCACCGAAGAAGGTTTGGGTGGTGGCGAAACGGCTATCTTCCCGATTCAGATTTTCCGCGTCAAGGAAGGTATCAGTCTGAATTCGGGCGACCCGAACTATGACTTGTTCAAGCTGGCTTGCCGCGTGAGTGCCAAGCGCTTGTTCCCGAACTTCAGCTTCCAGGATGCCCCGTACAACTTGCAGTACTACAAGCCGGGTCACCCTGAAACCGAAATTGCTTACATGGGTTGCCGTACCCGCGTGATCGGTAACCATTACGATCCGAGCCGCGAAATCAGCTTCGGTCGTGGCAACCTGAGCTTTACATCGATCAACCTTCCGCGTATCGCTATCAAGATGAAGTCTGTGGACTTGTTCTTCAAGGAACTGGATCGCATGATGCAGTTGGTGAGCGACCAGCTCATGGAACGCTTTGCCGTCCAGAGCAAGCGCAAGGTCAAGAACTTCCCGTTCCTTATGGGACAGGGCGTTTGGATTGATTCCGAAAAGCTCGGCTGGGAAGACACCGTGGACGAAGTCATCAAGCACGGTACGCTTTCCATTGGCTTTATCGGTCTTGCCGAAACCCTGGTGATGCTCACGGGCAAGCACCATGGCGAATCCGAAGAATCCCAGAAGCTGGGCCTCCAGATTATCGGTCACATGCGCGAATTCTGCGACAAGGAATCCGAACGTCTCGGCCTCAACTTCAGCTTGTTGGCCACTCCGGCCGAAGGCCTTTCTGGCCGATTTGTCCGCATGGACAAGAAAAAGTTCGGTATTATTCCGGGCGTTACCGACCGCGATTACTACACCAACTCTTTCCATGTGCCGGTGTACTACAAGATTTCTGCTTTCAAGAAAATTTCCTTGGAAGCCCCGTATCACGCGCTTACCAATGCAGGTCACATCAGCTACATCGAATTGGATGGCGACCCGACGCAGAACCTGGATGCATTTGAAAAGATTGTGCATCACATGGCAAAGTCCGGTATCGGTTATGGTTCCATCAACCACCCAGTGGACCGCGACCCTGTCTGCGGATTCGTAGGTGTGATTGGCGATGTTTGCCCCCGTTGCGGACGTAGCGAAGGCCATGCCATCTCGGAAGAAAAACTGAAAGAACTGCGTAGACTTTATCCGGCTATGCCCGCCTTCAAGGGCATCCGCTAAAAATTTCTAGTAAGGAGAAGTAAAATGTCTGAAAAAGAACTGAATAAGTACGGTGAAGGTGTTGGCTTCGAACGTATCCGCCGCATCACGGGTTACCTCGTGGGTACAGTTGATCGTTTCAACAATGCCAAGCGTGCCGAAGTGAACGATCGCGTCAAGCACGGCGTATAATTATATGGATGAATATCCTCGCTTGCGAATTGCCGGAATCGAGCCCGAATCTTTCGTGGACGGTCCCGGAATTCGCATGACTATTTTTACTCAGGGCTGTAACCATCATTGTCCTGGTTGCCAGAACCCTCAGACCCACGATTTTAACGGGGGTCATTTTATTGATATTGAGGAAATCCTTGATATGATCGAGGAAAACCCGCTGCTGGATGGTATTACGTTTAGCGGTGGTGACCCCATGGACCAGGCTGCGGCTTTGATCCCTTTGGCTCGTGAAATCAAGGAACGTGGTATGAACCTGGTCATCTTTACCGGCTATACCTACGAACGTCTGATGGATCTTGCCCATGTACGTCCTGAAATGTTCGAACTGTTGACATTTGCCGACATCTTGATTGATGGCCCCTTCATTTTGGCCAAAAGATCCCTGGAAATCAAGTTCCGTGGATCGACAAACCAACGTATTATCGATGTGCAACAGAGCCTCGTAGAAGGCCACGTGGTACTTCACCAAATCCAGCTGGACGAGATGAAAGCCCGTCCAGAACTGGTGACGGCGTAATGCAAAGAAGGCGGCCGCAAGAACGGTCGCCATTCCTGCATTCTGTACTCCCACTTCGATGGAAAACGTGCGTATTTTTTGGCTGTGTTGAACTTGAAAAGTCGGCCCACGCCATAATACGGGTTTTGCGTTATATTATACAGACTGTATAATTTATGGAGTGGAATGTGTATTATTTTTGCTAAAATTGCTTATTTTTTTGTTAAAATCTGTGTTTTTGTATAATAAATTTATTGACTGGGACTTGAGAAAAAGATATATTCCTTAGTATGAAATCGGTACTTGAATACAAAGATTATCACCTCTTTATGCAGGATTACTACGATGAACGCAAGCGTCTTGGTGCGTTCTCGTGGCGCGAATTCTGCAAGAGCGCCGGCTTTACTTCGCCGAACTTCTTGAAGCTGGTGTGCATGGGCCAGAGCAAGCTCAGCAAAGTCAAGGTGGGCGATGTCGCGAAGGCGATGGGCCTTGTGGGCGACGACGCGGATTACTTCCGCGAAATGGTTACGTTCTGCAATGCCGAAAAAGATGAGGTCAAGAAGGCGGCTCTCCTCGAAATGCAGAGGATTGCGCTGGAACACAAGGTGCGCGTGGTCGATGGCGATGCTTTCCAGTATTATGAATCCTGGAAGTATCCGGTTTTGAGGGAACTGATTCCGATGATGCCGGGGGCCACTCCCCGCGACTTGGCCGATGCATGCAAGGAACATGTGTCTGCCGAAGAAGTGCGCGACGTACTGAAATTCTTGCTGAAGGCCGGGTTCCTGAAAAAGGACGGCGAAAAGGTCTATTCGCAGACGGAACAGACGGTCATAGGTTCCAAGGAAGCGCTCCCTATTGCGATTCGGACCATGCATAAGGAAATGGCGAATATGGCCGCCCGCGCCGTGGACCGCTATTCTGCAAGTGAACGCTACTTTACGGGTGTCACGCTCAGCGTGAATCAAGAGGCGAGCGAACGGATTGCAAAAGAACTCGATGCCTGCTGCAGAAAAGTGCTTGCGATTGCGAACGAATACAGCGACCAGGATCAAGTTTGTAGAATCAATTTCCAGTTTTTCCCGGTAACGGACAAAATTAAAGAGGTGCGCCATGCTTAAGAAGTTTGTTTTTTCCGTAACGGCATTTTCGATTGCTTTTATGGCGGCCTGCTCCGACGATTCCGCGAGCGGTTCTTTGGCGGGCGGAACAATCGACCCGAATTCCATTGCCGAGGCAAGCAGTTCGTCTGTCGTTTCAATCATTGTTTCCAGTTCGTCCGCAGACGAAGGGAATCTTCCGGATATCCCGCTGGAAGAATCCAGTTCGTCGAGTATTGGACGTTCTGACAATCAGCCTTTTGTTCCGGTTCGCAGTTCATCCAGTTTAAATTTTGAGCCGAATAGCAGCGACACTCAGGGCGGCGAAGGCTTGGAACCGCAACCGGAGCCGGAATCATCTGCAAGCGATTCTGATGTACCTTTGCCTGAATACCATAATCTTCGTGTCCATACAGAGGATTTCAGTTTGCAGTGCAAGGATTATTCATTCTATAATAAAAACGATATTCCCGTTGTCGACCCCGAAATCGAACCTCCTTCGGCTCGCTTCTACATGGATGGAAATTCAGAAGTGATTCAGTTTGAAAATGTCCAATTCGATGTTCCTTGCGACGAAGAACAACGGACTTCATTCTTGAATGATGTCAACGAATCTGGCGCAATAGTAGGCCTTGATGGGAATACGTTGTATGCTGCTTTTAGTCGGAGCAAGGGCTTGGATTATGGCTGTTTCTGTGTGGCAGATGCCGGATTCAAAATGGATCAGTTCTACCCTGGCATAGATTCTGCAGTCTTCGATAATCAAAGGGCAATTCCGCTAGGAAATTAATTAAAGGAGGAAATCATGAAAAAGAATTCTATTTTTGCAACAGTCGTCTCTGTTGCGGCTGCGATGACACTTTCGTTTGGCTTACTTGCCTGCGGCGACGATTCGTCGTCGACAGCGCCTGTAACCGGCGGCGATGAAAGCTCGTCGTCGGGCGCATTTTCTTCGGGTGCCGAGGACCCGACATCGAGCGCGGGCGTGGAATCGTCCGGTTCGCAGCCTGCATCCTCGGGCTCCGATAATTCGTCTTCGTCCATTGCGGGTAACCCGGTGCAGAAGGTGAAGGTTTTTGGCAAGTGCATGGAATCCAAGGGGCGTTCCGATATTCCGGGAGGGGACGGCCTCGCGCTCCCGCCGCACGCCCTCATGGGGCAGGAAGATGGTTCCGACAAGGTGATTGTTGCCGTGGACCATGTGATGATGCCGGTTTACCAGATTAGCGGGTTTGTCGGGATGATCGTGAATCCGGCGCTTCTCGACAGCATCGAGGTCATGGCGGTGGGCGATACCCTCTACGTGAAGCAGATTGTGGACGAGGCCAAGGCGGAGGATGACTCCAAGTGCGTGGCTGAATTCCATTTCG
>JAEEGF011363556.1_pt1 | contig 11261 bp, 6 predicted proteins | sample 9134171 | NCBI WGS metagenome assembly JAEEGF01 (sample SAMN16246542, study PRJNA631951) | gut metagenome | biome: gut microbiome; feature: rumen; material: AP-attached | host: Bos | place: Iran: Karaj | collected 2018-10
TCCCAGATTTTCCATGCCGCGTTCAAGAGCGTTGAAAAAGTCCTTTTCGTCACCGTGCTGACCTTCGTTTCCCTGGGCACCAACGTAATCCTCAACGGATGCTTCTTGTACGGATGGCTCGGTTTTCCGAAGATGGGAATTGTCGGAGTCGGAATCGCAACGTCCATCGCAAGATTCATCGAAATGCAGATCTGCATAATCTACGGAATCCTGCAGAAAAAATTCGGAATCGGCCTTCACCTTGTTTTCAGAAAAAATCCGCTCCTTACGAAAGACTTCTTCAAATATTCCCTGCCGGCTGTCGGAAACGAGCTTGTTTGGGGACTCGCATTTTCCATGTACTCGGTGATTCTTGGTCGGCTCGGCGAAGACATAGTTGCCGCAGATTCTGTAGTGAACGTCGTGCGCAGACTGGGAACCGTGCTCGTATTCGGAACTGCCTACGGAGGAGCCATTGTCCTCGGAAAATACATGGGAGCCGGAAATCTGGATGTGGCCGAAAGAAATTCATCCCGGCTTGCGAAAGTAACTTTGGCGACAGGTATCTTCGGTGCGATTTTGGTCCTCTGTCTGAATCCAGTCCTGCCGATGATTGCGGACCTGAACGAAACGGCATCCCGCTACCGGACTCTCCTTCTCCTGATCAACTCGTATTCAATTATCGGATGCGCGGTAAACACAGGTCTCATCTGCGGAATCTTCCGTGCTGGAGGAGACTCAAAGTTCGGATTCATCACTGACGCAATCAGCATGTGGCTCGTGTCTCTTCCCCTGGGATTGCTCGCCGCTTTCGTTTTCAAACTCTCCCCGGTCTGGGTCTATTTCGTACTCTACCTTGATGAGTTTGAGAAAATGCCAATTGTGATTGTGCACTACTTCCGAAAGACATGGCTCAAGAACATCACCAGGGACAAAAATCAGCTTGAAGAAAAAATGTCCTGACACTGATTTTTCATCCTCCAAAATCCTACTTGACCCTAACAAAAAAATGCTATATCCTTTTTTACATGAAAGCAAACATTTTTTTGAAATCAATTTTTATGCTGATTTTTACGCTGCTTGTTTTTTCATGCGCTCCAAAAAATCAGGAAGGAAAAACAGACGCGGCTTCTCAGAACACGCAGCAGACCAGCGAAGAGGAAAAGAAAAATCCCAACCGTGAAAAAATTGACGAATATTTCAAGGGACTGACAAAAATCGTCATCCGCGCAGAGAACAACAACAATCCGGATTCAGTGGAAAAACTGACGACCGATTTCAATGCATTCACGGATTCATATCCCAACATTTCCGACCTGCCTGAATGGACTGACGAAGACACAGACAAACAGCTTGAGCTTATCGACCGCTTCGTTGACTCAACAATGCCTCCAACAATCTATGATGAGAATGAGGATGATTTGGACGTTGACTCAGATGATTTCGATCCCTTTGCCGAAAACAATGATGATCTCGGTCTGGACGACGAGCTGAATTATGGAAACACCACTCTTTTGGACAAAGATGATTTCTAATCACCAGTAAAAATCACAAAACCAACTAAGGCTGCCTAATTTGATTTAGACAGCTTTTTTTATGCCCTTTGCACGGAAAAAAATCGACTTACGACCGTTAGTTAGTTTTACAATTCTACTACCGAACGGTAGTTTTCTGTTACGCCTAAAAACGGCCTATAAAATCTCCAAAAAGTCCATATACCGATCCCTTAAACCATGACACAGGCTTTAAAAGGTGCGAAAATGAATTCTGAAAAAAATTTCATTTTTTTTCGCCAAAAGTCAAAATAATACTTGCTAAATATTTCCTTTAGCTTTATTATATAAATATCCTTATTGAACTACCGACTGTTCGTTCATCACCTCCTATAACAATCGCGGACAGTTGGTGGTTTTTTTTCACGAGGAACTTTCCGAGCAAATTCTTCCGGGTCTCTGCCTGAAAAAAATCACTTTCCCTACGAAGTATGTGAATTTATCTTAAAAAAACATACAATCAATCGCTTCCTTTTTTTATTCGAATTTCCTATACTTTGCAAATACTGCAAGGCAATCTATTCAGACTTGAACAGACCGTCCAGACCAAACGGATGTTGCTTTGCAGCTTTTTTTTTGCCCTTTCCATGCACTTGACACTTTTTTTCTACTTCGCAATACTGAATCCATGAACAAAGAAACTATAATCCACGAAAAGGCGGACAGAATCCGCGACGTCATCCGCTACATCCGGCGTTTCAAAAATGCCCTGGTAATAATTTATATTGATGACAAGCTGATTGACTCCCCCATCTTTCTGAGCCACATCAAGGACATCTGCTATATCCATGAGTCAGGGCTGAAAGTTATTCTTGTCCCAGGAGCAAGCAAAAGAATCAGCGAGATTTTGACAAGCTCCAACATTCCGTGGTCCTTTTACAACAACTGCCGCATAACCGGCCCCGAAGCAATGCCCCTAATAAAAATGGCCGCCTTTGATGTGTCCAACCAGATTATGACCGCTTTTGCAGGAGAAAAAAAGACAGCCGTTATCGGTAACTGGGTTCGGGCAAGGGGAAAGGGTGTCATCAACGGATTTGATTACAGCACGGCAGGAGAGATTGACAAGCTGCAAATTGATTCCATACAGACAGTCCTGGATAATGGTTTCATCCCGATTTTTCCATGCATAGGATGGAGCGTCGCGGGAAAACCATACAACATTTCTTCCATACAGCTGGCCGAACAGATTGCCATTCGATTAAAGGCGGACAAACTTTTTTATCTGGTTCCCGGAGCCGACATAAATAACAGCAATTTCTCTGTACCCAAAAGCATAGGACTTTCACCAGAGGGTACAGTTCCGGCTATGAACCTTGAGGAGCTGGATTCTTTTATCGAAGCGAATTTAACTACCAACCATTCGGAAGTTTTGCCGAATTCTGGTGATTTAACTTCCGACCGTTCGGTAGTTACTGACTCAGATATCAAAGCAAAGATTTTCTTCTTGCTTCAAGTTGCCAAGGAAGCGTGTAAAGAAGGAGTTACCCGCGTTCATATCTTAAACGGTTCATTTGACGGCAGCGTTCCATGTGAAATATTCAGCGACCTGGGATCAGGCACAATGATTTATGCGAACAATTACGGACACATCCGCCCCATGATCCGCGAGGATATAGCAGCCGTTCTCACACTGATGAAACCTTTCGTTGACGAGGGAATCCTTTTGCCCAGAACAAAGCAAATGTTACACGAGCAACTTTCTTCATATATAGTGTACGAAATTGATGGGGCAATCCGGGCAACCGCAGCATTGATTCCCTACCCCGATGGACAGATGGAGATTGCAGGAGTCGCCGTGGACAAATCTTTCTCGCACATAGGGCTGGGGCCTAAGCTGATTGAATATCTTCTGCAAAAAGCGAAAGAAAACAATGCTTCAAGGGTATTTCTTCTGACAACACAAACCGCTGACTGGTTCGAGCATCTGGGATTTGTACAAGGGTCCGTGGATGAGTTGCCGGCTCAAAGAAAAGAAAAATGGACTCCAAACCGAGGTTCAAAAGTTTTATTCTACGGCGACAAAATCTAAGGAATGTTTCACGTGGAACATTTTTTCTACACTCTTCTATATGGATTCACTAACAGACCTGTTCAGAAAAAGACTTTCAGAGCAGGTCTTTTTTTTATACCAACAATGCAAGCTGGTTTTTGAAACAATCCAAATGGCAAAAACTAGTTTCTCGCCCTCATAAATGAACTTAACAATCACCACCCCTATCGCAGAGCAATTCCCCACTTTGTGCCACGGTATTAAGCCTTATGCACTATTTCAAACAAAAAAGAGACAAATCTGTGGAAAACTTTTGGAAAATTCAAGTAACTTGTAAACTCTTCAAAAGTGAATTTATAAATTCATTCTATATAAGAATTTACGAATTTCAAATCCAAAACAGAGTTTTTCACCCCTGTGGATAACTTGGGGACAATGTTTCACATGGAACAACAGCTTTTTCTTGCATAATATATGTCAACTCTACAGATTTAATATCCATCTTGCTCTATACTCCATAATCATAAATGAGTTGAATGTGTTTTAGATGCAATCACCAACTCCGCTGCAGAGCAGTACGTCACCTTGTGGCACGGTATTAAACCCTCCGCACGAATCAATATCTCTCTGAAAGTACATTTCTCTGAAAATGTTTCACGTGGAACATCTGTATTTTTTCACTCAAATATACGGGAATCTCAATGACTTAAAATTCGACAAAAACATTGAAAACGAATTTTTAGATGTTGCCATATGTTAAAATCTACGGAGTTAGTTTAATCCATAAGTGATCGCTTTTCCATTGTCCTTCTACGAAAGAGACATAAGTATTTCTAAAATCCAAAACCAAGTTTGCATTAAAACATCTTTTGAATTGGTCAGTCTTTTCTTAACAAATCACCATTCCCGCCGCAGAGCAGTACGTCGGCTTGTGGCACGGTATTAAACCCTCCGCACGAATCAATTTTATGAGAATGTTTCACGTGGAACAATTCAGGATTTTTTCCGATGTTTACAAATCTTTTTGATTTTCTGCATTTATTATCCTGAACCTCTATAAAACTCTTCATGACAAGCATCAAGAAAAATATAGACTCAATTTATCAATTAATCCGAAGAGCCTAGCTTATTAAAAGTATTATGAGTTTCTCCTAATTTCACCAATTACCAAGTCCACCACAGAAGAATGATTCACCAAAAAAGCCCGTGAAAATGATGTTTGGAAGTTGCCAAACTTTTATGTTCCACGTGGAACATCTCCCAAAACCATCAACCACACCGCAGAACAATGGGGAATGCCATCATCTTATGGAAAGCGATTAATAGTGTTCATTTAATCAAATTTACAAAACAGACGCTATATATAGAGTGTATCTTATAGACATTGGCACAAATGCAAAAAAAACCGGACAAACTATTCATTTGCCCGGAGCCTGATGGATATTGATTTACCGGAGAGGTAAACCTCTATAAGTTGAATACATTCTACAATAATAAATGAAAATTGTCTACAGAAAAATATATTAAATTAAACTTAAAATACATATCGCATAAAAAATCGGCTGCCTGATTAACCAATTTGGAATTAACCGGACAGCCGACAATGAAAAACATGTTTTATTATGAGTCCAGATTGTCATCCTCGGAGCGTGCGATTCTGTCAATGCCGACCACATAATCAGGTTCGGTTATATCGACCACACGGACACCGCTGCTTCCCCTTCCCTGCTGAGAAATCTGGGACGCCTCAACGCGGAGGGAAGTTCCCTGGCTTGTGATGCACATTATGCTGTCATCATCCTGAACAGTAAGAGCTCCGATGATCTCACCCTTGTCATCCACATTTCCGAAAATCCTCTGTCCGCCGGTTCCACGACCGTGAGCATTGAACTCGGAAAAATCAACTCTCTTACCTACACCCTTTTCTGTGACGACGGCAATCTTAGCATTTTCATCCACATGGATCGCAGCACAAAGCTCATCACCGTCACTCAGTTTCATTCCGTTTACGCCGCGACCCGCACGACCCATGGCACGAACTTCTTCCTCACTGATTCTGAGAGCCTGACCGCGACGGCTCACAAGCAAGAGCTCATCCTTTCCGCCGGAGAGAATCGCGCTGACCAAAGTGTCACCGTCATCAAGACGAGCCGCCTGCATACCGCGGGACTTTGCGTTTCTGAATTCGAAGGTCGGTGTTTTCTTTACAATGCCGTTTGCGGTTGCCATGAAGAGGAACTGATCCTCCACAAATTCCTTAAGGCTTACGGTTGTCGTAATCTCCTCGTTCGCGCTGACCTGGAGCAGACTCTTGATGTGTGAGCCACGGCTTGTCTTTGACGCCTCGGGAATCTCGTGAACCTTAATCCAGTATGCCTTGCCCTCGTTGGTTATGAACATCAGGTAATCGTGGGTTGAGGCGACGAACATCTGGTTGATGTAATCCTCCTCAACAAGCTTGGCGGAAATTGTTCCCTTGCCTCCCCTTCCCTGACTGCGGTAGAGACTTACCGGAACACGCTTGATGTAACCCAACTTTGAAATGAGAACCACCATGTCCTCTTCCTTAATCAGGTCCTCCACGTTGATTTCCTCAACCTCACCCGCGACAATATCAGTACGGCGGTCATCGCCATATTTGTCTGAAAGCTCGTTTGTCTCTGTCTTGATAAGGGCAAGAATCTTCTCGTTGTGAGCAAGCAGATCCTCCAAGTGAGCAATCAGGACTTTGATTTCCTCCATCTCTTTGCGGAGTTCCTCAATGCGCAATCCTGTGAGACGACCGAGACGCATGTCAACTATGGCCTGTGCCTGCTCCTCGTCAAATCCGAATCGCTTCATCAATTCCGCTTTTGCCTCATTTTCGTCGCGGCTTCCACGGATGATTTTTATTACCTCGTCAATCGCATCAACGGCAACGATGAGAGCCTCAAGGATATGCTCACGTTTCTTCGCTTCCTTAAGCTCAAACTGGGTGCGACGTACAATCACGTTGTTGCGGTGATCCACGAAACATTTAATCAGCTGCTTGAGATTGAGGATTTCAGGACGACCGTTCACAAGCGCAAGATTGATTACGCCGAAACTTGACTGCAGGGCTGTCTTCGCAAAAAGCTGATTCACCACAACCTTTGTCATGGCCCCTCGCTTAAGCTCAATCACTATGCGGACATCATCACCTGCGGAACTGTCATTCACACGCTCAATTCCATCAATCACTTTCTCACGGGCAAGCTCACCGATTCTCTTGCAAAGATCGTCAGTGCGCACCTGATACGGAACCTCAGTAAAAACGATGGACTCTTTTCCGTGCTTGTCCACTTCAATCGTAAAGCGACCACGAACAATCAGTTTGCCGCGTCCGGTCTTATACGCATCCCTGATTCCTTTTTTTCCGAAGATGATTCCACCGGTCGGAAAGTCGGGCCCCTTGATGCAAGAGCAAAGCTCGTCTATGCTGATCTCAGGATTGTCGATGTATGCGCTGATTGCCGCCGCCACCTCGCGGAGATTATGAGGGGGCATGTTCGTTGCCATACCGACGGCGATTCCGTTTGAACCGTTGCACAGAAGGAATGGAAATTTCGCGGGAAGAACAACCGGCTCCTGTCTTGTGTCATCAAAGTTGGGAAGAAAATCCACCGTGTCTTTTTTGATGTCGGAAACCATTTCCTCAGCAATGTTCGACATCTTTGCCTCGGTGTAACGGTATGCAGCGGCAGGGCTTCCGTCAATGCCTCCGAAGTTTCCCTGTTTCTGAACCGGCATGTAGCGCATGGAAAAATGCTGTCCCAAACGGACCATCGCATCATAAACCGAAGCGTCTCCGTGAGGATGATAGCGTCCGAGAACGTCTCCAACCACGGTCGCACACTTACGGGTTTTTCCGCTCATGTGAAGACCCTCTTCGTTCATCGCGTAGAGGATTCTTCGGTGAACCGGCTTAAGACCATCACGCACATCGGGAAGGGCACGGGCAACAATAACCGACATTGAGTAGTCGATGTATGCCTTTTTCATTTCTGTTTCAATGGCGACCGGAATCAGTGTACCGCCTTCCGGAGTTTTTATTTCTTCCATTCTCTTTTTCCTTTTTTCCTATTAGACATCCAGAGTCGCATAAACGGCGTTTTCTTCTATAAACTTTCGCCGCGGCTCAACTTCCTCACCCATGAGGATATTGAACACTTTGTCCGCTTCCTCTGCATCGGTCAAATGAACCTGCTTCATCTTGCGGTTGGCGGGATTCATGGTCGTCTCCTTGAGCTCCTGCCATTCCATCTCACCAAGACCTTTGTAACGCTGAACGTCCAGCTTTATGTCCCCGGGATTTTCGTTCCTGAGTTTTGCGATGACTGAATCTCTCTCCTCGTCGGTGAACGTGAAGTAATCCTTTTTCTTGTAGCTCACACGGTAAAGAGGAGGCATGGCTATGTAGACATAACCGTTCTCAATCAGCTGGGGCATATAGCGAAAGAAGAAGGTGAGAAGCAGAGTGGAGATGTGGCTTCCGTCAACGTCGGCATCCGCCATGATTATGATCTTGTGATAGCGCAGTTTCTCTATGTCAAAATCCTTTCCGATTCCCGTACCTAAAGACGCGATGACCGGCTGGAGCTTGTCATTGTTGATTACCTTGTCCGCGTGGGATTTCTCTACGTTGAGCATTTTACCCCACAGAGGAAGTATGGCCTGAATCTTCGGATCGCGGCCCTGTTTTGCGGAACCACCTGCAGAGTCTCCCTCGACTATGTACACCTCACATTCCTCGGGTTTCTTCGAAGTACAGTCGGCAAGTTTTCCCGGAAGACCAAAGCTGTCCAGTCCAGATTTACGACGGCTCGCCTCCTTTGCTTTTCGTGCCGCTATCCTTGCGACGGCCTCACTTACCGCCTTCTCAAGAATCATGTCCACCTGCTGAGGATTCTGCTCGCACCAGATTGTAAGTTTCTGCTTCACAAGCTCATCCACATAGGAGCGGACCTCGCTGTTACCGAGCTTTGTCTTTGTCTGTCCCTCGAACTGGGGCTCAGGAACTTTTACCGAAAGAACCGCCGTAAGTCCCGCGCGCACGTCATCTCCTGAAAGCTTCTCAGGATTTTTCGGATTTGCGCTGACGAGCTTTTTGCGGATTTTGTCGCGGGAGTTATTCTCAACCTCAAGCTGCTTGTTCAGGACAATCGTAAGGGCAAGCTTGAATCCGTCAAGATGGGTTCCTCCCTCGTGGGTGTTGATGTCGTTTACATAAGAATGGATGTTCTCGCTGTAGCTGTCTCGGACATACTGCATAGCGACTTCCATCATCACGCCGTTTTCCTCGCCGGAAATATAAAGGGGCTCGTCTGGGATTATCTTTTTTCCCTCATTCAGGACTGTGACGTAATGCTTGATTCCGCCCTCAAATTTATAAACGACCTCTTTCGGAGTCTCAAGTCTTTCGTCACGGAATTTGATTGTGATTCCGGGGTTCAAAAAAGCAAGCTCGCGGAGTCTCTGGGCAAGGACGTCGAAATTGTAGGTCGTAGTCTCGGTAAAAATCGTCTTGTCGGCTTTCCAGCGGATAATGGTTCCATGCAGGCTAGTCTCACCAAGGCACTCAACCTTTGTCTTCGGCTTTCCCTCGGCATACTTCTGCTCGTATCTTTTTCCATCACGGTGGACGAAGGCTTCCATCCACACTGAAAGGGCATTCACGCAGCTTACACCGACACCGTGCAATCCTCCTGAAACCTTGTAGTTGGACTTGTCGAATTTTCCTCCGGCATGCAGTCTTGTGAGAACCAGCTCCAGAGCTGAGACATGCTCGGTGGGATGTATGTCAACCGGAATTCCACGTCCATTATCCTCAACGCGGCAGATGTCATCCTTCTCGAGAGCGACGGTAATCGTGTCGCAGTAACCGGCCATGGCCTCATCAATACTGTTGTCCACTACCTCGTACACAAGATGTTGCAACCCATTCGGTCCGGTGGAACCAATATACATACCCGGACGCTTTCGGACAGCCTCAAGCCCCTTAAGAACCTGAATGCTGCTTGCGGAATATTTCTTATCTTCTTCGTCAGACATTTTTTCACCCACTAGAACCGCCCGATTTCACCAGAGCGTTCTATCCCAATAATAGAATATTTTTAGGAATTTAGTATACCCATATTGAAGAAAAAAGTAAAGAAGGGTTATAATAACAAACTATGAATGAACAAAATTATCAGGCATTTTGGAACGAGGCAATGAATCTTCTGAGGGAAGAATACCGTCAGAACGGCAACGAGGATCAGTTTACGCTTTGGTTCAAGATGGAATACATAAAGGACACCCTTACAGAAATCACTGTCTCAGTCCCCTCAAAATTCATGTGGGACTCAATGGTCAGCCGTGGAAGCGTAAAGGCAGTTCAGGACAAAATTGAGGAACTTACCGGACAGACCGTCTCAATCACATATATAACCAAAAACTCATTCGTCACTCCCTCCGTGCCCAGAGAAATACCTGAGGAAAAGGAGTCCTATCATAGCGATGAAAATTCCTCATCCGACAAAGAAAACTATGACAATCCTGTAAAACCCCTGAAAAAGCATCCACAGCTCAAAGAAGAGTTTACCTTCGACACCTTTGTTCCCGGAGAAAATTCCGATTTCGCATATAAGGCATCCTACGCTGCGGCCCAAAATCCCGGCTCAAAATTCAACCCCCTGCTGATTTACGGCGGAGTCGGTCTTGGAAAAACCCATCTCATGCAGTCCATCGGAAACTATATCTACAACAAAAACAAGGGCAACATCAAAATCTGCTATATAACCGCGGAAGATTTTACCAATGAGTTTACAAATTCACTGGGCGACAAGGTTATGGGAAAATTTAAGGATAAATACAGAAAACTTGACGTGCTTTTGATTGATGACATCCATTTTCTCATTGGCAAGGAGATGACCCAGGAAGAGCTTTTCCATACTTTTGAGGCCCTTCATCAGAAAAATGCCCAGATGGTATTCACATGCGACCGCCCGATTACGGAATTAAAGGGAATTGAGGACAGACTTCGCTCCAGATTTTCCAGCGGAATGTCAATCGATCTGCAGCCCCCTAACTTTGAGACAAGAAAGGCAATCCTTCAGAAAGAAATCCAGCTGATGAACAAAAACGAGGACATTCCTTCCGAAGTAGTTGATTACATTGCGAAAAATGTACAGTCAAACGTGCGTGAGTTAAAATCATGCCTCACGACCATGCTCAACTATGCTGACCTCATGGGAAAACCCCTTACCATAGAGATTGCCCAAAAAGAACTCAGAAATACAATCAGCCAGGCATCCGAGGGATCAATTACCATTGACACAATCCAAAAGGTTGTGGCCGACCACTACAATCTTTCCATAGCCGACTTGAAAAGCAGGAAGAGGACCAAAAAGATAGTGGTTCCCCGGCAGATCGCAATCTACATAGCCCGTGAGCTCTGCGACTATTCCTATCCTGACTTGGGAAATGAATTCGGCGGAAAGGACCATACTACGATTCTTCACAGCTACGAAAAGATTGTAGACCAGCTCAAGACTGACTCTGTTCTGGACTCCACAATCCAGATGCTCGTGAGAAAAATAAAGGACTTCAAGAAATGAGCTATTTATAGAAAAAAAATTTTTCTTTTGAGCTTAAAATACATAAAAAGATAAAGACAACTTGTTATTTATTTGATACAATGTTGTGGAAAACTTGGGGTAAAGTCAAATCCTTGTGGA
>JAEEGF011417387.1_pt1 | contig 11261 bp, 11 predicted proteins | sample 9134171 | NCBI WGS metagenome assembly JAEEGF01 (sample SAMN16246542, study PRJNA631951) | gut metagenome | biome: gut microbiome; feature: rumen; material: AP-attached | host: Bos | place: Iran: Karaj | collected 2018-10
CCGGAATCTTTAACAACACGTCGTCATTGCCGGCTGCGACCGGCAATCTTACTGACCAGTCCTTTAGCTCGGCAATCCCGAGCTGTCGGGCGAGGAAGCGCACGGCGGCGCTGGTGCCGTTCGCCTTGCCGTCGAGGCTGTAGCCGGCGATGTGGGGGGTGGCGATCTCGACCAGCGCCGCCAGTTCGGGATCGATTTCCGGTTCGTTTTCCCAGACGTCGAGCGCGGCGGCTAGCAGTCGACGGGACTTTAGCGCCTCTTTGAGCGCAGTGCCGTCGACAACCTCGCCGCGCGAAGAGTTTATCAGTATCTGACCGGGCTTGAGTGTCGCGATTCGCTTTACATCGAACATATGTTTTGTTGACGCGTCGAGCGGAACGTGTAAAGTAATTATATCAGCCCTGTCAATAATTTCTTCCAGCGAAACGAAACCCTGAGGGCCTTCAGCCGCTGCGCGGGGAGGGTCGCAGAGAAGCACCGTCATTCCGAGCTCACGGGAGAGGGCGGCGACCTTCGTTCCGACGTGGCCCACGCCCACGATGCCCAGCGTCCGGCCCGCCAGCGTGAAACCATGGTTCCGAGCCAGCGTCTCGAGTACCGACCGCACCCATTGCGCGACCGAGCCCGAATTGCAGCCCGGCGCGTTCGACCAGGAGATGCCGTGCGATTCGCAGTAGGACGTGTCTATGTGGTCATAACCTATCGTCGCGGATGCGATTGCCCGAACGGACGAGCCTTCGAGCAGGGCGCGGCCGCAGCGCGTGCGGGTACGGGTTACAATTGCGTCTGCGTCGCGTACGTCCGCCGCGCCAATCGCCGCGCCCGGCAGGTACACTACCTCTGCGTAGGGCTCGAACACCCCGCGAAGGAAGGGAATCTTGTCGTCGCAAACGATTTTCATAATATCGCAATCTGCTTTGAAAGAATATCGATTCTGTTGACTATAGCCTCCTTCATCCTGTCGACCGCCTCTTGGAAGGTCATTGTCTCATCGCCGTTGACACCGCTGCTGTCGCAGGGCCACATAGCGTGGTTGCCGGCCTCGGCGGCGCGGATGATGTCAGCCTGCTGGTCGACATAGTCGGGAAGGGTTTCGAATGCGGGCTTGAGCTGGATCCAGCGCTCCTTCAGGCGCGCCTTGAAGGCCGCATTGCTCAGAAGTCTGCTGTACCACAAACACTTCTTGAGCCCCATCCAGTTCTCATACGGGATATAGGTATACCAGTCGAAATCCCACACCGGTCCGGCATACATTTTCCCGCCGCGCCAGTGGAAGAAGCAGCTCTTAGGGTGATTGGGCTCCAGGTTGAAAGTCAGTTCGTGGACTATGTACCAGTCGCAGAAACTGTCTATATCTATTTTGTCCAGCGAGCCCTTGGAGATGGCATCTGTCATGCCCTTCAAGGTGCTCTCCGCAGTCGTTAGAATAGTCTGGTATGCAGCCGGCTCGTAATTGTCGGAATCTGGATACTTTACTTCCACTGGAGCGCCCCAGTAATTGCCGTTGGCACTAAAGGTCCCGTAGGAAGTGAAGTGGGCTTCCTCCGGCTCGGAAGTGTCGAACGAATACAGATAATCGGCTTGGATCCTGGATTTTTCGACCTCAATTTTTTCTCCCAGCCAATAGACTCCGAGGTAGCGGTTGTCCAAATACAGATCTACGAACCGTCCGCTTGGAGTCCAATCGATGGAGGTGCGCCTTGCTGCTTCGAAAGCTACCTGGTTGCGGAGCAGAGTCCTGTCCATCCAGTTGGCAAGCAGCACCCATTTCTTGCTGGGGCCGGTACCAAGGAGGTCGGCTTTGTGGTCCAGTTTGAAGTAGTAGGGCTTTTTGTCGTACCACCAGGTGGAGTTTCCGCGCCCGCGTATTTTCAGGCTGTCTTCCTGGAGAAGAGTTTTGTTGGCGTCGCCCTTTATCTCGATAGTAGCAAGTTCCACCCAGGTGGTTCTGCTCCTGATTCCTACTTTGTTCGGGGTGTTAATATAGACGGAAGGGAGCGAGTTCATCTCCAGCGGAATTACAGGCCCTGAAGGCTGCGGGGGCTCTGGAGGAATCGGAGGGGTAGGGGTAACTGTTGAATCGCCAGGTTGCTGTTGCTCGATAGGATCCGGCTCTATAGTGATGTCTGGCAACAAATCTTCGCGCTCCCGCTCGCAGGACAGTAGCAGCAGAGCAAGAATCGCAATAACGATATGAGAGCGCCTGAAAATCATTTTACTCCATATAGAATACTAACTCGCCGCCCTTGCGAAGTTCTTCGAAGGGGATAAACGGAGAGTCGAGCGGCCGGCCGTTGAGAGTGGCGCGCGAGACGTGGACATTCGAGGGGGAGTTTCCGACCGCGCGGATCGAGAGCTCGCGTCCCTGACCGAGCTTTACGCGCGCCGCCTTTACGGCTGGACTCCCTATCGTGAAATCTCCTCCCGCCGGATCTACCTGATACAGGCCGAGGGCCGAAAGAACATACCATGCGCTCATCTGGCCGCAGTCTTCGTTGCCGCAGACGCCGCCTCCGTCATCGAAATACAGTTCGTCCATAATCTGCCTTACGAGCTCGCAGCATCTCTGCTGCCCGCCCGGGAGCCAGTTGTACATATAGGCGACGTGGTGGCTGGGCTCGTTGCCATGGGCATACTGGCCGATAAGGCCCGTAACGTCGGCTACCGTGCCCTCGGCCGAGCCTTCAGCAATGAACAGGCTGTCCAGCTTCTGCTGGAAGCGCTCCGGCCCGCCGAATACGGAGATCAGCCCCTCGACGTCGTGGGGCACGAGGAAGGTATACTGCCAGGCGTTGCCCTCTACGTAATCGGTAGCATTGTCGGCCACGAACGGGTCGAACGGCGTGCGGAACCTGCCGCTGAGGGTACGTCCGCGGAGGAACCCGCTGGCGGGATCGTAGTAGCGCTCGTAGGCCTTGCTCCGCCAGTTGAAGCGCTTATATGCGTCCATATCCCCGAGCTTCAGGGCCACCTTTGCGACCGCATTGTCTGCTATCGCATATTCGAGCGATTTCGCCAGGCCCCAGTCTTCGGCGCTCTTGTCGTAGGGGATGAAGCCCCAGCGGCCGTGGGTATCGAGCCCGCGCTCGGAGAGATCGGAACTTGCGACCATCGCCTCGAACGCGCGAGCCGGGTCGTCGACCAGCCCCTTCAGGACCAGGTCACCGAGCGAGATAACGCCCGGATTGCCGACCATGCAGTCGGTCTCATTGGCGTCCAGGTGCCACACGGGCAGCTTGCCCTGGCCGTCGAAAATGTTAAGATATGTGTCTGCGAGCGAGCGCGAAAACTCGGGGTCGATAAGCGTCATCAGCGGCATCTCCGAGCGGTAGGTGTCCCAGAGCGAGAGGATCGTGTACTGGTCGCGCTCGCTGCGGTGGATCTGTCCGTCTGAGCCGCGGTAGCGCCCGTCTACATCGCTATACAGGGCGGGGAAGATAAGGGTATGATAGAGCGCGGTGTAGAAGATCTTCTCCTGCCTGGGATCCATAGGCTCGATTTCGATAGCCCCCAGCGCCTTATTCCATTTCTCGTCGGCCGCCTTCGCCGCGCGCTCGAAGTCCCAGCCGGGCATCTCTTCGGTCATATTCAGCCATGCCCCTTCGCAACTCACTGGCGAAAGGGCTACCTTCACCTTCAGCGTCTTCGCGCGGCGCGTATCGAACCTCAGCACGGTCGCCGGCCCGTCGTTTTCCAGCTGCTCCACCTCCTGCGAGGCGATGGGCTCGCTGAACTCGGCCGCGAAGAACCAGACCTGGTCCTTGGCCCATCCCTTCGAGCGGCGAAAACCCTCGACGTGGGTCGGGTCTACGACCGTGAGCCCGCTGTCTGTCTCGCGATCCCAGCCGATTCCGGTCTGCAGATCGACCAGGACCGCTCCCTCGCGCGAGCTGAACCTATACTCGTGCAGCCCCACGCGCTCGGTCGCGGAAAGGCGAACCTTGATCCCGTAGTCCGGAAGGGCTACCGCGTATTCGCCCGGCCTGACCGTCTCGAGCGAGTGGTCGAGCCGCGCATAGATATGGCCTATGCTGTCTCGCTTCTGATTTACCCAGCCCTTCGTCCGCTTCGTTTTCGTCGGGTCGAAAGGCATAAGGAGTACATCTCCCCGGTCTCCGATGCCGGTTCCGGAAAGATGAGTATGGCTGAAACCGATTATAAGCGTATCAGAGATATGATACCCCGAACACCAGTCCCACGAATCGTTGATCTGCTGAGGTCCCAGGGTAACCATTCCGCGGGGAACACTCGCCCCGACAAAGACGTGGCCGTGTTCGCCGCTTCCTATCATCGGGTCTACCTTGTCTGTAAGGGATTGTGTTTTTCTGCAACCGGCAAGAGCCAGCGCTGCCAGAGCTATGATGGTGGTTATTCGTTTCATATCTCCCAAATTTAATCAAAAACTCTCGTTTTCGCACAAGGTGGAACTTCAGTGGCGGGACCTTGTGTGCCGGAAGTCCTGTGTTGGGATTTTTCGCACAAGGTCCCCGGGGTGGAATTCCACCTTGTGTGCGGGGCAGTTATTCGGAAAGAAGTTGCAGGGCGTCGGGAAGCGGGATGGCATCCTCGATAGAGTATCCGCCGTTGCCGGTGCGGCGAAGGGATGAGAGGAAGGCGCCGGAGCCCAGCGCCTCTCCGAGGTCGCGGGCCAGGGCGCGGATGTAGGTTCCTTTGGAGCAGTCGACCTTGATCAGGGCGTGCCTGAGGGGCACTCCGCTGACGTCAGCCACGTTGATGCGGCCGTTGCCGGGCCCTGCGACTACAGGCTCCGGAGCGCCGGGGAAACCGTCCTCCATAGACATCAGCTCGAGCCCGTAGATATTGATGACGGACGACTGGAGGATGTCTCCCGGGTCGAACGACTCGCCGCGGGCCTGGGCCTCCCGGAGCAGGCGCCGGGCTGTTTCGTATGCGCGGACTCCGTCAACAGATTTGGCGCTGAACAGGGGAGCGACCTGCCTCTGCTCACCGATGAATGACGGCAGGACGGCCTCAAGCCGCTCGCGCGTCACGCCGTCGAGTCCGCAGATGCGGTCGACCGGCTTCTCCAGATCGTACGAAGGGGTTACTGCGCCGAAGCATACTCCGGCCAGATACTGTTTGGCCGATGCCTGGAGCTCCTCTGCCCTGCGTGTGGCTGGCCCGATGCAGACAAGCAGGATGCCGGTGGCCAGCGGGTCGAGCGTACCGGCGTGCCCCACCTTCAGGTTCTTCTTGCCGAAGTGCCTACAGGCGGCGATCTTTATTTTGCGGACGAGGTCTGCGCTGGTCCAGCGGTACGGCTTGTCAACCGGCAGCACTATGCCGTCGGGATAGTCGGAAATGTCCTTTGAGAAGGGGGACATCAGAGAGGGATCTTGTCGATCCTGCGCTGATGGCGGCCGCCGGCGAAATCTGTCTGGAGCCACTCGCGGACCATCGATACCACCATCCTGTACGATGCGAACCTTGCGGGAACGACCAGCACGTTGGCGGCGTTGTGCTCGGCGACGAGGTGGGCGACGGCCGTATTCCAGGCAAGCCCAGCGCGTACGCCCTGATGCTTGTTGAGGGTCATGGCCATGCCGTTGCCGGTGCCGCAGATGGCGATGCCGAGTTCGACTTCGCCCCTTTCGACCGCGTATGCGAGGGGGTGTGCGAAGTCGCTGTAGTCGCAGGATTCAGTGCTGTCGGTGCCGAAGTTGACTACCTCGTGGCCTTTGCCCTTGAGGTACTTCGTGAGTTTCTGTTTGTACTCCACTCCTGCGTGGTCGTTGCAGATGCCTATTTTCATAATTCTTCCTTGATGTTGTAGTGGTTGCGCTCGACGGAGGAGCGGGCGATCATCTCTCCGAGCAGGCCGGCGAGGAACAGGACGGTGCCGAGCACTACGGCCAGCAGCGCCAGGTAGAAGAGGGGCTGGTCAGTGACTGCGCGGAACTTTATGCCCTGTGCCTGATGGACGAGCTTGGCTACTATGATCCAGACTGTCATGACGAATCCGATGAGGAACATCACGAGGCCGGTGGTGCCGAAGAAGTGCATGGGCTTCTTGCCGAAGGTGGAGAGGAACCAGAGGCTCTGGAGGTCGAGGAAACCGTTCACGAAACGGTTGAGACCGAATTTGCTCTTGCCGTACTTGCGTTTCTCGTGGTGGACGGCCTTCTCGCCGATCCTGCCGAATCCGGCGTTTTTGGCGAGGTAGGGGATGTATCGGTGCATCTCCCCGTAAACCTCGATGTTCTTCACTACCTCGTTCCTGTAGGCCTTGAGCCCGCAGTTCATATCATGAAGCCTGATGCCGGTTATGCGGCGGGCGGTGGCGTTGTACAGCTTGGAGGGGAGATTCTTGGTGAGGGCGTTGTCTTTGCGGTGCTTCTTCCAGCCGCTTACGAGGTCGTAGCCCTCTTCGAGTATCATGCGGCGCATCTCCGGGACTTCCTCGGGGGCGTCCTGGAGGTCGGCGTCCATCGTGACTACAATGTCGCCCTGCGCCCTGGCGAAGCCGCAGTAGAGGGCCGCGGATTTGCCGTAGTTGCGGCGGAAGCGGATGCCGTGGACGTTGGGGTCGGACTTGGAAAGCTTGCAGATGCACTCCCAGGAATTGTCCGTGCTTCCGTCGTCGATGAAGAGGATTTCGTATGACAGGCCCTCGGATGCGGCAACTGCGACTATGCGCTGGTGCAGTTCCGGAAGGGATTCGCTCTCGTTGAGGAGTGGTATGACGAAGGAAAGGTCCATTTTATTCGGGCTGGCTGAATGGATTGCGCGGAGGGATATTGCGGCTGAAAATGGCCGACAGGACCGTTCCGAACAGGGTGCAGTAGATGAGGTTGGCGAAGAACGTCATGCCCGGAAGCTTGGGAGCGAGCTCGTCGAAGGATTCCAGCTGGTCGGCGGTGAAGATGCCTGAGTAGGCCTCGCGGGCAAGGTCTATGGAATCCTTGAACATGTCGGGCTGGATGAGGGTGACCCAGGCCAGGTAGAATGCCGAATACAGCACCGCGGACAGCACTGCCATGGCCATGCCGTAGCGGAAGGTGTCGCCGTTGGTCACGCCCTCGTGAGCGCATGTGAACTTCTGCATGAACACCTTGAACAGGCGGATGCAGAGGATGAACTTGAATATCCACAGCAATATGCCTGAGACGTTGACCAGCACGCCCACGGCGGCGCCGCCCTGCAGCTTGCCCAGAAGGATGTTGATGACTGTATAGACTATGCTGATACCTCCGAGGATGAGACCGGTGCGGAGGGCGTCGTTCCAGATGACTTTTCTTTCCATACGGCAAATATATAAAAAAAGGACCGACCCTCAAAGGGCCGGCCTTGTATTTTTACTGCTCCTCAAGGAGACGCAGGTGCTGGACGTAAATCGCTTTCTGCTTTGCGATACGCTTCTTGACGGAAGGCTTCTCGAAATTCTTGCGGGAGCGCATCTCGCGGACTGCACCCGTCTTCTCGAACTTGCGCTTGAACTTTTTAAGGGCGCGCTCGATATTTTCGCCTTCTTTAACCTGTACGATGATCATTCCTTTATCACCCCCTTTTTCATTTTTGGACCGCAAAGATACAACTCTTTTGCTTAAATACAAAATTATTTTTAATACCGGAACCATACTCGCGAAAGGTTTTGCCGACGTTACGTCCTTCTTGTTGCCGCGAAGACGACGTCAGCACTCCCACGTAGTCCTCGCGGACGGTTTCGCCAGCGTTTCGCCCCTTCCTGTTGCCGCGAAGACGACGTCAGCACTCTCACGTTGTCCTCGCGGACGGTTTCGCCGCCGTTCCGCCCTTCTTGTTGCCGCGAAGACGACGTCAGCCCCCTCACATCGTCCTCGCGAACCCGTTGGTTAGTCCGTACTGTTGTTTAAAGCAAGGCAACGGCGGATCTGGTCTGCAGTAGTTTTCTTTTTGTTTAAGATACCATTCCCTTGCAGTCCGAATGAATTGCGCGACTCCAACCAAAGTGTATTGCCAATCTCGGCTCTTTTTACTTTCGGCAGCACGTATATTGACTGCGCTTCATTGTCTTTAAGATAGCGTGGAAGAATAATCTTGTCTATCAAACGGCATAGTTCAAGATCGGTTAACATGCTGTTGTTAACCCTTCCCTGTTCGAAAACGAGAGACTTTCGATAATCGTATTCTTTCACACCACGCTCAATCAGGTCCAAGGTTACAGGCTGAGTATTGTTTTCTTCCATCTGGATTTGTATTACTTTCTCATCTGTGAGTTTGTTCATCTGAAACAGGAAATTCCTTGGGGTGATATAGATTTCCTCAACATATTTTGAGTCTACTACATCGGTCCGAAGAATCAAACCATTGGAATTCATTCTGTACCCGGGTGGCAGTTTCTTATGTTCAGGGAGGTATTTATATTGAAGTTCATCCAGAATCAATTTCTCTTCCATAGTACGTCCCAGGTCATTCCTGAAGTAACAGTTGGCTGAACAATGTTTATAATCAAAGGGCGTTGTGGCCAGTCCGTGATGCAGCCCTTGCCGAATAATATAGTTCAGCATTGTTAGGGTGTGATGTATTCCGTTTACAGTCAATTGAAAAGGATGCCTCTCCCCCAATCTTCCAAGACGGTGATACTTTGCGTTAAAGTACCTGGTGAAAGTGTAACGTTCTCTTTTTACAAGTTCCTTGGGGAAGTCGGACTGAATCGCTTTATGGTTGTGCGTGGGCATAAAAGCCTCAGCCAGAAGGCGGGATTCCGTCGAAAATACAGCAAGCGCCAGACTGTTGAATCCCATGATCAGGTCTTCTTCGTCGCGATACATAACCTCATCGTGGGAAGAAAGGCATAAATGATAAGTTTGCCTCATAACGTTATTCTTATTATTTTTGTCAGTTATGCAAGATTTACTTGCGCACCGGATTTAACAAATAAAAAATGCATAAAACTATTGTTCTTCTGGCTGCGTCCGCAATGCTTCTTACGGGTTGCGACCTTTCGGTTATCGGGATTGAGACGAATCCCTATAAAGATTTATCCCTCAGCACAAAAGCCGTTGAGTACGTCGAGAAAGGCAACGACTTCTCCCTCAATTTCCTGGAAAAGGCATGCGAGAGTTCTGAGAACAGTTTCGTCATTTCCCCCCTCAGCCTCCAGTTCCTCCTCGGAATGATACTCGACGGCGCGCAAGGCCAGACTGCCGATGAAATCTGCAATGTCCTCGGCTACGGCGCGGGCGAAACAGCTTCCGTCAACGACTACTGCAAGTCGATGCTCACCCAGTTACCGAAGCTTGACGGCAAAACCACCCTGAAGATTGCCAACGCCATCCTTGTAGACAAGCGCGGAGAGCTTCTCGACAGCTACAGGACTACGGTCACCAATTATTACGAAGCTTATGTAGAGAGTGTCGATTTCACCAATGGCCCCGCTGCCGTCAACAAAGTCAACTCCTGGTGCAGCCGCAACACCAACGGGCTGATTACCAAGATTATAGACAGGATTTCCCCCGACACATACGCCATCCTGATGAACGCCCTCTACTTCAAGAGCAAGTGGGCGAACCCGTTTGAGAAATCCGCCACTGAAGACGAGGACTTCACAAATGAGGCCGGAGTCAGGTCCAGACTTAAAATGATGAAGCAGAACAAGAGCCAGGCGTACACCTGGAGCGACGTCTGCCATGCGGTCAGGCTACCTTATGGCAACGGCGCATTCTCGATGGTTGTCGTTCTGCCGGAGGATGGGCATACCGTCGCCGATGCCACCGCATACCTGAAGAAAACGGGCTGGAAGGCCTTCGCCAGGTCGATGTCGTCCCGCCAGGTGGATCTCTGGCTTCCCAGGTTCGAGGCAAAGTATGAGGCGGAGCTGAACGACATGCTTTCTCAGCTCGGTATGCCTACGGCCTTTACCTTCTCCGCCGACTTCAGCGCCATGACCAAACAGCCCGTTTACATCGGATTCATCAAGCAGAAGGCCATCATCAAGGTAGATGAAGAAGGCTCAGAAGCTGCGGCCGTTTCAATCGGAGGCATGAAAGCGACCTCCGCCGGCCCCGATCCCAACGGCCCTGTCGTATTCCACGCAGACCGTCCCTTCCTTTATTTCATAACCGAAAACAGTTCCGGAGCCATCCTTTTCTCCGGCCGTTATAACGGATAATAACAGCCTGACTGCCAATTAACTGGCCATTTTGGCGGCAAGTGTCCCCACTGGGACAACTGCCGCTTTTCCTTGTTTCTGCATGATGTCCAGAGTCTCGCGGAATGATTTTGAAAGGGCCTTTGTCTGCTCGTCGAGCATCTTTATCATCTCCTTCCTGTTGTTGGAGAGGGCAAAATCTGCGGAAATAAGGGACCGAATGACGGAATAGACGTTGATCTCTTTCTTGCCGAAAAGGGACGAAGACATGGAGAACATCAACTTCGGTATCAGATCAAGCAACGCTTGAGGGTTCTTGGTAACGTCGATATCTGTGTTGAACCTGATATCGTTTTCACCGTATTCAAGTACTTCGATAATCTTTTTCATAGCTTTTTAGTTGTTGAACAGTTTGACTCTCAGGTGGACAAGACGGGAAACGACAGCCCTGACTGAACGGCCGAACTCATCGGCGATTTCTTCAAACGGGACTTCGTCATTGTAAAGTTGTATCAGTCTGGACTCGTCATCGGAACTCCAGGGTTTCGAGGACGGCTTTGGCGTGTAAAGCCCGAGGGAACGGAGTTTCATCTTGACGGAGTTAGGTGTCCGCTGCAGCTGGATTGCAATGTTCCCCAACGGGACCCCGTCGGTTGCCATGGTTTTAAGTTCATCTACTTCAGAGGATTGCCAGGGTTCGTTGAATTTTGCATACTGGCTTTTGATCCTGTTGAACTCCTCCTCCGGGAGGAAGCACGTCGTTCGGTTTGCTGCCATAGTAGTTTTGGTTGAAAGTTGATTGTTAAACATAGTTCAGTTTACAACTGATTCCGACCGCAAGGTAGATATAATTATCAGTTTCCTTTTAAAATGAAACACTTAAGTTAAAAAGCGCCCTTCCACCGGCCTGGAGGGGCGTTTTTTATTTTTAAAAGTTGAAAAATGAAGGCGTTTTTTTGATCTTTTATGCTATAGTGAGGACGACTTGGGGCTGCCTACGGTGTCATCGCGCGCAGGAGAGGAGGCGAACGGCGGCAAAACCGTTCGCGAGGACGACGTGGGGGTACTGACGTTGTCTTCGCGGCGCCAGTAGGGGCGGAACGGCGGCAAAACCGTTCGCGAGGACGACGTGAGGGCGCTGACGTCGTCTTCGCGGCAACAAGAAGGGCGA